>OFRN01000316.1_pt1 | contig 8488 bp, 4 predicted proteins | sample 1541701 | NCBI WGS metagenome assembly OFRN01 (sample SAMEA4413046, study PRJEB24355) | metagenome | biome: human; feature: gut; material: faeces | place: United Kingdom | collected 2010 | reverse complement strand
TCACGTCCTCTTCGCTGCCTGCAGCTGTTTTCGGTGATGCCCCGGTTTACACCTCCGGCACGGCATCAACCGGCGGCAGCCCGGCGGTAACGGCGAATGTGGCACTCGCCTATAACTCTGCCACGGGAACGGCCTTTTCCGGAATGCCGGAGGGGGTGCAACGGCTTTCACTTGCTCACCGCGGGAATGAGTACCGCATTGTCTCTGCCGACGGCACGACGGCGACGGTGGCGCGCCTGGTTAACGGTGCCGTTGATGAGTCATGGCCGGGATTCACCGCCAGGACGATGATCGACTATGAGGCTTCTGGCCTTAACGACACGCTGAGCTGGCTGGGGCCGTTCCTGGTTTGCCCTGAAAATGAGACCGTCGATATGTTCGAGGTGAATTTCTCCTTCCCGAACGGCATCTGTGGCTTTGACAGTAAGGGCAAAAAACGGATCCGCCACGTTGAGTGGGAGATTCAGTATCGCGTCTACGGTTCCGGATCGGGGTGGGTGAGTCACCAGGGAGAGTATGCGCTTAAAAACGTCAACGGGCTGGGATTCACTGAGCGGATCACCCTCAGCTCACCAGGGCTGGTAGAGGTTCGCTGTCGCCGGCGCAATGAGCAGGGCTCAAACAACGCCAGGGATTCGATGTACTGGCAGGCACTGCGCGGGCGTCTGCTGACACGACCTTCATCCTATCCCGGCGTGTCGCTGATGGCGGTGACCGTCGAGACGGGCGGGAAGCTGGCGGCGCAGTCGGACCGCCGCGTAAACGTTGTGGCCACCCGCGCCTATGAAACCGGAACGGCCAGAACTATCTCGGGGGCTCTGATGCATGTCGGAAACTCGCTGGGGCTGGAGATGGACGTCGACACCATCACTGCGCTGGAATCCGCGTACTGGACGCCACGGGGCGAAAATTTCGATTTCACCACGGGCGACAGTATCTCGGCGCTGGAAATGCTGCAGAAGATAGCCAATGCCGGGAAGTCCCGCTTCCTGTTGAGCGATGGCCTGGCGACGGTAAACAGGGAAGGGATTAAGCCCTGGACTGGCGTGATCACTCCGCATGAGATGGTGGAGGAGCTGCAGAGCGGATTTACCGTACCGTCCGACGATGATTTTGATGGTGTCGACGTGACGTACATCAACGGGACTACCTGGGCAGAGGAGACCGTTAAATGCCGGACGCCGGACAATCCCACGCCGGTGAAAATCGAGAACTACAAACTTGATGGGGTACTGACTCAGGACCACGCCTATCAGATCGGCATGCGTCGCCTGATGAAATACCTGCAGCAGCGGGTAACGTTCCAGACCACTACCGAGCTGGACGCGCTGTGCTACAACCTTGGCGATCGCATCGTGCTCACGGATGATATTCCGGGTAACAACACGATTTCCTGTCTGGTGGAGGCGATGACAACGGCGGGTGGCGTGACAACGTTCACCGTCACGGAGCCGCTGGACTGGTCGTTTGAAAACCCCCGCGCGCTGATCCGCTATCAGGATGGCTCTGCATCCGGGCTGATGGTGGCGAGCAGGGTGGGTGATTTTCAGCTGTCAGTCCCGCACCTGAGCGAGTTTGATGACCCGATGAAGGTTAACCTGTCGTCGGCAACCATCGAGCCGATCCGCCTGGTGTTCTGCGGCTCAACGCGCCACGTCTACGACGCCATTGTAGAGGAGATCGCCCCTCAGTCTGACGGAACCTGCCAGGTCACCGCTAAAGAATACCTCGAATCGTTCTACCAGTACGACGACGCCACATACCCCGGCGACGCTACTTAAGACTTTACATGACCTATTACCATCCATAGACCCGCTTTAGCGGGTTTTTTCATTTCTGGAGCATGACATATGGCCGATATCGAGAACATTGGCTCCTCTTCGCCTGCAATATTACTGTTGAACGCCAAGAATCTTGATGTGGCAGTCAATAGTATTACGGAAGCTATCTGGAAAGATCGTTTCGGAAAAGAAAGAAAAACATGGCACGGAATTGAATCTGACTTTGCCACCCAGATTGCATCACAGCGGGATCAGTTTGCCACGCAAATAACTGCTCAGAAAAACCAGTTTGAAGGCCAGATTTCAGAACAGCATGATCAATTCACGGCACAAATCACGGGGCAAAGAGATGAATTCAACGACATGCTCGCAGCCTCAGGCTATTCGTGGCTGAAAGATTATGTTGACGGGCCAGTTACATTTACAAATCGCAGTCAGGTCACAGTTTATAATGGCGTGGCATATCGCCTTGCTGCAAGTGCGCCTATTGGATTTACGACTACAGGCACTGACGCAACGAGCTGGGAAAATGATTCTCAGTATCTTGTTGCTATTGGTGACAATGATATCCGTCAGCAAATCCAATACCAGTTAGGACAATGGCTTCCTGATGCTGTTTCTCTTTTTAATGTGACCACTGATTATACCGCAATAAGGGTCAGAGGGTTTTATTTCGCCTATGATGGTGGTGCAGGTATATGGATTAAAACAGGTAATACAGATCTATCGAAGGCAGGAAGTCATGTAGTTGATGAGGCGAAGATTTATAACGCAAATGGTGTAGAGTATGCGCTGGATGTGAGTTATGGCGAAATTAGCGTCCTGAGTAATGGCGCTAAGTCGTATTCATTTGCAAAACTTCTAGACCAAACAACCGACAACTTTGTATGTCTTGGTCAAGTGATAAATGGAATTGAATCACATTTAACTCTTGGAATATCTACTGCTAATGACCGTAAAACATATGATGGTGGGGCTCGCCTCGATATTATAGTGCCAACAAACGACTATAGAATTGGTAAAAAATATGCCAAGCTCTATACTGGTGTTGATTATTATTTGAATAAATCCAGGATCTTTATTCAGGCTGGAGCTTCGTATAAATACTCGGTTACAGGTAAACGCCTTAACGGTTTCCAACATGGCGTGGATGAGATTACAGAGAAATGGGAGGCTGTAAACAAAGGTATTTATTGGGGTTCAGTTAGCCTTCAGAACGTTAACATTTACGGTGGAACCATTTCTGGAGACCATGATATTCGCTCTTTACGCGATTCATGTTCTGCTGGGGTAGGGATTCTGGTTTTAAACCCGGAAGGGTTTTCTACGCATGGTACCGTAGTTCGTGAGGATTGCTTGTGGGCCGTTGTTGAAACAACGGCAGAAGTTGAGGCGACCGAGTTTAATAAAAATGGCCACGCTTTTGACAATAATGAAATCGATTATGAATATATTGTTCCTGCATGGGTTAACGCGGGTATAACTACCCGTTTTGGCAACTTTAACCGCACCACCCACTACAACAGTAAATTTATGGGCGGTCGCCGGGGTACGTACCGCAATGGTTGTGACTGGTCAGCTCTGTACAACTGTGAAGTAACCAACCGTCTGGCATGGCGGAATGCGGCCAACGTGTCTGGTGATATACCCGAATATATCGCCGTGTGTACTGGTACTGTTCTGAATGTCTCTGGTGGTTACTGGGGGCCGGCAGCAGCAAAAGATTATAACGCGCGTTACGGGACTGTATACTCAACAGCGCAAAATCATTCATTTTTAGCTGTTTATACTGAATGGACCTACAATTTCTTGACTGTAAGCGCATGGGGATTCAATGGCAAGGCGTCGCGTCTTTCCGGCCTTGAGCTTAAACTTATCAGTCAGTATAAAGATAACTTTACAGAATACTCATCACTGCGCTTTGAGGGTGGGTGTTTCCCGACAACGGATGACGGTGGTAACTCGCTTTACCCGGACGGCTTCTACCATTACGATACGCCGAACGGTGTATCACAATTTGCGTGGGGAACCCCAATCCGAGATCTGGGAGCATTCCGACATGGCGGATTCGATTTTTACTACGGTACATATAACGTATATGTATTTAGTGGTACTGACTGGGATTCAATACGTAACCGCCCGTATGCGAAAGAAATGTTTAACGCAAACGGATTACAAATAAACGCAAAACCAGTCATGTTGCCATGGCAAACCCCCTCAGTTAAGTCACATATTTGCATCTGGTATAAAGACCATTCAGGGAATTTTAATCCACGTAATATTTACGCCTGGATTACTGCCGCAAGCCAGGACGGCCCGAACACAGATGAAGCGCTATATAAGTCCTTTGCAGAGCATATGTTTGATTTCGGCAATGGGACAAAAATGGCGATGATCCCGAATAAAAGGCTGACGGCATGGGATGGCCTGTACACGTATGCGCGAAATTGTGGGGTTATGGTAGATGTGCCCGCTGATGGTAGCACGCCGATAACGCTTATTGCGGTAGAGGCTTATCAGGGTGGCGTTCCATTGTTTCCAGCTGGCTGCGGAAACTACATCCCGGAAACGAACGGTAATTCCGTGTTAAGTCCGGTCACCAACCCTGTGGGGCTGGACAGCTCTCTGGGCGGTGGTCTGTTCTTCCCTGGTGATATCATCGGGCCGTGGTCGCATGTGCGACGTACGCAGAATGGTTACATCATCTCCCCGACGCTGACCCCTGGATATACACTCGATCGGAAAATGGTGACAGGTGGCTGCACGCTTGAAGCTGCTTTCAAAGTTGCATTCAGCGCGACCGTTGAAACGGTAAATAGTAATGCCACAACAATAATCAGCATACCTGCCGCTTATTTGCCTTACGTTGCTGTGGGTATACCGCTGTATATCACCGGCGGCTCATCAACCGGCGTGACCGGTCAAGTTCGGCTGATTAAGCGTCTGCTGAACAGTGACGGAACATCGTCTAACCGTTACCTCGTACAAGGAAACACCGGGGCGGTGGGTGACACTCTGACCATCGACCAGGCGCAAATTCCGCCGTACACGTTCTATAATGACCGCAACTTCAATGCTGTTACCGCAAACTCGGTGACCGTAAACGGGGTATCGATCGCAACTGCCCATCGCTCAAGCGTATCCTCTGGTATTGGTTACGGTGGCGCATCCGGAGCTAAAGCGCTGGAGTTCTACGTCAATGGTGGAACCGCCTACACGCAAAGGATTGTTGCCACGTCTACGACGGTAATGAGCCTGGAAACCGGCGGGAACCTGTCAGTAAACGGGAATACCTACCCGAATGCTGACGGCACCTATTCGCTTGGCACCCCATCCGGTCGCTGGTCGCAGGTCTTTGCATCGAATAGCGTTATCGGGACGTCAGATGAGACGCATAAAACCCGCCCCCGGGCAGACACCCCGGCGGAAACCGACGCCTATTATGAAATCGGGCAGCTACCCGGCGTCTGGCAGTGGCTGGAAAAATACATGGTGGAAGGAGATGGCGCCCGCCTGCACTCAGGGCCGACCGTGCAGGCGGCGATTGCCGTGATGGATAAGTACGGTCTGGACTGGCGGGAATATTCCGCATTCTGCTATGACGAGTGGGACGCACAGGATGCGATTATCGAGACCTGGGATGACGAGTGGGAGGTGATACCCGGCACCCCGGCTGAACTGGACGAGGAGGGTAACGTAGTTGTTGAGGCGGTACCGGAAACGCGCACCCTCATCAGAGCGGCCGGGAGCAACGTTATTCAGGAGGCGCGAGAAGCCGGTAACGTCTACGCATTTCGCAAGGAGGAGTTACTTTTCTGGATCAGCAGGGCAACCATTGCAAAACAGCAGGATATCGAAAAACGCTTGGCAGCAATTGAAGCCAGCATGTCATCTTAAAAACGGAACAGGATAACGGCCAGGGATGGCCTTTTCGCAGGTGATCTAAATGAGAGTTCAAATAGTCAAACGTCGGGCATCAGGAGCTCAGCTTTATATGATGCTTGTGGCAGTTGCTGTTACGTATTTTTATGGCTGGGGGATAGGACTGCTAGTATCAGCAGGGCTACCTTTATTACACTCTCTTAAATTAAGTGTAGAAAGATAACCCTTACCTGCTATATTTTTCACCCTATATTGCATTGGTTATGTTAGAAAACTTCCTGCGTGGTGGTTGAAATAGGATATCTAAGAAAGACAACCTCCTTTTCAGGTTGATAAATAAATAGATGGTTAATAGAGTAAGTGGGAGTTTTATTGGGATTGCGTAATTTTGATTTATGTGTAATACCTCGAAAATCTTTGAGAAGATTATCAATAATACAAGGTGCATTAAATAGTATACGATTGAGTTTAAACTAACATGTGTGAGTGCTCTTTTTATTATTTTTACTTTTTCTATCTTTGTGGCTAAAAATATCAGCAAAGGGATACTTAACATTACAGGAGGTAAATATAACAAACTTGTTTTATGAATGCCCGTATGAAAATTTATAATTGCAGTGGCGATAACACATAGTAGAGCAATGGTCAGCATGGTTGGATTTTTTGATAGGCCCTGAATATCATATTTTTTTAACCCACAATAACACCCCGAGTAGAAAAAAATAAAATAGTAAAAAATATCCCCCTCTTCTAAGTATTCAACACCAATACGGTCGTAAATATTAATGGCTGAGGAGAAGTAGCAAAGTATTATAGCCGTAATGAATACGCAAACGATATTTGCTTTTGTTCTGATTATTATTGGTGAAATTACGAAGTATACAAAAAGAAAATACAGAAACCAAGTTAAATTAGTTGCGCCTATAGCTATTCTTTGTAAATAGTGTAAGATCGGTATATATTCCCCTGATAGTAATGATGAAAAATTGTATAGAGCTAGAAAGGCGAGAGACCAAAAAATATAAGGGTAGAGTAAGTTTTTTATTTTGCCTTTAAGGTATTCTTTAAGATTTTTATTTATTGACTTGTGAACAATGAAACCCGAAAGGAAAAACAAAAGTTCCATTCTGTATGGCGCAAAAAATATTTTAACTTGATATATCCCATAATAGATTAACGAGCCAGATAAATTATCATGTAAATTAAAATCTGAGATCCAATGCTGAATAATGACGAGAAGAATAAGAGAACCCCTCATCATATCCATCCATACTATTCTTTCTTTTGCCATTTGATATGCCTAGCTATTGAAATGAAATATCGGTATAACTCATGAATAAGAAACTCATTTCAGAATGTAACTTAATTTAACGTAAATGTAAATGTAAGTAAATTTTATCTTTTATGTCAGAGGTGCAGGCGCGCGGGGTGAATTTCCGCAGCCTGACCGACAGCATCGATACCAGTACGCCAGCAGGCCGCTTTTTCTTCCATGTCATGAGCGCCTTGGCAGAAATGGAGCGCGAGCTGATTGTCGAGCGTACACGAGCGGGTTTAGCCGCAGCGAGGGAGCAAGGGAGAGTCGGCGGCCGCCGCCGGGTAATGACCACTGAGGTTGTGGAGCGGTGTCGCAGAATGCTGGAGAACGGCACTACCCGGCAGCAGGTGGCTGATGTGACAGGCGTGGACGTGAAAACAATCTACAAGTACCTCCCGGCGACTTGAAGACAAAGATTTCACTACTTTTCCTGATATGTTACGTTTGGCTTAATCAATTCATTCAGCTTTAAAAACAGTTTGGTTTGTTCGTGAACGGTAAGAAAACAATAAGTTTTGAGCAATTTTTAACTATTAACAGCAATCTTGTTTCCATCTCAGATACATGGGCTGACTTGTGGGCGTTAATTTTTCACACGGGTTTAAGCGCTGGAAGGCTGCTGAGTATTCGATATGATGATATTGATGGTGACTTGATACTGATACGAAAACAGGGTCACCTGAAGGAGCTACGTGTTAAATCAACCCCTCCAGTGGAGGCGATGATTGCTCGTAGAAGAGAACGCTATCCAGAAGATGTTTATTTATTTCAGAGTCATTCTAACCGTGTGAAGTACCATCGCCGGCCGGTCACTATAATTGCTTTCAACGCCGCTTTACGTCGCGCCGCTAGATCATTACCAGACGTTAACGTAAGCAGTAGTAGCGCGAGAAACATACCGGACTAAGCGCCTGTCCAGTCGCGTGTGGCCGATGTGACAGGCGTGGGAGTGAAGACGATTTACAAATATTTGCAAGTACAATACGGCGATAAAAAATCCCCTTGAGCAGGCACACTCAAGGGGAAAATACTACATAACATCATTGCTGTGTGCGTCTTTGCGCTCATCTATCTTCCAAGAAGATGCCTAAAGCTTCCAGATATTTCTGGTCTGAGCAGTTAAAACATTGGGTCGGTAGCCGATGTAATAGGAGGGGGTGAAGACGTTTTATAAATATTTTCCAGCCGGTTAAGTTTGCTCACCTGCGAACCGTATGCAAGAGATCGCAGGTGAGCAATTTGCTATGAAGGCATTGCCATAGCTGAAAAATTTTAACCTCGCATTGTTCGCAAAACCATCAAACAGCTAAGGCCTGAAAACACTTTCAGACTAACCTTACTCGTTACATCAATGTGTTACGTCAATGGCGTAAATTGATAGCCAGAGCCTATATTGATATGTCGCCCTGTTAAAACTACTGTATATAAAAGGGTCTTCCCCGATCATGGTGGGAAGACTCAGAACGCCATATTCAGTTTTCCATAGTGGAACATCACTCCCAGCTTA
>OFRN01000307.1_pt1 | contig 8876 bp, 7 predicted proteins | sample 1541701 | NCBI WGS metagenome assembly OFRN01 (sample SAMEA4413046, study PRJEB24355) | metagenome | biome: human; feature: gut; material: faeces | place: United Kingdom | collected 2010 | reverse complement strand
GCCAGTGTTTCGACCTTATACAGCGCCCCGACCCAATGGTACAGGGAGAAGCTCTCTGGACATTCAGTTCCACACAGTTTTGATAACGGGTACTCCTTCCCCTCTATTTAATAAATAATCAAATAAAACAATGAAGTAAGTTCATTCCAGTCGTCAGTGAAATACGCTGTAAACGATTTTCACGCTCAGGGCAGGGAAACGTAAGGGTTAATCTGGTTAACGCTGTCAGGATAGGGTACAGGCTGCCTGGTGATGATGATTTATGTCGGTGACTGTATGGTCGCTGATTCTGATACATTTTCCTTCTGATTATAATTCCAGCACCAGTCGCCATGGCTGATGCTGTAAATCCCCGTGTTGCAGGCTTTACAGTGTTTCTCCCCTTCATAATGCGCCTTGCACCATACACAGAACCAGTACGCGTTGCTGTCAGCGTATCTAATTCGTCAATCATTGTGCGTAATACGGCGCTCACTTAACGCTTACTTTTATAGTGCCTCCATTTTTATTCTAAAAACTGACTTTGGTGAATAAATCAAACTTTCAGGTGATTGGCGGATCTGAGCGTTGCAGTCTCTTCAGCATCGTATCCTCATGGCAAAGCAAAAGTTCGACTTATCCAACAATGCCGTCGCGAAGAGAACATTAGTTGAGCTCTACATAACACATGGATAATAAAAGTTTATGGTCAATAACCACCATGGGCAGTGGGCGAACCTGGGTATTGGCAAGGCGATTAGATTCTGATGAAAGACGATGTTCAGCAGGAAACTGAGCACCATCTTTAGTTAAGAAACAAAGACCAGCGTAGGGTTTTATCAGGTGTGGACGCAGGTAAATTCGGCGTCAATAGCCTCGGCTTGCTCACGCCATTTTGCGAACTGGGCTTGCCGCTCTTGGCTATTTCGCAGTGTCTGCTCAAGCCCTTCTAACTCCTCCTTCATCACCACATATCCGGAGAAGAAGCGCTCTTCGTAGTCAGACGAGTTCAGCAAGTCGATCAACTCTTCACACTGAGAGCGAAAGTTAGTCACCATGTTTTGAATGTTTTTGGCAAACTCTTTTTCACGTTTTGCCTGTTCAAAGGAGTCCCAAGCTTCCAAAGCTAGCCCGGCAACGGAAAGTAGTCCATTTAATCCTTTAGCTAGATTTACTGCGCCCCAAGGCTTAAATTTCAGCATTTTTCCCAGATCCAGTCCGACCATTTTAGCCAGCGACACCACGCCATCGCGCGTGGCGATCACCGTGGTATTGTTAATTACTTTGCTTTTCACCACATATTCCAATCCCTGTTTGCCCATCGCTGTCAGAGTGCCGTTGTAGTGGCTGATTTCAGAGTTATAGCTAGTCTGCATTTTATCGAGCGCCTGCGATACAGATTGAAGTCGGCGATCGAATTCGTTTTGCAGGCGCGTCGACAACACTATTCCTTTGTCACCAATTTCGCGTTCAAAAAACGCTGCATAGGTTTCGATACTCAGCCCTTGGGCTTGGAGAATCAGATCGGCGAAGTAATCGGTGACGAATTTGCGCAATGACACGCGGATATCGGTCATTTTAGACTGCATCGCGCTCATCTCTTTACGCATGCGTTGGTGGATTATCGCCAGATCAGCCACCTCCTCACGGATGCGCTCATCCTGCTCGATGGCGACCGGGAGTTTGCGTGTCAGTATGTCGCGAATAACGCTCTTTCTAGTCTCTTCTTCCAACGCCTGTAGGCCGCCGCTGAGTACAATCTTATGGCTGGTCGCAGTTTGCAGGGCACTAATATGAGACAGCACGCGGAATTTTTCTGGATTTTCCAGCCAGTAGTCCGTGCCCATATCGAACGGGTTGGCGGCAACAGCGACGATACTCAGGGCATCGCGCTCTTCTGGTGTCAGAGCAATAAGGTCCTGCAGGCGCGAGGCGACGTTCTGGCACTTCACCCGCGCATTCGACTGGTAATCGTCTTCGTCTTCCACATCTGCTACTTCATCAAAGCGGCTAAGAACGAACACTGTGCGATCCAGTAGGTTCAGAGTGCGGAACAGCCACTCAAGATCCTGCTTATGACTCTCTTTAATGGGGTTTGTCGAGTTCATGACATACAGTATCAAATGTGCTTCGCTGACATATTTTTTGGTCATGTCTTTATATTTTTCCATCGACTGTGTTCCCTCATCGAACTGCTCTTTAAAGCCGAACAGCCCTGGAGTGTCGATTAGGACGAAATCAGATCCGACATCGTAAACTTTGATCTCATTAGAGGATTCCTGGTGGCTGATGTTCATGCTCGCCTTATCCAGTTTCTCCATCCATGCCGCGGCAATAGAGGTTTTCCCTTCCGAAAAACCGCCTATCAACGCAATGTGCAGTTTGCTGTTGGCGGCGTTCTCTTTCGCTATCGCTAATTTCTGCAGCAGATGCGGTTCCATCTGAATGCCAAAGGCTTCACCCTGCTGTAAAAACGCGCTCAGGTTATTGAGGATTTCGAGATTCTTCGCTTGCTGCGCTTTAAAGATATCCAGCGTTTTTTCCATTATTGCTCTCCTGAGACGGCAAGTCTGTGTGACAGACTGCGTAAATTAGTGATCGCGTTAATCAGGATCTTGTTAATCTGCGATGCATGGCGGGTTGGTTCTTCCAGCATGGACTTAAGTTGCACCATTTTCTCTTCCAGCTCTGGGAAGACGTTATCAATGCCTTCTTCAATCGCAGACTTCATGTTGTGGGCAATCTTGTTGAGGTTGTCATCGGCAGATTGTTTTTGCTGCGCGATTTTGTATGAGGTACTAAAGAAGCTGCGTACGGCTTTGTACGCAGCGAACACAATGCTTGCTAAGGCTGGCGCTAAGATTAACCATCCCGCCGGATTCCAGAACAGTAGTGCGCCTCCTGCCAGAGTAGCCACCAGGCTGGTTAGCTTCAGTCCATTATCGATATTGATCTTTACTTCAAAATCGTTGTCGAATTTCTGCTTCTGAAGTTTCGCGTAGGTAGCTAGAATATCCTGCGCATATTTCTGAAAGCGTTGCACGATGTCTTCAATTTCATCTTTGAACGTATCCAGCTCATTTTTGAAAATATCAGGCAGGGTTCTTTCCAACACCGCATGCTGCTGTTTGATGGACATTTCCAGTCTATCTTTGAAACGATCGTTACTGATTTCGTCTTCGATTTCGCTGTATATCTGTTTGCGAGCACAGCTGCGAAAGTCATCCACCGCATTTTCGCCCTGACTAATCAGACGGTGTTTTAATGATGCCAGTGCGATATCCAGTAAATGATGGGCATTGGCGGTATCGTTTTGTAGCTGCTTAGCAAGCTTGCCGTAGCTCTCTTTTTGCAGATATGACAGCTCGGAGGTGATGTCTTCTACGGTAGTTCGTGCTTTATTGAAATTGGAACGGGTGATCTTAGCTTTGCTGTCAGACACCAGCTGTTCGGTCAGCAATGCTAAGAAACCTTTCAAACCGGTTTTTTCCAACACCTCTTCGGGATCGAATTTTTCTAATAATTTGCTTCGTTTTTTGGCGTTTTCTGAACCTGGTACCAGATGCTCCGCCACGCTTAGAAAAGCGGGCATCGCGCTGACTGACCAGGTATCCCGGTAATTGTCACCCAGCTGCTGGCTCATTTTTTTGTTCAGGTCGTCGAGGCTGAGCTGCTCATCATCACTGACAAGACTTGGTCGACTCAACTGAACCACATTAGTGATACGTTTGTTGAAAAGCGTCCAGACTTCAGTTTGTGCATTCAGATGGTCTTTGATCTTCTCCAGCGTTCCTGGCGTATTTTCATCCCCTTTTTGTGGCGCAGTAGGTTTACTGGTGACGTAGAACACCGCATGAGCCTTTTCAACCGCCTGCTGAATCTGCGTCAAAACTTTGCTCTCTTTGCCTTCGATACCCGGCACGTCCAGCAGAGCGAAGCGTTGCGTACCCACCTCGAAAGGATACAGGGCAGTGTCCATCGTGAAATCTGACACGCCGGTGCCGATAATTTCTCCATCGGCCAGCAGAGACAATTCCTCCAGCTTGCTCTTTTGCACTGACTGTAACTGTCGCAAGGAAGCGGAGTGAGAATCGCACTCCTTTTTTTGTGCCTGAAGAGATTCCAACGCTTCACTTTTTTCGTGTGCCAAGGCTTGCTTGAGGACCAACTGGCTATCTTTCTCTTTTTGCTCGGCCGTTTTCACCCATAGATGGATGAACTTACGCCAGAGAGAAAACTGTTTGTGCTGTGCTGCGATGAGCGCAGTGATGGCATCAATTTGGTTCTGGAAAGCCTGTTCCCGATCGATATATTCCAAATTGCTAGCCTCAATGGCTTTCTCCAGCTCAGAGGCACGTTTTTCGTTCTCGCTCAGGGTGTGCTGCAAGGTTTCGATATCGCTGTCAGTAAGCTGGTGTGTTTGTTGAAAAGCGCGGAATGCCTGCTGGCGTGAACGCTTACTTTTCTCATTGAGCAAGATGCGCAGGGTTTCGATGACCGTCGATTTACCCGCGTTGGTTTCGCCGTAAAAGGCAATCGTAAAAGTATCCCATTCAGCATTTTTTTGAAGGCTTTCGATATTTTCGTTCAGCTTCTGACGAAAGCCATCTAGCTGCTGGCACGCATTATCGTTGGCTTGTTGTAGCGACGGATCGCTGGTGGTCTGCGCCAGGTTTTGCAGTATGTGATCCACTTCCAGAGATATGTTTTGGTAAACATCGCCAGGAGTCACTGTCTTAATTACCATAGTACTTTCCTTGAAATGGCTCCCCATTTTTAATGGAGGTAATAAATTGAATCAGGTCCTGCGTTCGATATGCTGTATTGGCGTGAAGCCATTTAGTACCATATTATCGGGACTCCCATGATTATAAAACCGTTTTCATGGTATGGCACAGCCCTGAAACTCATCCAGTAAACCAAGAACCTATCCTAGGAGGGGTAACGTTCCGGCACGGGACGTTCCGCATCAACGGTACTGTCAGCGAAAAGCTTCTGACTCTGCTGATACAGGAACTGAAGCGATGATCCCGTTACCTTCCGGGACCAAAATATGGCTGGTTGCTGGTATCCGTCTCAGGAATATCACGTTCTTCGCGCCAGCCTGCTCTGCGACGTGCGTTCGATACCTTTGCTAAGCTGGATAATTTCTTCGGAAAAACAGCAGAATGCACAGATACAGCAAGCTTTCCTTAATGCTCTTGCTACTGCTGTAAATCCACAGGCCAGAGTCATCATCGTAACTGATGCGGGGTTCCAGAATGCGTGGTTCAGGCACATAAAAATTCTCGGCTGGGATTTTATCCGCAAGGCCATCTACACGACAAACGCAATCGAGTCGCTGAACAGCGTGATCCGGTCCGCGATTAAGAAACGCAAGGTCTTCCCGACGGATGACTCGGTACGAAAGGTTGTTTATCTGGCGATCAATGATACATCGAAAAATGGAGTATGCCGATCCAGAACTGACGTCTGGTGATGAGCCGCTTTATTATCGAGTTCGGTGACCGCCTGAGCGACCACCTTTAATACGGAGGCGGTTACACAGAATTACTGACAGGCTCATCTACTGTCGAGACTGACTGATACGCTGCTGAACCCAGGTTTCCACTTCGCTTTGCATCCAGCGGGAACTGCGGCCCAGTTTGATTGGCTTTGGAAATTCACCGTCTTTAATCAGCTTGTAGAACCATTTGTCGGTTAAACCCGTAAAGCGGGTAATGAATGCCATATCGACCATTTTGTCGTTAAGCAGGCTGGTATTGTTATTCTGAGTGGTCATGATGGCTGTCTCCATAGAGATAATGAGATATGGAGAAGCGCCGATATTGGTGATGTTTAACCGTTGACGCATTCTCCTTCTCAACATCCACATGCCAGTAAGAAATGACGGATTAGCCCTGAGAACATCCAAAACTACGATAGCCGTCGGACTTATCCTTGCTACGTTCTTTAGCGAGATAAAGCGCTCTTTCGGTCAGTTCCTGTAAATCTTGTCTGAAATAAGGTTTTTTACTGTTCAGTAAGTAGTATGCCCTGTAGGGGATATGAACCAACCCATGATACTTTTTCTCAGCATAATCCCGTTTTATTGCCCTTAACCATGCACGGATTATCATCCTGAAGAGAGTACAGCGATCGTAGTTATCATCGAGAGTCAAATAACTAGGACGGTGATAAGCATCTTTGTTTAGCAGAAGCAGAACGTGATAATGCCTTTTGTTACCTTCCTGATTGTATTCCCTGACCCAGATATACCTCATTTTACAGTTGAGTGATTTCTTCCCGGCTTTTTTCTTGCGGTAAATATCGGCTCGAATTTGGGCTTTCATTGATGTGATGAAGCGGGAGATTACATCCGGGCCTGAATAGCACTGTGTAGGGCAATCCTGCCTGTCCTCTTCATCGGGAAAGCGTAGGTCAATCCGAATAGCCAACATGCGTGGATATTGATTGAGAGCGTTGTCAACGGTGTCGATGATGCGTTCTACATAGATCGCGTTCATTAAGCCGTAGTGCTTATGGCGATTGATGTTCATGATGTGGCGTCCTTAGCTGATGTTGTTCAGTGTATCGGATACCTGGTAATGAATTACGGAATGCCCATTGCTCTTCCTCACTCCTACAGTTTGTGATCTTACGTTCCTTCCATCACGTCACAGGTTCTTTACCCCTTCATCCATTGGTTCTACATCTCTGTAGCTATTTGTCTATGTCTCTGTGTATGTCTATGTAGCCATTATTAACAATACGGAGCCCGGAAGGGCTGGAGCAGGGGATTTGCAATAGAAGAAGAAAACCATCAGAAAGAGCATACATACACCTGAAAATAACTCCGTAGTTAGCAGGACATCTCTGGGCTTAAGACCTGCCGCTTAGGCCATCGATTAATGAAGAAGAGGTGGACTGGCGGGAAGAAACACCAGGGAGTATTCCAGTATTATTTTACGATAAACCTGTGATCCATCACTGATAGAAACCCCTCCCATCAACGAATGCTGGAGAAACTGTTTTTCTTGCGTTATTTTAGTAACTGTATGTTTTTAAAGAAGGTGATTCACTTTGTGGGGATTCACTTTTGAATAAAGATATATAATCATAAAAATGTAAAAAGTGCGTCACTTTGTTAGGGCGGCATAGAAAATCAGGAGGGTACTAATGGCCGGAAAAAACCGAATGATCGTCAATTTCTCATCGAAAAAGCTGAGGGATTTGATTGTTGAAATCGCGGAAAAAAACCATATGAGTCACTCGAAAGTCATCGAGAAACTGGTTTCATTCAGGCTTTTCGAGAGCAACGGTGATCCGGTGATTGATGCTTTCTGTGATGCCAGTAAGACCGTCATGGAACAGCAGCAGAAAGACGATGGTGAGTTCAGTGTTGCTTTGTGTACTCCTTATTTAAAGCATAACGTACGTCTTTATAAAGTCTTTGGGGATTTATTCGGTAAGTGCTCTATTACTGTCGATAATATAAATAATGAAAAGTTGAACACCCTGAATTTTGAAAAAGAATTAAGAAAATTAATAGAAGATAAAATAAATGGAATGAAGCCCCATGAATGGGAGTGGGTGTTTAGCAGCGCAAGGATTATATTGGCCGATTTGTGGTTGATCTTTTTTAACAAAATAAATATTGAGTATAAAGTTGAAAAGCGGGAGGGCAATTCCAGTGAGGTTAGTGTTAAATACAAAGCCAGTGATATATGTTGCATTCCTTTTAGTTTTAATAAACATGCTTCTCTGAAAGAAAAATATTGTAATGCAATGAGCCATCTTGATTTTAGTTCAGTCAGATATTACTCTTTCAAAAGTGTAGCGACAAAAGGGTGGTGCAGGAATAAATATTCACATCTTCTTTTTATTCATCAGTCTTCGTCATCTGATAAAGGCGGTTTTTTTATTGGTGTGCAGTATGAAAAGAATGATATGAATTTTTCTGATGAATCGCCATCTACTCCCTTTGTACACCCTGAGGGGACACATATGTATACTGAGAAGGACAGCGCGGAGGATTTATATTCCCTCCACAGTTATGCACCATACAGCGATGTTAATCCTGAACTGAAAATCAACATTTATCATGAGCCTGCAAATATAAAAATCCGGAATCTCACCCCTGAGTTAAAAAGCAAAATCAAATAATGGGTTAAAGATAACATGCATAAAAATTCAGGAGTACATAATCTGTATGTATAACAGAGATGGTTGGTGCAAACTTAACTTCGGGCAGGATGAACTGGTAAGTGGTAATATTATCCCTCATCGTCTCCTGTTTAACTGAGTATAGCGGGTTTACCACGAATTAACTCGCAGTGGCATCGGTTTCGCAGTCTCTGAGAGCAGCAATACCTGTTTTTTATATCAATCAGAAATAAAGGCCATGTTCCGTAAGGAGCATGGCCTTTTCTTTTTTTCTGTGAGAAAGGAAATTGACCATGAAATTAGCCAGTCGTTTTGGTCGCGTGAATCAGATACGCCGTGACCGTCCTTTAACCCGCGAAGAGCTGATGAACCACGTTCCCAGCGTGTTCAGTGAAGAAAAGCATGAATCCCGCAGTGAGCGTTACACGTACATCCCAACCATTACCCTGTTAGATAGTTTACAGCGTGAAGGCTTTGAGCCTTTCTTTGCCTGCCAGACACGCGTTCGTGACCAGAGCCGACGGGAGCATACAAAGCACATGCTGCGTCTGCGTCGTGCCGGACAGTTAACCGGCCACCAGGTTCCCGAAATTATCCTCCTCAACAGCCATGACGGCTCATCCAGCTATCAGATGTTGCCGGGCCTGTTTCGTGGTGTCTGCACCAACGGGCTCGTCTGTGGGCAGTCGTTCGGGGAGGTGAAAGTTCCGCATAAAGGGGATGTGGTGGAAAAAGTCATTGAAGGGGCTTAC
>OFRN01000300.1_pt1 | contig 9265 bp, 10 predicted proteins | sample 1541701 | NCBI WGS metagenome assembly OFRN01 (sample SAMEA4413046, study PRJEB24355) | metagenome | biome: human; feature: gut; material: faeces | place: United Kingdom | collected 2010 | reverse complement strand
ATATTTTGATGAACGCATATGTAGTCCTCATTTCTTGGGAGTTTTGAGACTACTATATGCGTTTTTTTGTTGATTTAACAACATGTTTAGACATTTTCCTCTAGGAAAAAATTAACTAGCACCACGGGTTAAATCTATATTTTGATATACAAATTACAGCTTCAGATACTAAGTTGCATAAACCTTTTCCGGACCCCATACAAAAGGCAATTGATGAATTGGGCATAAAAAATAAGAAACGATTTATATTGGTGATTCATTATATGACATGCAAAGTGCGAAAGCTTGTGGGATAGCATTTGGTTTAGCTAAATGGGGAGCCAAAAATATAGAAAATTTTCAAAGTGTAGATATAATTATTGATTCTCCTCAAGAAATACTTGATTTGTTAGAAAAATAGACAAAGAGCGTGAGATAAGGATAGGGTCTCACGCTCTTTGTTTTTCGCCATTTAAAGATTGAAATTTTTGCCATTTAAAAAGAAAAGTGACAGATAGGAATAAAAACTTATTAAATGTAGTTATGATCTGTTATATTTCATTTCTAATACTAGGTCTTCCACAAGCAGTGTTTCCTGAAATGTTTTCTGGAGACTGGGGTATTGTCAGCTATTCTATATTAACATTGATTGCTATGGTTTTAGGTACTTCATTTTATAATGCTTTTGTAAGTAAGCATGTTGAGGAATATGAAGTATTAATGTACTTAAAAGAGAAAAAAACAAGTAATTAATATGAGAACACCACGCATAGTTTTTATTTTGAGATATCCTAGAATGAAACACATTAAGAACGAAAGCAAAGCAAAAGACGCCAGAACTTCTACTACCTTCTAAGTTTTTTCATATTTGTTTGTTATGCTATACATAGATCTGCATAATTAGACTTGCGCTGCCCGTTATTGAAGTTTCAGGCAGCGCTCTTTTTGGGGGATCGATAATGGAAGAAGAAAAAATATTTGAGAAACGCTGGCAGCTAGCATCAAGTGAACAAAGAGCAAGATACAATAATTTGATCACCTCCTACCCCACTGTTGACTAGACATATAAGGAAAAGAAATACTTACTTTGGCTGTGCCAGTTAGATATAGATACCTTTGAAACATTTGAAGTGATCCTAGATAAAATTAAACAGAATTGATCAGAAACAAGCGAAGCCTTCTCTCGGTTCGCTTGTTTTGCTATTTATTAGTTGGCTCAGGGCAACTCTAAGCTCGTTTGAAAGAAAACCGATGGATAATCCCCTTGTTTGTACCACTTTAGAATACATGGATGTACGTATTGCCATTGACTCCTATTAGTTACTGAAAAAAAATTTAAACAAGTTGAGTATTGCAGATAAATAGCTCCAGTGAGGTGAATAACTGCTCCACTCAAGGCAATAGATAGCTCCATCCAGGGCAACAAACTGCTCCACTTTCATATTTAATAGATGAATAACCTTCTGTATAATAGAAAGGCATACCTTTCGGTATGACAACTTATACAGGATGTTATTTTATTGGTTCACTATCGAAAAATTTTGGAGCTTTATTTTTCCGGTATTTCTCAACGAACGATTAGTTCAACTGTGGGAAGCTCCAGACATACGATTCGAGAAGTTACTTCTCGAGCAGACAGGAAGGGGATGACTGAACTAACCGCTGATATGAGCGATACTTGGCTGCAGGAATATCTTTTTCCGGAAAAACAAACAACAGCACGAGGTTACCTTCCTGTAGACTGGGAATATGTTCATAAAGAACTAATGAAAAAGAATATGACATTGAAACTCCTTCATAGAGAATATGGGGTACATGGAACATAGAAACGAAAATGCACGGTAGAAAAGCGAATGAATGTAGTATAAATTCTACAAATCATTCGCTTTCTTTATTTTATATATGGTTGGTCGAGAGAGACCATTTTCTTTGGCAATTTCTGCAACTGGAACTCCTTGATTTAACATGTCCACCACAGTTTTAAAGACTAATCGTTTTTGCGGATCTGTTGAGTTCTCAGAATATTCAATTGGTCGCCCCTTATATCGACCAGCTTTTTTGGCCAATAATACTCCTTGCCGCTGACGTTCACGGATTTTCTCACGTTCGTTTTGTGCAATATAACTTAGCAATGATAAAAACATATCGAACATAGCAGTATCTAGGAGTTCATTTCCAGTATTAAAATCTAAAAACTGTGCATCTAGTATTTTTAATGCTACTTTTTTCTGTTTCATAAAGGTAACTGTATTTTTTATGTCTTCATAATCTCTGCCTAGGCGATCCAGTGATGCAACAATGACACAATCACCTTCTCGGATATAATTTAGTAATTTTTGAAACTCAGGTCGCTGGATATCTTTACCACTGGCTTTTTCTTGGAATAATTTATCAATGTTAAGGTCTTCCATCATTGCCAATTGTCGATCTAAATTTTGATCTTGTGAAGACACTCTAATATATCCAATTTTTGCCATAAAAACTCCTTTTAAAAAATGATATAATTTACATGTAAAATTTACTTGTAGTTTTACTGTTATCATAGCATTTTTAAAAATAAATTTTAAGTCTACTTATAATTTACTTTGGAGGTTTTGAATGAATGAAATTAAGCGCAATAAAAATTCTTTTGGTGTTTATTTAGGAGAGCCTAGCTCGGAACAGTTAAATAAAGGTGAAGCTCGTCATGCTCTATGTCGAAATATATTTTATGGTAGAAAAGGCAAACTTTATCAAACTTATTACGACGGTATGGAGGAACAGCTCAACGCATTAGGATTAGTAACTAATGCTATCATATATTGGAATTCACTATATTTAGAAAAAGTCTTTGAACAAATTAAAACGGAAGGGTTCGACTGTTCCGAAGAAGTGTTACGCAAGCAATCTCCATTAATTAGTGATCACATTAATTTTGTTGGCAAATATAGTTTCCGCTATGAAAAAGAATTATCGAATGGAATACTACGTCCGTTAAATATAGAGAATTATTGAGAATGTTCGTCTTTTGGTTCCTACCGTGCATTTTCGCACGGATGTTCCAGATACTATTTTTGAATGTATAAAATTGAAAACACAAGAATACTAATAAATCAACGATTCTTGTGTTTTTAATTTTTCACTACCGTGCATTTTCGTTTCTATGTTCCATGTACCCCAATCTTGAAAAATTAATTAAAGACTTAGATAAAGCCATTGACGACTTAGTCGTGGTGCTACCGGAGTATCAATGTTTAACCAGTATCCCAGGTATTGGTCCTGTTTAGGCTGCTGGAATACTCGCTGAAATTGGTCCAATTGAACGTTTTTCTGATGAAATAAAATTGACAAAGTATGCCGGCCTATATTGGCGACAGAGTCAATCCGGTAAATCTGAATACGAAAATTTTTTTACGAAAAGCTTCACGTCTAATATCTATTTTAAAATAAAAATATTCCTGCTAATTTGGAATCGTTTCCTTCTTTTGGTATAATAATACCTGAAATTCTTTTGAGAGGAGTTGTTCGTGAAGTGAAAACTACTATGAAGGATGTTGCTGCGTTAGCAGGAGTTGGTGTGGGTACGGTATCTAGAGTAATAAATGGAGTAAAGGTGAAAGAGGTTACCAAAGAAAAAGTAATGGCTGCAATTAGTGAGCTTAATTATGAGCCTGATGAATATGCCAGAGGTATGAAAACGAATAGTAGCAATACAATAGCTCTTATTTTACCTACGATTTGGCATCCCTTCTTTTCCGAGTTTGCCTACTATGTAGAGGAAGCTCTCAGCCAAAAAAATTATAAGCTTTTTTTGTGTAATGCGAACGGCAGTGCGGAAAAAGAAAAAGAATATATCCAAATGGTCAAGCAGAGTAAAGTAGACGGAATTATAGGTATTACCTATTCAGACATTGATAAATATGTATCATCAAATTTACCATTTGTCAGTATAGACCGCCATTTTTCGGAACAGGTTTCTTATGTAACGGCAGATAATTATTTAGGTGGGCAAATTGCCGCTCAAGAACTACTTACTCGTAACTGTAAAAACTTGTGCTATGTTGGGGGTGTTTCACCTTACCCTAACGAAACAAACAATCGTAAAGCTGGTTTTTACAATATTTGTGAGGAAAATAAAATAGCTGTGAAGGTATTGGATATGCCTGAACCAATTAGCAATTTAGAGGAACAATTGCTCGCTTTTTTTTCGGATAATCCTGAAATTGATAGCATTTTTACCATCAATGATTTCATGGCTTTGGATGTGATAAAAGCCCAAAAAAAACTAGGGAAGGAAGCACCTAAGGATTTTCAAATTATTGGTTTTGATGGAGTCAAGCTATCGTTGCAAAAAGACTATTTACTATCAACGATTGTACAGCCGATAGAGGAAATGGCCAAGGTTTCAGTAGAAACACTCATGGCGATGATTTTAAATGAAGAACCGCCTAAGCGTGTGGTAGTACCGGTTTTCTTTCACGCTGGAGAGACGACTAAAGAGTAAAAAACCGGTTTATAACGATTTTTTTGAGATAGGTTGACAGAAAGTGATTTCAATGATATCTTAAAACCAATTAATTGGAAACGTTACCAATTAATTGAAAAATAAAACGGAAACGTTTCAAAAATAGGAGGAACATCGATGAAAAAGAGAATGTTAGCAATTGCAGCAATTTTAGCATTAACAGCTGGAGGACTTGCAGGATGTGGCAGTAAGGAGAAAAGTTCAGGTAGCAGTGATTCAGGAGAAATTAAGATTTGGGTTCAGTTTTCTGATGAAACGCCTGAAGGAAAAGCTTGGGCAGAGATTGTGAACAATTTTAATGATGAATACGAGGGTGAATATAAAGCTGTTACTGAGTATATTCCTCGTAGCGGAAGCGGCGGTGGATATGAGGATAAAGTAAATGCTGCAATTACAACCAATACCCTTCCTGATGTTATTACGTTAGATGGACCGAATACTGCAGCTTATGCTCATTCAGGAGTCATTGCTCCATTAGATGATTATTTGAAAGATGCGGACATGGATGATGTATTAGACAGCATTATTCAGCAAGGAACCTACGATGGCAAAATGTATGCGTTTGGTTTCTCAGAGTCCAGTGTGGGTGTCTATTACAATAAGTCGTTGTTCAAAGATGCTGGAATTACAGAAGATCAATTGCCGACGTTAGAAGATCCTTGGACTTGGACGGAATTTCAAGCAATTTGCCAAAAGCTGACTGATAAATACAAAACGCCTGCAATTGATATGCAAATGGCGTCGGGAGACGAAATGCTGACCTACGCATATACACCATTTGTATGGTCGAATGGCGGCGATGTCGTTAATGCTGATGGAACCAAAGCCGAAGACTATTTTAACGGTAAAAAATCCGTTGAAGCGTTGGAATTTATTCAAGAATTGGTTGAAAAAGGTTACACCACAATCAGTCCTATTGAAAAAGGATTTGAAACTGGCAAATATGCCATGCTGCTGAGCGGTTCTTGGACAATGGCAGATTTAGAGGAAAACTATCAAGAGATTGATTATGGTATTTTGCCTTACCCCGTTTCAGATGCAACTGGGGAGTTAGTTTCACCAACCGGAAGCTGGCAGTTAGCAATGACTGAGAAAACAGAGAAAAAGGATGCTTCTGCGGCCTTTATTAAGTTTGCAACCAGTACAGAATCTAGTCGTATTATGAGTTTAGGGAACAGTGTTCTACCTATCAGAAATTCAACAGTTGATTTAATTAAAGATGAAGTGTCGGAAGGAATGCAGGTATTAATTAAGCAAAACCAAATTTCTGGACATGCCCGCCCAGTGGTTGTAGCTTATCCGCAAGTATCTAGAGCATTCCAACAAGCAGTTCAAGATATTAGCTACTTCGAGGAAAACCCAGATGTACAAAAAGTAGCAGATAGTCGCGCTGCTGAAATGCAACAGGCAATTGATACTTCACTAAAATAGAAGTTTCTAAAGGGGGCCAATCAAGTGTTAAAAAAACCGACAATGAAAGACAATTTGATAGGTTACGGCTTTCTAGCGCCAGCTTTGCTGCTGCTGACGATTTTTCTGATCATACCCGTAATCATGGTAATTTATTATGCCTTTACTGATTATTATTTGTTAACGCCAGATGCTAGACAATTTATCGGCTTAGAAAATTTTAAGCGACTGTTCGCTGATCCAATTTTTGTAAAAAGTATTTGGAACACGGCTAAATTTGTTGTTTGGATTATTCCGGTCCAATTAGGGGCAGCTTTAGGAATGGCACTTATTATCAACAAAAATCGTAAAGGAAATATCTTTTTTAAAGTAGCCTTTTTTGCGCCAGTCGTGATGTCCTTAGTCGTTATTTCGATTTTATGGTTGTACTTGTTAAATCCTAATGAAGGTCTGGTTAATACGCTATTTGCAAAGATTGGAATTGCTTCGCAGCCTTTTTTGACTAGTCCCAAACAAGCAATGTATACGCTTGTTTTCGTATCGGCATGGCAAGGTGCAGGATATCAGATGCTGCTGTTTTTAGGGGGAATGCAAAATATTCCGCAAGACGTTTATGAGGCAGCCGAAATTGATGGTTTTTCTAAGTTTCAGCAATTTCGCTATATCACCATGCCATTATTAAAGCCCACGGCGATTTTTATTTTACTTACCACATTGATTTCGGCCTTTAAACTAATCATTCAGCCAATGGTAATGACTCAAGGTGGACCAATGAATTCTACTATGACAATGGTTTATTACATTTACCAAACTGGATTTACAGACCGTATGGTAGGCTACTCCAGCTCCATTGCGTTAATCTTTACCACTATGATTGGTTTAATTACAATTGCTCAAAGAAAATTGGTAAAGGAGGATGATCCAGCATGACCAAGAAATTTGGACCGCTAATGATCGTAGAATATTGTTTGCTGTTCCTTTTAGCGGCATTATTCATTTTCCCAATGCTGTGGATGGTAGTTTCCTCTATGAAGCCTGAAGCAGATGTCTATCAAAATTTAGCTTCCTTCAAAGCTTTTTTACCTAGTTTGAATCCAGCTAATTGGTTTAAAACTTATCAAGAAGTTATTTCCCGGTTCAGTGTGGGAACTTATTTATTAAACAGTATTTTTTATGGTTTAACCTTTGCCTGTGGGTCAATCATTGTAAACTCTTTGGCCGGTTTTGCCTTTGCGAAGGTTAATTTTTCAGGCAAGAAAATTATCTTTGGAGCTTTGTTAGCTCTGCTGATTGTCCCGATGGAGACGGTTTTAATTCCGCAATTTACCATCGTTAATTCACTAGGCTTAGTGAATACTCGCTTGGCAGTGATTTTACCAGCGATGGCCAGCGCGTTTAATATCTATTTGTTTAGAAATTTCTTTATCGCGATTCCAGAAGAAATCATTGAATCAGCGAAATTAGATGGTGCAAATATTGTTAAAATTTTCTTTCACATCATGCTGCCAATGTCTAAACCAGCCATAGCCACAGTAGGTGTCTTATCCTTTATCTCCAGCTGGAATGATTATATTTGGCCGTTAATGGTCTTAACTGACAGCAGCAAATTTTCAATGCAAGTGGCAATTACTACGATCAATACTACACAGCCAGTTTATATCAATCAAGTGATGGCTGTTTTAACCATTGCAACGATTCCACTGATTATTGTTTATATCGTTGCACAAAAATATATTCTGCAGGGACTTGGCGGTTCTGGAACGGGTATAAAATAGGAGTGAATAGTGAATGTTGCAAAAACTTTTAAAGGCCAATGAGTTTATTGAGAAAAATGCTCAAACAGTCAATCAAGAATACCGGAATAAATTTCATTTGATGGCTCCGATTGGCTGGATGAATGATCCAAATGGTTTTGTTTATTATCAAGAGGAGTATCACTTGTTTTATCAATATTATCCTTACGACAGCATCTGGGGACCAATGCATTGGGGCCATGCTAAAAGCAAGGATCTAATTCACTGGGAGCATTTGCCAGTAGCACTGGCACCAGGTGAAAGCTATGACAAGGAAGGCTGTTTTTCCGGCAGTGCCATAGAAAAGGATGGCAAGCTGTATTTGATTTATACAGGACACAATGTTGTGGAAGGGCAAGTTCGACAAGTTCAGTGTTTGGCAGTTTCAGAAGATGGCATTCACTTTGAAAAATATGCCGGAAATCCAATCATCGCAGAAGATCACTTAGCTTCTGTTGCAACGACCGAAGATTTCCGCGATCCCAAAGTGTTTCAGCGAAAAGAAGACTATTTTACTGTAGTCGCTACTAAAACTGCAGATGCTCGTGGACAAATTGTGATGTTCCATTCCAAAGATTTACTAACTTGGGAGTTTTATTCCGTATTGCTGGAGGGAACTCCAGAACAAGGCATTGTATGGGAATGCCCAGACTTGTTTGAACTAGATGGCAAAGAAGTCTTGATTCTTTCTCCTATTCAAATGATTCCACAAGGCAATGCTTACCAAAATACGAACTCAACTGTTGCTTTCATCGGTACTGTCGATTGGCAAACAGGCAAATTTCTAGTAGAGAATTTTCATGAAATCGATGGCGGTTTAGATTTTTATGCACCCCAGACCTGTGAAAACGAAGCAGGCCAAAGAATAATGATTGCTTGGATGCAAATGTGGCAGCGTAAAATACCTACGAATGATCTGGGCCATGGTTGGTCAGGTTCCATGACCTTGCCTAGAGAGCTGAGGGTGGCTGATAATCAATTGTTGCAACGGCCAGTTTCATCAATTTATCAAGTAATTGATCCGCAGGAAAGGATTGAATGGGCGAAGACTGAAGAGAATCGCTTCTTACTGAAGGACTTAGTATATGACCAGCACTATTTACGCTTGGAAATCAATTTAAAACAGGCAACGAAACTAGAACTTCACTATGCGAAGGGACCCGACCATACATTACTGCTTAACTATGATGTTGAACGGGAGTGCTTTACTGCTTCCAGGGAACACATGCCGTATGATTTATCAGGAGCTGAAAAGGAAGTGTTGAAAAAGCGCAGTGTGACGATTCCTTTGGAAAATAATTGTCTAACCATCGAAATTTTCCGTGATACTTCAGCTATTGAGCTTTTTCTAAATGATCGTCTGACTATGAGTACAACTTTTTATGAGACAGAAAAAGGACAGGATTTTCTTTTGCTGGCAGACAGTGAAGTAACCTTTTCATTGGAAAGCGGCTTAATTAATCTATAGAAGGGAGAGCTCAGTGATGATTTATGGTTCAATCGAAGCAGGCGGCACAAAATTTGTGTGTGCCATTGGCGATGAAGAAATGACGATCAAGGAAAGAGTGAGCTTTCCGAC
>OFRN01000298.1_pt1 | contig 9369 bp, 10 predicted proteins | sample 1541701 | NCBI WGS metagenome assembly OFRN01 (sample SAMEA4413046, study PRJEB24355) | metagenome | biome: human; feature: gut; material: faeces | place: United Kingdom | collected 2010 | reverse complement strand
TTGTCTTTTCCAACGTAGATTCCCAGCTCATCACTACCTAAGATCTTTCCAACAATATCGTATGGATAGTATCCTTCGGCGTTTCGTTCTTCTTTTTGGATACATACTGATCTATTTTTTATGACTGCAGCGTTCAATACTTTCACAATATCTTCAGTCGTCATTTGTTCTTTTGCCAAATTATGATTGGTACGTTGCTCATTGTCCGCATCGATCTCTTCAGTATGATCAGATAAATAAAACCCTGCCCACTTTAAACGACCACGATCATTGTAATCAATCATTTTTAATTCCCCCATTTCCGCCCGCATGACCACCAACAAGTGTGCTTCTAGTAATGCTTCTAGCGCCTTCTAACATTGAAGAAGCATGTACAATCGACGTAAAACCATATTTTTGCCGAATCTTGTCAATAATTTTATCTAAATTTTCTTCGTCAATTTGCTTTTGTGGATCACTAAATAAATCCAGCTGAAGCGAATCAGTATAAAATAGCTTGCTGTAAGTGATTCCGACGTGGCGGACTTCTTGTCCTTCATAATACTTATCAAACAAGAAAAGACAATAATTCTGCAATTCCTTTGTATTGTCTGTGATAGGGATTTTCATCTGGTGTGAGAACCCTGGTCTCGTTTCTAAGATCGATGTACCAATGTCTAAATGGACACATCCTGTTTTACAATTATGCTGTCTGATACGAATGGCTACTTGTTTCGCCATTTCTTTTACAACCAGCTCGATTTCATTTCTTCTAGTATAATCACGTGGCAACACTTGTGAATTACCATAGGACTTTTCTTTTGTCGGTTCTGGTGGGATTGCTATATCAGTTCGATCAATACCATTTGCATGAAAGTATAGCTGTAAGCCAATCACACCTAAACGGCTCTTAATGGTGTATGGATTCCAGTTAGCAAGATCTCTAATGCTCATAATCCCCATCTGATTGAGTCTTTTCTTCATTCGAGAGCCAATGCCCCAAAAGTCCGTCATTTCAGGAATATTCCATACTTTTTCAGGAACGTTTTCGTACGTCCATTCCGCAATAAATCCTTCATTATGCTTTGCTTCATTGTCTAAGGCTAGTTTAGCCAAAAGGGGATTATCGCCGACGCCTACCGTAGCAATCAAACCTAACTCTTCTTTAATACGTTCTTGGATCATTTGAGCGAGCTTCTTCCTTCGCTGACTTCGTGTTCCTTCAGTCGTAAAAAGATTCAGTGATCGGGTCACTTTTAAGATTGATTCATCGATCGAGTAAATCAGTAGATCTTCATCAGCCACATATCTTCTGAAAATATTATTTACCTGCATATTTCGCTTGATATATAGGTTCATACGTGGTGGAACAACGTGTAGTGTTTTAGGAAATGGTTGTGGTAAGTCACGTGGTCTACTCACATTTGTAATACCATACCGCTTTTTTGCTTCAGGAGAAGAAGCTAATATCAATCCTGAACCAGTATTATCAGATCGACTCATAACAACAAGTTCTGTTGTTAATGGATCTAAATTTCTTTCTATACATTCGACACTTGCGTAAAAGCTTTTCATATCGATTAAAAAGTAATCATTTACTGGCTCTTTTGAATAATCCATCATAAATAACACTCCATTCTTTCACGTTATACAAACATATGTTCGATATTGTAAAGAAGAAATAGCTAAATACATAAAAAAGAAGCATAGGTATGCTATCCCCCTGCTTCTTCTTTTGATTTGTATAGTTAACTCATTGTATCTTTTTATTATATATTTTGAAAATCGATTAATTATCATTCTTAGCTTTTCTTATAATACACGCGAATTGTAAAATTAAGTTAGAAAAATAAAAAGGCATTTATGGTACACTCAAATTGTATTTCCGACGAAAGAAAACAAAGGAGTGTAACCATAAATGACCTACAAACATCTTACCATAGACAAACTGACAATGATAGAATCATATTATCTTCAACATAATAAGCCGGTTGAAATCGCTAACCGAATGGGACGTGCTATACAAACTATTTATAATGTAGTCAATAAGTTCAAGCAAGGCAAGACTGCTCTTGATTATTGGCACCAGTATAAAGAAAATAAGAAAAAATGTGGTAGAAAAGTCATTCAATTACCTGCTCATGAAGTAGATTACATTAAAGAGAAAGTCACTCTTGGTTGGATGCCTGACGTCATTATCGGGCGAAAAGAAAGGCCTGTTTCATGCGGTATGAGAACACTTTATCGTTTATTTTCTAAAGGAATATTTGATATTGACACACTACCGATGAAAGGTAAAAGAAAACCCAATGGCCATCAGGAAAAACGGGGAAAACAACAGTATCAGCGCTCAATCCATGATCGACCTGATAATTATCCTGATTTCAATTCTGAGTTTGGTCACCTTGAAGGTGATACGATCGTTGGCATTCATCATAAAAGTGCCGTCATTACTTTAGTTGAAAGATTATCTAAAGTCATTATCACGATTAAACCCAACGGCCGTAAGGCATTAGATATTGAAACTGCCCTTAATCAATGGTTTTCTCGCTTCCCTAAAAACTTCTTTAAATCTATTACGTTTGACTGTGGAAAAGAATTTTCTAACTGGAAAGCCATTAGTAACCAACATGATATTGATATATATTTTGCGGACCCTGGAACACCTTCTCAACGCCCATTAAACGAGAATTCTAACGGGATTCTGCGTCGTAATGGACTGCCGAAATCAATGGATTTTAGAGAAGTGAATCAGACATTTATTTCCAGTGTCAGCAATCAACGTAATCATATTCCAAGAAAATCATTGAATTACAGAACACCAATCGAAATATTTTTGAGCTATGTACAAGAAGCATTTTATTCTAGCTTAATTTGACAAATCATAACTTTAAATTACGGATCATGATTTGGCATGGGGAATCATTACTAATAAAATAAAAAAATGAACAGAAAGAAAACAGTTCTTTCTGTTCACCAACTTCATTTGACAAATATCCTATTTAGCTTATTTTATAGCTTTTTATATACACTTTTTTAAAAAGTGATTTTTCCACATGAATTCCCATGAGCAATTCGACCATTATCTATTATTAAATCATTGAACTGATTTTTCTCCGGAAAAACAACTATAACAGAAGTATCTTTACCAGATTTTATTATTTTATCAAAATCCACATCAACCAACGAGGTTTCAAGAGTAACCTCATCATTTTCTTGAACACAAATCGAAAAAGGCTCTCCTTGTAATTCGACTGTATCAATTCCAATATGAATCAAATAATCAATGCCTGAGTTGCTTTTTATATTAATAGCATGTTTAGTAGGAAATATATTTGTTACTCGACCAGCCAATGGAGCATAAATTTTTGAACCATCAGGTATGACGGCAAAACCATCACCTAGTAATTTTTGTGAAAAGACAGGATCATTTACTTCTGTGATGGAAATGATTTTTCCGGAACAAGGTGCATAAAAAGTTTCTTGTTTTTTCTTTTTGAAAATTTCAAACATATTAAAAACCTCCTAATTATCTTTTCCTAATATTTGATTGATTTCTTGACTTAATAAGTCAGCTTTCCCTCCAAAAACAGCTTGGATGCCACCCTTCACTTCGAAGACAGCAGTTGCACCAGTGTCTTTTATTGTTTGTTTTTGAATAATCTCCCCATTCGTAACAGCAACACGCAAACGAGTTGCACAAGCTTCAACAGACTCAATATTTTCTTTTCCACCAAGAGCTTCAATAATGATAAGAGACTCTTCATGTAATGATGTATTTTTGTTTATTACTTTTTCAGAATGAACTTCTGATTCTTCTTCCATTCCAGGAATATCTACCTTAAATTTTTTGATAAAGAATGTAAAAACAAAGAAATATATAAATGCCCATGCAATACCAAAAGGAATTAATTTTAACCAATTAGTTTTGTCATTCCCTTGAAGTACACCGAATAATAAAAAGTCGATCAAACCACCTGAAAAGGAATTCCCTACACGAATATTTAAGATATCAGCAAAATAAAAAGATAATCCATCTAAGAATGCATGAATCACATAAAGCCAAGGAGCAACAAATAAAAACATATATTCAACTGGTTCAGTAATTCCAGTTAAAAATGATGTAAGGGCCCCGCTAAAATAAAGCCCACCATTCTTTTTACGATTTTTCTTAGGAATTGCACGATACATTGCATAACATGCTGCAGGTAATCCAAACATCATTGTTGCAAATCTTCCTGCAAAAAATCTAGTACCATAAGTAAACAGACCAGTGTGGTTTGGATCAGCTAGTTGGGCAAAGAAAATATTTTGGGCTCCAGCAATTGTTGATCCAGCTACAGTTTCGGTACCACCTAAAGATGTATACCAGAACAAAGGGTAAATGGTGTGGTGTAGTCCAACAGCACCTGTTAAACGCAATAAAAAACCATATAAAAAAGTTCCTAAACTACCCATTTGAGCAATTTGTTCACCAGCAACTACTAAACCATTTTGAATTGGTGGCCAAATTAAGTAAAAGACAGAACTAATAATGATTGCAGCTAAACTAGAAACAATCGGAATAAATCTTGATCCTCCAAAAAAACCTAAGAATTGTGGTAATTCAATTTTTCTATATCGATTGTGTAAAAATGCAACAGTACCACCAACAACAATTGATCCCACTACACCTGTATCTAGTGTTGCATCTTTTGATGAAAAAAGTTCAAGAAACCCACTAATAGTTGCAGTATATACTAGATAAGCTACTCCACCAGCTAAACCAGCTGTTCCTTTATCTCCATTTGCAAGTCCTACAGCAATACCAATTGCAAAAATTAGTGCTAGGTTTGCAAAAACTGCATTTCCAGCATAACTCATAATACTTAAAATTGTATGCAACCACGGTTGATCTAAAAATGGATAAGCATTTATAGCACTCTCATTTGTTAACGCTCCTCCCAGTCCCAATAGTAATCCGGCTACTGGTAATATAGCAATTGGTAACATGAAAGCGCGTCCTAATTGTGAAAATTTTTTAAACATTTTATTTCTCCCCCTAACTTAATGCTTTAACAAATCTTGATGCAATTTCCTGTGGTCGAGTAATAGCACCACCCACAACAATACCTGCAACTCCTATTTTTTTTATCTCTTTTGCTTGTTCTGGAGTATGAATCCTTCCCTCAGCAATTACACAAATCCCTTCTTCTACCAATTTTTTAATCAAATCTATATCTGGCCCATCTTGTTTTTTACTTTCCTCAGTATATCCACTTAAAGTAGTTCCTACAAAATCTATTCCTGCTTTATATGCATTTTTGCCTTCTTCAAATGTAGAAATATCTGCCATAAATAACTGATGAGGATATTTTTCTTTTATTTTAGTAATAAAAGAATTTATAGATAGTCCATCATGCCGATTTCTAAGAGTGCAATCAAGAGCGATTACCTCAACACCGGTTTCTACTAATTCATCTACTTCTCTCATAGTGGCAGTAATGAATGGAGATTCTGGTGGATAATCTCTTTTAATAATTCCAATCATTGGTAATGATACACACTTTCTAATTTCAATAATATCTCGAACAGAATTTGCACGTATACCAACTGCTCCAGCCCTTTGAGCAGCCAAAGCAAAATAAGGCATTAAACTTTCTTCCTCTTTGTAAAATGGTTCACCAGGTAATGCTTGACATGAAACAATCAAACCTTTTGAAATAAGATCTAAAAACCTTTTTTTATCCATTATCCTAAACACTCCAATTTTTTATTATTTTTGGATAATAACTCCAAAAATAATATAGCATCCGCTTTCATAAAAGTAAAGATAAAAATAGAGTATTTAGGAGTTTTTTTTATTATTTTGGAGTATAATGGAGAAAAGTTGAAATTGTAGAGGAGTTTGTATGAGTTATATCTATTTAATTAAAGAAAATTATCCATTTTTAACGAAGTCTGAAAAAAAAGTCGCTGATTTTATTTTAAATTCTGGGAAAACTATTATTTATAGTACGATGAGTGATATTAAGAAAAACACAAAAGTTGGCGATGCTACTATTATTCGCTTTTGTCAAAAAATTGGTTTTTCTGGTTTTTCTGATTTAAAAATTGAAATTGCAAAGGAAGACTTTAGTCAAAAAAAAGAACATCCGACTAGTGTAAAGTACTATGATGAAATTGCTAATAGTTTAACAGAAGCTCTCTATTCCACTATTAGGCTTTTAGACGAAGAAAAATTGAATGAAGCCATTAAAATGATCACTCAATCAAAAAACATATATATATTTGGAGTGGGATCTAGTGGAAATACTAGTCTTGATTTAGAAAATATGTTTCTTCGCGTAGGAGTTCAAGCAAAAGCTGTACTAGACCCTCATTTTCAAGCCCAAGTCGCTTCTTTATTAACAGTTAATGATTTAGTAATCATTTTTTCTTTATCTGGGAAAACGAAAGATACTTATGATTCATTGAAAATAGCTAAAAAAAATGGCGCAAAAATTATTGCTATAACTAACTATATTCATTCACCTATAGGAAAGTCTGCAGACTTAGTTTTACAAACAGCCATTGAAGAATTTCTTAATGGTGGATCTTTAGCTGGAAAAATATCACAACTTTATATTTGTGATCTATTAGTTCATGGTTATGAACAAAACAATAATATTGATTCAGTTGAATTAAGAGAAAAAGTTTTGCGCTCTATTATTGATAAAAGTATTGAGTGAACTACCCCCACTTAGCTAAACCTAACGGTTTTTAACGATTGAAGTAGGCAATTCTTGGGATGAGAGCATACTTGATAGCTTATTTTTTACTAATAGCGGTGGCTCTTATTGACCAAATATCCCCGTAGTTCCTACGGTTCTTGATTTTATCTAAAGATATTTTTATCGTGGAAGCTATTGATCAACTTGAAAGAAAAACGTGTAGCTCATTATCACTAGTTTATCGAGTATGGATGAAGCAATGGATCATCCTCTCTTAAATAAATTTATTAAGGATCTGATCCTTCAAATTTTTTCCATGATCGATGAGCAGGAACCTACTGAATCTAAACGACATCGGGCACAAGGAATTATTAAGATTGCTAAGCGAATGTTTTCTATAAAGGGTGTTCTAAGCTATACAGTGTTAATTCAAAAGATTCCCAATCATCTTGTTTATAAGAACAACGTTGAAGATTAAAAAAGTGTTTCAATGCTAAAATTGCAAAATACTTCAATGTTATGAGACAAACTGTCTATAAGAATCAATTTCCACCCATTTCATCACTTGTTAAAAGTTTATGATCCTTTTGATTTTTATATTAATTTATCTGTATTTAATACAGATTTTATTTATTAGTTCATCTGCCTATTGTATTTTATTTTGTTGCCTTACCATCTGAAGTAAATATACTCTTAATTGTCAAATTAAGTTAGACAGATCATCAATACTTACGTAACTCAAAAATACTTCCAAAGGTGTTCGATAATCCAGTGATTTTCTAGGAAGATTATTTCTGCGCCAGCATTTTCTAATGTTTGAATTTGTATTTTGTAATCTTGGTTGCTTGTGCTAATTCTTGAATAGCCGTAAATTGCCAAAATTTCATCACCCTTTCTGGACATAAGTTTCTGACACCAGTTAAAATCAAGTCTATCAGTAACCCATACACCCGTGAGGACGGGTGTATTTTTAATCCCCCTAGAAGGGGTCGACACTCGCTGCCCCTTAAAAGGGGATTTTTAAAAGACCGCCAACTGCTCATCTTCACTCACTTACTTCTCTTTATTTTTTAAATGGTTCTACGTACTCTCTTTTACTTATAATATATCGAATGCGATCATCAGCTTCTTGTTCACGGATGTATTTTTCATTTGTCTTTTGATTCAATCCGACTGTACTCACATAGTATCTCTTCGACCAAAAGGATTTGTTTCCGTATTTATATTTGAGATTTGCGTGCTGCTCGTGGATTAGTACCGCACTACGACCTTTCAGATACCCCATAAAACTGGATATACATATTTTTGGTGGTACTCGAACAAGCATGTGAATATGATCTAGCATTGCATGTGCTTCTATGATTTCCACATCTTTCATTTCGCACAACTTCCTAAGTATTTTTCCAAGATCTTTTCGTAATTGCCCATAGATTACTTTTCGTCGATATTTTGGTGTAAAAATAATATGATACTTACAATTCCAACGAGTATATGCTAAACTTTTATCGTCATTTGACATGAAAAAACTCCTTTCGATCTGATGAGCGGTTGGTAGCCACTCACTAGTATATCGAAAGGAGTTTTTATCGCTAAAGATACTTCTTCCACGCGTAGAAACGCGCGGTTTTCTTGTTTCGCACGCTTTACGCACAAAACTGACTGAAGCCATTAAGAAAATAAAAGGGTCTAAAACTTTTAAGTTTTGTACCGACCCCCAAAAGTTAGACCAAAAAATCTAACTTTTGGAGGTCGGTATTTTTTATAGCTAAGTATACTTTTGAACTTAAATTAAAGATCGTTCATGATTATTTGGATGGTAAAGGCGGAAGTGATTATCTGGCAAAGAAACATTCCATTAAGGTTCCATCACAAGTGAAGCGCTGGATCAATGCCTATCAAGTATTTGGTGAAGAGGGTCTAGTAAGAAAGCGACAAAAGAAAAAATATTCTGTTCAATTTAAGCTGGATGCGATAGAGTTATATCTAACAAGTGAGCTGTCCTATCGTGAAGTTGCCAACACACTTAACATGAACAACCCTAATTTGATCGCTAGTTGGATGCATCAATTCCGTGAGGGTGGGATCGATGGACTCTCAAAAACGAAAGGATGTCCACCTATCTTGTCTAAGAAATATGAACCCAAAAATAAGAAAAAATCTACAACTAAAGCAACGTCTAAAGAACGTGAACGCATCGAGGAGTTGGAGAAACGAGTCCGTTCCCTTCAAATTGAAAATGCCTCTTTAAAAGAATTGAGGAAGCTGCGAAAACAGGAAGCCCAACAACGACGAATGAAGCAATCGCACGAATCATCGCAAGCCTCCGATGACCGTTTAAATTAGTTGAGCTTCTAGAAACTTTAAAGTTCCCTAAGGCAACCTTTATGTACTGGCAAAAACGATTGGACCGTAAAAATCCAGGTCAAGAGATTGAAGCGGAAATGCTTAAAGTTCGGGAGAAGCACAAGGATTATGGCTGTTTACGGATGACCAATGAACTAAGAAACCGCGGGTTCTCTATCAATAAAAAGAAAGTTCAGCGCCTGATCAAGAAGCTAGGAATAAAAGTAACGACATACACACGTAAATCACGGCGCTACAATTCTTATCGAGGACAAGTCGGAGCAGTAGCCAAAAATCGGATCCATCGTCGTTTCTACACCAGTATCTGCCATCAGAAAATCACGACGGATACAAC
>OFRN01000297.1_pt1 | contig 9385 bp, 6 predicted proteins | sample 1541701 | NCBI WGS metagenome assembly OFRN01 (sample SAMEA4413046, study PRJEB24355) | metagenome | biome: human; feature: gut; material: faeces | place: United Kingdom | collected 2010 | reverse complement strand
CAACTCCGGCGAAGGCGGCGAAGACCCGGCGCGCTACGGCACCAATAAAGTGTCGCGCATAAAGCAGGTCGCCTCCGGCCGCTTCGGCGTGACTCCGGCTTATCTGGTCAACGCCGACGTTATCCAGATTAAAGTCGCCCAGGGTGCTAAGCCTGGCGAAGGCGGCCAGTTACCCGGCGATAAAGTGACTCCGTATATCGCCAAACTGCGCTATTCAGTACCTGGCGTAACGTTAATTTCTCCGCCGCCGCACCACGATATCTACTCGATCGAGGATCTGGCACAGCTGATTTTCGACCTGAAACAGGTCAACCCGAAAGCGATGATCTCCGTGAAGCTGGTCTCTGAACCGGGCGTCGGGACTATTGCCACCGGCGTAGCAAAAGCTTACGCGGATTTAATCACCATTGCCGGCTACGACGGCGGCACCGGCGCCAGCCCGCTATCGTCAGTGAAGTACGCGGGATGTCCGTGGGAGCTTGGACTGGTAGAAACCCAGCAGGCGCTGGTTGCTAACGGGCTGCGCCATAAAATTCGTCTGCAGGTCGATGGTGGGCTGAAAACCGGCCTCGATATCATCAAAGCGGCTATCCTCGGCGCTGAGAGCTTCGGCTTCGGGACCGGACCAATGGTGGCGCTGGGCTGTAAATATCTGCGTATTTGTCACCTGAACAACTGCGCAACCGGCGTAGCAACCCAGGATGACAAACTGCGTAAGAACCACTACCACGGTCTGCCGTTTAAAGTGACCAATTACTTTGAATTCATCGCCCGCGAAACGCGCGAGCTGATGGCACAGCTGGGCGTGAAGCGTCTGGTGGATCTGATTGGCCGTACCGATCTGCTGAAAGAGCTGGACGGTTTTACCGCCAAGCAGCAGAAGCTGGATCTGAGCAAGCTGCTGGAAACCGCGGAGCCGCATCCAGGCAAAGCGCTGTACTGCACGGAGAACAACCCGCCGTTCGATAATGGCGTCCTGAATGCGCAGCTGCTGCAGCAGGCAAAACCCTTTGTTGACGGCAAGCAGAGCAAAACGTTCTGGTTCGATATCCGCAATACCGACCGTTCCGTAGGAGCCTCGCTGTCCGGCTACATCGCCCAGACCCACGGTGACCAGGGCCTGGCAGCAGATCCTATTACCGCCCACTTCAGCGGTACCGCAGGTCAGAGCTTCGGCGTGTGGAATGCCGGCGGCGTTGAGCTGCATCTGACCGGCGACGCGAACGACTACGTGGGTAAAGGGATGGCCGGCGGCCTGATCGCCATTCGTCCTCCGGTAGGCTCGGCCTTCCGTAGCCATGAAGCCAGCATTATCGGCAACACCTGTCTGTACGGCGCGACCGGCGGTCGTCTGTATGCTGCGGGTCGTGCGGGCGAGCGTTTCGCAGTGCGTAACTCCGGGGCTATCACCGTCGTCGAAGGTATCGGCGACAACGGCTGTGAATATATGACCGGCGGCATCGTCTGCGTGCTGGGCAAAACCGGCGTCAACTTCGGCGCAGGCATGACCGGTGGCTTTGGTTACGTACTGGATGAAGACGGCGACTTCCGTAAACGCGTGAACTCTGAACTGGTAGAAGTGCTGGACGTTGACTCTCTGGCCATCCATGAAGAGCACCTGCGCGGTTTAATTACCGAGCATGTGCAGCTTACCGGTTCACAGCGCGGTGAAGAGATTCTGGCCAACTGGCCGGCCTTCTCGGCGAAGTTTGCGCTGGTCAAACCGAAGTCCAGCGATGTTAAAGCACTGTTGGGTCACCGTAGTCGTTCCGCAGCTGAGCTGCGGGTGCAGGCGCAGTAAGGGGTTAAGATGAGTCAGAATGTCTATCAATTTATCGACTTACAGCGAGTTGATCCGCCTAAAAAAGCGCTGAAGATCCGTAAAATTGAATTTGTGGAAATTTACGAGCCGTTTTCAGAAGGCCAGGCTAAAGCACAGGCAGATCGCTGCCTGTCCTGCGGCAACCCGTACTGCGAATGGAAATGCCCGGTGCATAACTACATCCCGAACTGGCTGAAGCTGGCTAATGAAGGACGTATTTTCGAAGCGGCTGAGCTGTCGCATCAGACCAATACCCTACCGGAAGTCTGCGGACGGGTTTGCCCGCAGGACCGCCTGTGCGAAGGTTCCTGCACCCTGAACGATGAGTTCGGCGCGGTAACCATCGGTAACATTGAGCGCTATATCAACGATAAAGCGTTCGAAATGGGCTGGCGTCCTGACCTTAGCGGCGTGAAACAAACCGGCAAAACCGTCGCCATTATCGGCGCGGGTCCGGCAGGTCTGGCGTGCGCCGACGTATTGACCCGTAACGGCGTGAAGGCGGTAGTCTTCGATCGCCATCCGGAGATCGGCGGCCTCCTGACCTTTGGTATTCCAGCCTTTAAGCTGGAAAAAGAAGTGATGACCCGTCGTCGCGAGATCTTTACCGGTATGGGCATTGAGTTCAAACTCAATACCGAGGTGGGTCGCGATGTACAGCTCGACGATCTGCTGAAAGGGTACGATGCGGTATTCCTCGGCGTTGGTACCTATCAGTCAATGCGCGGCGGTCTGGAAAACGAAGACGCCAGCGGCGTCTTTGATGCGCTGCCCTTCCTGATCGCCAATACCAAGCAGATCATGGGCTTTGGTGAAACGGCGGACGAGCCGTACGTCAGCATGGAAGGCAAACGCGTCGTGGTTCTTGGCGGCGGCGACACCGCAATGGACTGCGTGCGTACCTCGATTCGCCAGAACGCGACTCACGTCATCTGCGCCTATCGCCGTGATGAAGAGAACATGCCGGGCTCGAAGCGCGAAGTGAAAAACGCGCGGGAAGAAGGCGTGGAATTCCAGTTCAACGTTCAGCCGCTGGGCATTGAAGTGAATGCCAACGGTAAAGTCTGCGGCGTGAAGATGGCGCGTACGGAGATGGGCCAGCCGGATGCGAAAGGCCGCCGCCGCGCGGAAATCGTTGCCGGCTCAGAACATGTGGTGCCAGCAGATGCCGTAGTCATGGCATTTGGTTTCCGTCCGCACAGCATGGAATGGCTGGCGAAGCACAGCGTTGAGCTCGATTCTCAGGGCCGCGTGATTGCGCCGGAAGGCAGCGACAATGCTTTCCAGACCAGCAACCCGAAAATCTTCGCCGGCGGCGATATCGTTCGCGGCTCTGACCTGGTGGTCACCGCGATTGCCGAAGGCCGTAAGGCGGCTGACGGCATCCTGAACTACCTGGAAGTGTAACGAAAAAAGCTTGCGGGTCCCGGAGCCCGCAAGCTTATTCATTCAGAGATAGACAATACTGATTACCGCCTCGCCGTCCAACGTCACCTTTTGCCCGCTCCTGAGATTACTTCCCACCGATGCGCTTATCTGCAGAGGCACCGTTGCCGCCGTGATTGGCTGCGGCACCGAAGAGCCTTTTTTAACAAAGGTATAGAAATAGTCCTGTCCCGTTGGGAGCGGTAAAAGCGAGGAAACTTCCCACGGTCCCTCCTTGCTGGCCGATCCGGCGATATCAACGGCAACTTTTTTATCATCAACCGCGATGGTATTGGCGGAATCGATTTGCATCGCATAGCTGCCAATAGGTTTATTTTCCATCGTCATACCTAGACCAAAAAGCCGTAATTTGTCGCTTATGTATCCGCCGCCATTGACCTGAAAAAGCACTCCCTCATGGCCGTGTGTATCTTTTCCCGTGATAGCGGAACTGGATCGCGCATCTCTCGCCGTAATAGCGATCCCGGTGGAGGATTCGCAGGTAATCGTTAAGGTAATATCCCGCACGCCTAGCTGGGTAAATGCGGACGTTGATAGCGACCCGACATGCCGTTCACCGAAATCTACGATGCCGTTATGGCTCAGCGTTGGCGTGCACGCCGCCGCTTCTGCGGTCACGGTAAAATCAATACTAAGGTTGTCGCCGGCGTGAAGGATCGGACTGAGTAAAAGCGCGAATAAAACAAAGGCGTACCTCATGGAGTTACCACCCTGATCTGCAGATTCCCACGATACGTTACGCGATCCGTAATCGCCTGGCTCTCCATCATTGAAGCCACGTTCAGAACCACAGAGAGCTGACTGGCTTCAATCTCTTCTCCCTGTACAAAGGCGATCCCTTGATTGAGCACAATGCGGGATCGCTTTGCTGCTTCAGCGGTAATCGGCGCCCCGGCGCTCCGTACAGGGACCAGCATCACGTCGCGATCGTCAGCCACCGCTTGCCCGGCGGTAATATTCATTTCCCCACGATTGCCAAGTGCGAACCTGCCGTTTTGCGCATAGGCGCTACCGAAGAAAAGCCGAATACGTTGTGGCTTATCACAATGTACATGCAGGACGAACTGCTTTTCCGGAAGTACCACAGGCTTATCTCCCGCCTGCTGACGTTCTGCCGGGCGAACGGGCAGATAGTCAACCGAACGCTGCGTGCTATTTAATTCGCATTCGGCCAGAAGGGCGCCGGAAAATGCCAGCAGGCTAAGGCCCAGCCATAGACGAATCATTGACATACCCCGCTGGCATTTTCATAGAACGCATCTGCGTCTGGCGCTTCAGGCAGCGTTAGCGAGATGCGGCAACTTCCCTTTTCCAGTTTCGCCACCAATGTTTGTCTCCCTGTGAGGTTGTTCAAAAAAAGCACGCCGTCATCGACGGAAGTCGTTAAGTAATTGCCCGCTGAATCCGTTACGGCGACCCCCTTCGGCAGCGGATCACCGTTCCCCATCGTGACACTCAGCAATACCCGGCGTTCCGTGATGGTAGAAAAGCGGATTTTGCCTACGGCCCCTCGGCCTTGCTTGAGCATTCTGAGCCCATTGCCAATATCCATGTTCTTTGGCAAAGTCGCGGTGTTGATTTCAACGGCTGCCTCTCGCCAGGCCGAAACGGAAGGGATGACAGCCTGACCGCTGAAGTCAGTCCACACCGGCCCCTGCGATGTCTCGATGCGCACTCCGGAAACCGGCTTATCCAGGCTGGCAATGGCAAAGGTGTCGCGAATCGCCCACGGTGTAAAAGTCACACCATGGCGGTGGGCGGCCATTCCCCCGCGCAGCGTTCCGGAATAGCTATGGCTCTGCGAACCGTTGGTACTCGCATTCATACTTAGCTGCGTGTAATGCAGATTCTGATTTACCCCGCCGCTGAAGCTGTTCCGACTCTCGGTCTGGTCACGTTCGGCGCCGAGGGTATAAGTGGTGTCATCGCTGATAGTGCCCGTTACCGAAGTACCGAATCTCTTCCGCCCTTTTTCACTGCGCGCGTAAGCGTTGACCGAATGCTGCTGGAAGGGAATATTCAGGTTCAGGTAAAAAATATTATCATTGCTTTGTTCGATACTTCCGCCGCTGAGCTGGCGCTGCCAGCTTGCCGATACGGAAAATGCGCTAAAACTCTTTCCCCAGTTAAGCGTCGCGTAGCGAGAATTATTGTGGCTATCGAACCCTGTTACATCATAGAAGCTGGCGCTCATCGTACCTATAACAGGGTGTCCCCAGCTCGCGCCCAATGAGTACTCCATTTTATTGGTGGCGCTAAAACTCTTATCAATAGCCTGAGAAAACTCACGATACTCTTCAGAGTATTTGCTCAACGAAGCATTCAGCCCAAAACCGGACGGTGTTGCACAGGAGGCCGATAGATTGTACTTCTGGCCCTGCTGCGCATTATCGCGATCGAACGCCTGGTTAATCTGAAGGGAAAGCGAAATTTCCTGCGGCAGTGCTGAGTCAACGCGTATTCCTAAGGCCTGGTAGCTCTGGGCAACGATCGCGCCGCTAGTTAAATTATGCCTGGCATTCAGCTTCCAGCCGCCAGCCAGGCTGGCTACCCAGGGCTGCTGGCTATATGCATCGCCCACCCGGCCTAATGAAAATTGATATCCGCCCGCAGGCCCCAGCCCGGAGCGATACAATGAGGCGGGAACCACCTGGCTATGCTGGCTGCCATCGGTCTCAATAACGGTGATCGTCAGATCGCTGGTGACGTTGCGCAGAGGAATATCCGTTAAGGTAAAGGGGCCGGCAGGCACTAAAGTGGAATACACCATGATCCCTTGCTGGCGAATCTCAACCCGCGCCTGCGGGGTACTGGCGATCCCGGTTACCAGCACGCCGCTCCCGGCATCGTTAAGGGCGCTCTCCGGCACAAAGGAGATACCGTATAGCTCGGCGCCGTCGAGCAAAGGATTATTCATGCCTACCTCTCCGGCCTTAACGGTGCTTTTTATCTGCGTAAAGGTGCGCTGCAGGTAGGTCTGCGAATTTTCGCTGGTAAACTGATTATTCGCACGGCTTAATAGCTGATGGCTACGCAGCAGCCAGGTATTCACGTTTAGACCACCGTCCAGCATCAGCTGCGAATACTCGGAATGACCGCCGCTATAATCGTTGCGCGAAGCGAAAAAGGTGTAATTCAGCACCCCAGCCGTACCGCTCGTGTCGTATCCGCTGAGGTCGGTACTTTGGCTAACTAATTGCTCCTGCGGTAATATCAGATCGATTCGCCCTTTTCCGGGCGACGCTTTTAGGATCGTTTCAGGATGGGCCTGTAAATAGTCATAGCAGCCCTCGCTATCGTTCCTGGGCTGGTGAACACCGGCCTGTTCCATAAACGCTTTATCGAAACACAGCTGGCCGTCATCATCAAAGTGGGCAACGATATTCCCCTTATCCTTACCGTTAACGCCCAGCATAACCGAGGTCGCCCCTGGCAGGAATTTGGCTTCTGAGGAGAAATAATGCGCAATTTGCGGATCGATACCCAAAGACGTTAAGGTTTCACTATCAAATTCTATCGCGCTCTTTTTGGCCTCTTCAGCTACCGCCAGTTGAGCGCTTCCCAACCCGATAAGACAGGCCAACAGCTTTTTCCTGAGCATTCCGTTCATCCTTGAACATGGTTACTGCAACGAGGTGATGTAGCGCTCTCCTTTATATCCATAGCGGCTTGCCGGATAAAACTCGACTTTCGTATCCGCTCCCGCTTTAGCAGGTAATTTTACGCTGACGCTGGTGTGCGGCAGGAGATACGTTTTCGCTAACTCGCCGGGAGAACCTGACGGCAAAGTATTAAACATGGCCGTCATCCTGACGACATAGTCGCTCGGATTACTGATCTCCACCTGGCCGCCCTTTTTGCGCCAGACCAGATGCTTCCACGGCGCGGGCTCCTCCGGCAGGCCAGCCGGATGGATAATGACCGGTAAATCCTGACGAATTGTGACCGTTGTTTTCAGTTTTTCCTTTTCCTTCGGCGGAATGCCTTCAAAGGTGACCCGTTTAAACTCTTCATGCTGCAGCGGTTTAGAGGTTTGCAAAATAAAACGGATCTTTTGCGTGTCCCCTTGCTCTACGCGTACTACCGGTTGTGTAACAATTAAGCGGATAGATTTATCGCTATCGGCTAAATCAACCACTTTGGTATAAAGCAGGGACGGATGCGGATCTGAATTGGTGAGGTTCATCGACACCTCACCTTTTTGTTCATCAACGAGTAAAACAGATGTCTCAGGCACCATGCCGCTGGCATTGGCCCGGGTCGTCAATATCAATATCGACAACAGCAGCGTTTTTTTCATATTAGTGGTGTGTATTAAAATGAGATAGAGCTTATTAACAGGCCCAATAAATTTTATAAAAATATTTATTGGGCCGAATTTCAGAAGGACAGCATATAAATATTAGAGATAAACAAGACTCAGCGTGGCATTACCATCGAGCTCGATTTTTGTTCCGGCACCCAGTACGCCATTGTCCTGAACGGCGGAAACAATATCCAGCGGCATCACTAAATCTTTAAACAACATTGGGGTGGTTTTGCCGGTTTCAGCAACGGTAACGATACGGGTAGTATCAGGATAATATAACCCACCACCGTTCGCATTCTTCCATACGGAACTTGCTACATCCGTATCTTTCACAATCATATCCACTGCTGCACCATCGGCAGTTAACCCATCCTTCATTGCCGTAACGGTGTAAGCACCAATGTTCACGTTGTTAACGGTGCCGAGGCCAAATACTGCATTAGTATTCGACATATTCTGACCCGGTACATAGTCTGCAATATAGGCCGAACTTGAAAGCGTGACTTTAGAACTCGCGCGGTTATCCTGCGCAATAATACCCACGCTGGTCGCCGCATCGCAGCTTACCGTTAAAGTAATGGATTTTTTTCCCAGCTGAACTAAGGAGTTACCGTTAATTGTTTTCTCGAGAACCGAGTTGTTCATGGAGCCATAATCAACGACGCCACTGTTGCTTAGTTCCGGAGTACATGCTGCCGGAGTAAAAGTTCCTTTTACCGTAAGATTGGCATCCGTGGCAGCATTGGCGCCTGCAGTAGAAACAATAGCAGCGCAAACGCACAGCGCAGAAAGTGACTTTTTAGAGAACATATCAATTTTCCTTAATGTATAGTACGACCGATATGAATTAAAATATCGGCATATCCTTTATCCAATTAAATCATTATCACTAATCATCCCCTCAATAATTATTGAGAAAAGAATTAGTCACTGGAAGTAATGATGAAAGAGACTCCTCTCACCGCCGGCTAATCTACTTAATTGAACGACTAATCTCAAGAAAAATAATTGCAAATTTTAAAAAGTAAAAACCTTCAATGATTACAAGAAGATAGTACATGAACTGCAGGTAAGTTAAATAAAACACAGGTCAGTTAATTAATCTGCTCTTTATAAATAAACGGCATCAATAGTAAAATAAGAACACATATTCATCATAGAAACACCTTAATTAAAGTTACAATAAATAAACCCAGAAAAATATGAATTCACACTCCCATTTCATCTAATATACCCTATCTCCTGTGCTGGATGACCATAGGGCACAGCAAAATAATCTGTGCAGACCCAGCCCGCCGCAGAAACACACTTTGCCCTGACGGAGAAGAGACTCGACGCCAGCAGTAAAGTTATAAAATGAAAAAAAAGCGAAGCATATCTATGAATGCTTCGCTCGGGATAGGGGATGCTGTCTGATTCACATATGAATTCATATATGAATCAGGCCCCGCAGGGCCTGTTATTGATATCACTTCACAACGCGTAGCGCTGGACGTCCGCCACGGGGCGGCGGCGTATCATCCGGATCGTCATCATGATTGTCAGGCTTATCGCCATCAATCACCGACATGACCGTTTCGCTGTCGTTACCTGGCAATTCTTCGTCATCATTCAGGCTGGTGACATCTTCATCGTAGGCGGCTTCAGGCTCAAACATCGTACCTGCGCCGTTCTCACGCGCGTAAACCGCCAGTACGGCAGCCATCGGCACGGAAACATTTCGCGGCACACCACCGAAGCGCGCGTTAAAACGCACTTCGTCGTTCGCCAGCTCCAGGTTACCGACAGCACGCGGAGCAATATTGAGA
>OFRN01000291.1_pt1 | contig 9549 bp, 5 predicted proteins | sample 1541701 | NCBI WGS metagenome assembly OFRN01 (sample SAMEA4413046, study PRJEB24355) | metagenome | biome: human; feature: gut; material: faeces | place: United Kingdom | collected 2010 | reverse complement strand
TATCAACACCGCCATTCTGGCGCCGGACGGCGGCAACATTGGTATCGGCTTCGCTATTCCGAGCAACATGGTGAAAAACCTTACCGATCAGATGGTTAAGTTTGGCCAGGTGAAGCGCGGTGAGCTGGGTATCATGGGTACCGAGCTGAATTCCGAGCTGGCGAAAGCGATGAAAGTTGATGCGCAGCGCGGCGCGTTCGTCAGCCAGGTCATGCCAAACTCGGCCGCCGCTAAGGCGGGCATTAAAGCCGGCGATGTGATTACCACGCTGAACGGTAAATCGATCAGCAGCTTCGCCGCTCTGCGTGCCCAGGTGGGTACCATGCCGATCGGCAGCAAAGTCGAGCTTGGCCTGCTGCGCGACGGTAAGCCGGTGACGGTGACCGTTGAGCTGCAGCAGAGCAACCAGAATCAGGTTGATTCCAGCACGATCTTCAACGGTATTGAAGGTGCGGAAATGAGCAACAAAGGCCAGGACAAAGGCGTCGTGGTGAGCAACGTGAAAGCGGGCACTCCGGCGGCGCAGATTGGCCTGAAAAAAGGCGATATCATCGTTGGCGCTAACCAGCAACCGGTGAAAAATATTGCCGACCTGCGCAAAATCTTTGATGCCAAGCCCTCTGTTCTGGCGCTGAACATTCAGCGCGGCGATGCGACTATTTATCTGCTGATGCAGTAATTCGTCGCCGTCTGCAAAGCCCCTTCTCTCCTTGCGGAGGGAAGGGGCTTTTTCTTTCTGCTGAGGGTTCCATTTTTGGTTCTGTGACATCTTCCACAACTCCATACTTCTCTCCCCGGCTTTGGGCAAATGCACAATGCGGCGTTTTGCCAACTCTTCTATGCTGGTAGCCTGCTCACGGGAGGGTTACATGGCTGGCTGGCATCTTGATACCAAAATGGCGCAGGATATCGTGGCGCGCACGATGCGCATCATTGATACCAATATTAACGTGATGGATGCCCGAGGGCGCATTATCGGCAGCGGTGACCGCGAGCGAATTGGTGAATTGCACGAAGGGGCGCTGCTGGTGCTTTCTCAGGGACGGGTTGTCGACATTGATGATGCTGTTGCCCGCCACCTGCACGGCGTGCGTCAGGGGATCAATCTGCCGCTGCGTCTGGAAGGAGAGATCGTCGGCGTAATCGGTCTGACCGGGAAACCGGAGTCGCTGCGCAAATACGGGGAACTGGTTTGTATGACCGCCGAGATGATGCTGGAACAATCGCGGCTGATGCATCTCCTGGCCCAGGATAGCCGTTTGCGCGAAGAGCTGGTCATGAACCTGATTCAGGCGGAAGAGAACACGCCAGCGCTGACTGAGTGGGCGCAGCGTCTGGGGATCGATCTCAATCAACCGCGCGTCGTGGCGATGATTGAAGTGGATAGCGGCCAGCTGGGCGTCGATAGCGCGATGGCGGAACTGCAGCAGCTGCAAACCGCGCTGACCACGCCGGATCGTAATAATCTGGTGGCCATTGTCTCGCTGACCGAGATGGTGGTGCTGAAGCCCGCGCTGAATGCCTTTGGGCGCTGGGATGCAGAAGATCACTGCAAACGCGTTGAGCAGCTAATTAGCCGGATGAAAGAGAACGGTCAGCTGCGTTTTCGCGTGGCGCTGGGCAATTTCTTTACCGGGCCGGGCAGCATTGCTCGCTCGTACCGCACCGCCCGGACCACGATGATGGTCGGCAAACAGCGGATGCCCGAAAGCCGTAGCTATTTCTACCAGGATTTGATGCTGCCGGTCCTGCTGGATAGCCTGCGCGGTGGCTGGCAGGCCAATGAGCTGGCGCGCCCGCTGGTTCGCCTGAAGGCGATGGATAACAATGGCCTGCTGCGCCGTACTTTACAGGCCTGGTTTCGTCATAACGTGCAGCCGTTGGCGACCTCCAAAGCGCTATTTATCCATCGTAATACGCTGGAATATCGCTTGAATCGTATTTCTGAACTGACGGGGCTGGATTTGGGAAATTTTGACGATCGTCTGCTGCTGTATATTGCACTCCAGCTGGATGAGCAGCGTTAAAAACACTCCCGCCGCAGGCGGGAGTGGGAATGGCGGATTACAGGCGCTGCAGTCCGCGGGCCGTGACTTGCCAGGAGACGGTATTAGGCTGTGCCCAGGAATGACCATTTAACGGATTGATGATGACGGAGCGATCTCCGGCTTCGGCATGAAAGACTTCGACGATATAGCCCTCATCAAGTATTGCCGTATCTATATAATCGCCAAGCTGCGATGAGCCTTTAATGGACTGGCGATAAACCACCGAGCCGCGCGTATTGTAGACATTTACCGTGGCATAGGTCGTCGTAAATTGCTTATTCGGCACCCCAGGGCTGGCGGCAAAGGTCAGCACGCCGCCGCCAATATCCATCTCCATCGTCGCGAAACGGGTATTATTTTCGCCGAGCAGCTGCCAGGTGAAGAGATCGCCGTAAAGCTCTGTTGCCCCCTCCTCAGCATCAGGGGTTTCCTCATCCTGCTCTTCGGGTATAAGCGAACAGGTCGTCAGCCCATCCTTCACTACCCGCCAGCAGTTGTGCTGCTTCAGCGTAATGGCACTATGAGTCGTATCGTTGCTGGCGCTGGAGCGGAATGGCTCATCATGGAAAACCTCGATGATCATATTTTCAGCGAGCGCGATAGTTTCGCTGGTTGCCCGGTTGCTGGCCGCGCCAGCATAGCTGCGGTGATAAACCACCGTTTCGTCCGCTCCGGTTACCGTAATGCTGGCATAGGTATGGGAAACATAATACGGGTGCGGCGCGCCGGTACGCGTAGCGACCGTCATTGCGTGCTGCTGATTATCGATAACGATCTGGCAGAAATCTTTATTGCCTTGCCCTCTGAGATTGAGGGTAACGCTTTTGCCCGTCAGTTCGCCCGGTTCGCTATTATCCTGGGGCAGGACGTCGGCATACTCTTTGAGCAATTTGCTGCGCTGAGGCTCTTCCATACGAGAGAGCAGCAGCCAGAGATCGTTTTTACTTACGCTCTCTTCCTGTGCTAACAGCCATGGCTTGCTACGTATCGCCAGAGCATTGTGTTCGAAAATAGTCTGTAAGTCTTCTGCCGGATTATTGTCGAGGATAAAGCTATAAAGCCCATTATCATCAATGCGCATCAGCTGGAATTTTCCACTTGAGAGCAGCGTTAAATATCCCGGCGAGGCTTTCAGTCGTCCCGGCTCGACGTGAGTAATATATAAGTGATAGTGAGGGCCGAAGGGAACAATCTCCTTACCGGTGGCGCAGTTCGTGCCGTTCATTTTGCGCTCAAAAATCTTTTCACCGCTCGCGGAAAGAACGCTTACGCTAGCATACAGCGTATCAGGATAGTAGCTATGCGGCGTAGTGCTGATAACATCTAAAATAAGTTGCTGATTTTCGTAATCGATATCAAGACAGGCAAATAGCTTATCGCTAAGACCTAAAAAGTCCATTCTCACGTTGTGCGCGCTGGTGTCGCTTAGCCGGGTATAGTTGACGGTAGCGGCATTGGCACCTTCTTTTACAATAAGATAGCTGATGTCCGGACGATATTTTTGTGAACGCCCCTTCGGTGGATCGATCTGATAAATGCCAATGGGAATGTCATTCAGAAGCAAGGTGTCATCATCGACAAGCAGGGAATAACGCGTGCCGCAATTATCCTTGATAGTCAGCGTCCGACCGTAGATTTGATCCGGCTGGTCGATATTGAGCGTCAGGGAAAGCGTGCCCGTTTTGCCTAATGATGCCAGTTCGCTGTTATCCACCAGCCAGACGAAGGAATCCAGGCCCAGTTGCCGCCGCGCGCTATCCCATTCGCTTTGCGGAAGTAAAAGATATAGCGGATAGAGCGGTTTTGCGCCCATCGCGGCGATATTTTTTCGGGTAGCATTTTCCAGCGTTAAGCCGCCTAGCTCGATAAATGGAGTCACATCATACCCAGTGGCGGTAGCAATGGCGGTCGCCAGCATATCAACAAGCTGATGATCGGACGGCCAGAAGTTATCCCCATTGGCCAGTTCACGATAGTTTTGGTTGAAGGCGCTAAATGCTTTGGTTCCCGCTTTGAGCAGCATCAGCATCAAAAATTGCAGACGCGGGCGCAGGCCCCAGCTGGCTACCGGCGTCTGGTCGTTAATATAGTTCATTAGCTGGACTTCTTGCACGGCCTGCTGGCCATAGTTATAAAGCCAGCCATCAACATAGAGATGATTATCCTGGTTCAGCGTGAGCTGCTGGTAGAACGAGGCGTAAATATTATTCCACACCTCACTAACGGGCAGAGTGGTGTCCTGCATAAATTTACCCTGATAACCGTGGCCAATCTCATGCAGGATTACCCACTGCGTGGCGACGTTATCCAGCCAGCCTTCGCCAATGGTTGCGGAGTTTTGTGCGCACCACCCTGAACCATAATAAGCCAGGCCGACGCCATGTTTATCAGCTCGTACAAAGTAGCGGTTGGCAACATCCTGGTTCCACGGCGCATCCGGATTATCGCTTAGACCAGCCCACTCGTTATAACATTTGAAAATGTGGATATAAAAACGGTGCAGTGCCGGTAAGCCCGCTTTCATCGCATTATCGCGGTCGGCATAGGGCAGCAGCAGGGTAATAACATCCAAATCAAGCAGCGCGAATGACGATTTATTTTTCTCCCAACTGAAGAAAAATTCATCCTCGGATTGGCCCGCTTTCCAGCTCGGTAGGGGTTTAGTTGCCGCAGGTTGCTGATAGACGATAGTGAACTCGCAGGGCTGGTCAGTAAACAGAGTATCGACAAAAGGGACGGTATCGACGGCTGCGCTGACTGTTTTCCAGCCTGTGGTCAGCGTGCAGGTGCTCTCTACCGCGGTATCATCGCACAGCAGGCGTAGGATCGCATTACCGTTACTAATATCCGGCTGGCGGATTTGCAGCACCGTATTGGCGGGCAGAATAAAGCCCAGAGGCTGACGATCGTGCTTGCGTCCTTTTTGAAAATCTGCGCGATCCAGCCAGGGCGCAGATTGCAGAGTATAACATGTTTGTTCAATTTCCAGTGTCATAGTATGACCTCCTTTTTAGGTGGAAAATGAACATACATGTCATTATTTTATTATGTAATTCATGTGGATAGTAAAATGAGATGAAATGAGATGAGAGACGAAAATCTGAGGTTCACTGAGTTCGCAGATGAGGCATGAGTGAGAGAAGAGAGGGGGAAACAGGGCCAGACTCTGGCCCGTATCAGGCTTATTTATTTCGCGTCAGTTTTTCCAGATCGGATTCAATTTCGCTGATCTTATTCGTGACAACGCTTTCCAGGTGACGCAGGTCGTCCAGGATCTTACGTTTCAGATCGATTTCGGTACGATCGCGCTGACAGATTTGATCCAGCTCGTCGATGATATAGCGTAGGTTAGGGCTAATCTCCTGAACTTCTTTATAGCCCTGGCCCACGCCGTCGGCGACCACGGTTTTGCGCTGACGCGGATATTTAAACTTGACGCTCTTGGCGAAGAACTCGCCTTTATCCTTCTGAAAGTAGATTTTCAGAATATCGTTATTGGCTTCCTGCCGCAGGCTATAGCGATCGATTTCATCAGGATTGGTAATACCAAGACTTTTCAGATTATCGTACATAACGGTACCTTTGATATCATCGTAATCTTTGAATAATTAACGAAAAAATCCATCTTCGCCAGCTCAATATATAAAAAAAGCGGGATGCCTCCCGCTTTTTATACTGCTTAGTCGATAGTACGCAGAAGTTCGTTGATTCCGACTTTGCCGCGGGTTTTGGCATCAACTTTCTTCACGATGACCGCGCAGTACAGGCTGTACTTGCCATCTTTCGACGGCAGGTTGCCGGAGACGACAACGGAGCCTGCTGGCACGCGGCCGTAGAACACTTCACCGGTTTCGCGATCGTAGATTTTGGTGCTCTGGCCGAGATAGACGCCCATGGAGATCACGGAACCCTCTTCAACGATCACGCCTTCAACCACTTCAGAACGCGCACCGATAAAGCAGTTATCTTCGATAATAGTAGGGTTAGCCTGCAGCGGCTCCAGCACGCCGCCGATGCCGACGCCGCCGGACAGGTGCACGTTTTTACCGATCTGCGCGCAGGAGCCGACGGTCGCCCAGGTATCAACCATGGTACCTTCGTCAACGTATGCGCCGATGTTCACATAGGACGGCATCAGAACCGTGTTGCGAGCGATAAACGCCCCCTGCCGAACGGCCGCTGGCGGAACGACGCGGAAGCCTTCTTTCTGAAAGCGCGCTTCATCATAATCCGCGAACTTCATTGGGACTTTATCGAAGTAGCGGCTCTCCGCACCATCGATAACCTGGTTATCGTTAATACGGAAAGAGAGCAGAACCGCTTTCTTCAGCCATTGATGGGTGACCCACTGGCCGTCGACTTTTTCAGCGACACGCAGCGCGCCGGAATCAAGCAGAGAAATCACCTGGTTAACCGCTTCGCGGGTTACGGTATCCACGTTTGCCGGCGTGATGTCGGCGCGACGCTCAAAGGCGGACTCAATAACGTTCTGTAATTGCTGCATTGTTTACTCTTTCCATTTACTTAAAAAAATACGTTACCCTTTATCGTTTGGATTGAGGGCCTCTGTCAACCGTTGTTGCACTTCTTGCTGTAGCTCATTATTAAGGGCACGCCGGTCTGCGGTGGCGATTATAAATAAATCTTCTACTCGCTCACCAATTGTCGTAATTCGCGCGCCGTGGAGCGAAATTCCGAGGTCGGCAAACACCTGGCCAACGCGCGCTAACAGACCCGGCTGATCGAGAGCAATCAGTTCCAGAAAAGATTTGCGGTCGGTATGCGTCGGCAGGAAATTAACCTCCGTTGGGACGGAGAAATGCCTCAGTTTTGCCGCCTGACGGCGGGGAGCCGGCGGCTGCCAGCTGCGCTGGGTGATGGTCTGTTCCAGGCCCACGCGGATCATTTCGTGCCTGTCGGCGGAAAGCGGACTTCCGTCCGGCTCAAGAACAATAAAGGTATCCATCGCCATACCGTCGCGGGTAGTAAAGATCTGCGCATCGTGAACGCTAAGATTACGTCGATCCAGCTCGCCGCAAACGGCGGCAAAGAGATAAGGGCGGTCCGGACTCCAGATAAAAATCTCGGTGCCGCCGCGCGAGGCGTGGGAACTGAGCAGGATCATCGGCTTACTGAGATCGTGCTGCAGCAGATTGCGCGCATGCCAGGCGAGCTGGTTTGGCGTATGGCGCACGAAGTAGTTCGCGCGGCAGCGGTTCCATATTTGATGCAGCGCCTGTTCATTAATATTTTCCATTCGCAGCAGCGCCAGCGCCTGTAGCTGGTGATGACGCACCCGCTCGCGCATATCCGGCGTATTTTGCATTCCCCGGCGCAGCTGCTTTTCGGTGGCGAAATAGAGCTCGCGCAGCAGGCTTTGCTTCCAGCTATTCCACAGGTTTTCGTTGGTGGCGCAGATATCGGCAACGGTCAGGCAGACCAGATAGTGCAGACGATTCTCCGTCTGTACCTCTTCGGCAAACTGCTTGATCACTTCCGGATCCTGGATATCACGGCGCTGGGCGGTGACCGACATCAGCAGATGATGGCGCACCAGCCAGGCGACCAGCTGGGTTTCGCGAGAGTTAAGACCGTGGAGCTCGGCGAATTTCAACACATCCTGCGCGCCGAGAATTGAATGGTCGCCGCCGCGCCCTTTGGCGATATCGTGGAAGAGGGCGGCGATAAAGATCAGCTCCGGATGCGTCAGGCGCGGCCACAGCTCAACGCACAGCGGGTGACGGCTACGGATCTCTTCTTTGGCGAAGCTCTCCAGCTTGAGCAGTACGCGGATAGTGTGTTCATCGACGGTATAGGCGTGAAACAGGTCAAACTGCATTTGACCAACAATATGCGACCATTGCGGCATATAGGCCCACAGCACGCTATGGCGGTGCATCGGCAGCAGTCCCCGGCTAACCGCGCCCTGATGGCGCAGCATACTGAGGAACAGGGTCCGCGCTTCGGGAATATAGCAAAGCGGTTGCGTCAGATGGCGCCGGGCGTGGCGCAGATGGCGAAGCGTGGTGGAGTAGATACCGGTGATGCTGCTGTTGCGCACCATCATAAAGAACATGCGCAGAATCGCCTGCGGTTCGCGGATAAACAGCGTGTCGTCGCGCAGATCGATAAGCGTGCCGCGCAGCTGAAAATCATCATCAATTGGCCGCGGTTTCTCATCTTCGGTGAGCGCCAGAATCGCTTCTTCAAACAGCTGGATAAGCATTTGGTTCAGCTCGCTGACCCGACGAGTGACGCGGAAGAAATCCTTCATCATATGTTCGATCGGCTGGTTGCCTTCGCCTTCATAGCGCAGGCGACGGGCGACGCTGAATTGCCTGTCGAACAGCAGGCGATTATCGTAGCGGTTGAGCTCAAGATGAAGCGCAAAACGAATCCGCCACAGCTGATGCAGGCATTCATTAAGCTCGTTGCGCTCGGCTTCGGTCAGGAAGCCGAAACCGACCATTTCATCAAGCGAGGTGGCGCCGAAATGGCGGCGCGCGATCCACTGCAGAGTATGAATATCGCGCAGGCCGCCGGGGCTGCTTTTCACATCCGGCTCCAGGTTATAGCTGGTTCCGTGATAGCGCTGATGGCGGACATTCTGTTCTTCAACTTTTGCCGCAAAGAATTTTTCCGATGGCCAGAAGCCGTCGCTGAAGATGTGCTTTTGCAGTTCAAGGAACAGCGCGACGTCGCCTATAAGCAGACGCGATTCGATCAAGTTGGTGGCGACGCTGAGGTCTGATAGCCCCTCAAGCAGGCACTCTTCGAGGGTGCGCACGCTGTGGCCGACTTCCAGTTTAATATCCCACAGCAGCGTTAGCAGCTCGCCGACCTTCTGGGCCTGCTCATCGGGCAGCTTTTTACGACTCAGGATAAGCAGATCGATATCTGACAGCGGGTGGAGTTCGCCGCGACCGTAACCGCCGACGGCGACCAGCGCGATGTCGTTAATTGACCCGAAACCGTACTCAATCCACAGCCGCTGGAGCAGCTGATCGATAAATTCGGTCCGCGCCTCAATCAACTTCTCTGCGACGATGCCCTGGTCAAAAGCCTCGCCCAGCCAGCGCTGGAAAGCGTCGATATGCGTCTTGATAGCCGCGCAGTTGAAATCACTCTGCGGCCAGCGGCCCGGATTAGCGGGCTGTCCGGCCAGGGAAGGGGAGACAGTATCAGATAAAGAGTTGCTCATCGCGCCACCATAAGAAAAAACTATCGCCCATAAAAAATCGCCGGGAGCGATTTTTAACGTCGCTTGCGGCGGCCCACAGGGTGCTCGTCATAAAAAAGCCGGCTGGCGCCGGCTTTTCATCAATCGTTGTGCGAGATTATCGCCGGGATGGTGTCATCCTTGCGTAACGTCAGTATTTCACAGCCGTTGTCTGTCACCACAATAGTATGCTCGTACTGCGCAGACAAGCTCCGGTCTTTGGTTTTTACCGTCCAGCCGTCTTTCATGCTGCGGATTTCTTTTTTACCGGCGTTGACCATC
>OFRN01000279.1_pt1 | contig 9819 bp, 13 predicted proteins | sample 1541701 | NCBI WGS metagenome assembly OFRN01 (sample SAMEA4413046, study PRJEB24355) | metagenome | biome: human; feature: gut; material: faeces | place: United Kingdom | collected 2010 | reverse complement strand
GCGTGTTGTTTTAAACTACGTTCTCCTGCACTTAGAAAAATAACACGCCACTCATCGCTCCCCTTCTGCTTTTCATAATTCTTTGAGTATCTAGTCCCGCGGCCACTCGCTAAGACATAAGTGACTCCCTGAGTTTTTTCCGCAGCTTTTTTAGGATTAGAGTCCGCGAGTTTCAATTCATCAAGACACAATAAAGCGTCATTATGGGCTTGGGCTAGCTCTTGCCCTGCCTTATCAGTAAACTTCATCGTATTGACATATTCAGGGCTACCATAGACTGAGGCACTAAAGAGTAGAACCGTGCTTTTTCCCACAGAACTCATTCCAAAAACATGGAAACCGCCACTTTCTATTGCCGTATCCTTTAACAAAAATGCAGAAAAAGCCGAACATAAACCAAGCATCAAACGTGAACTATAAGTAGCATAAACAGCTAAATTATCCTGCCAATGCTGGAGGCTACCTCTTTTACTTACTAGTGGAAGGCTATTTTGATACTCAGGCTGAATTATTGGGCCATATTTATCATCACTTCCCCATATTTTGCCACACGGTGAAACATAAGAATCACCAATAAACCCTGGCTTTTGGGTTAAAATAAATGTGTTGCCACAATGTTCGCATAGTTCATCAATTATCTGCTTACGCACATTTTTATCTACATTGGCAGGAAATCCTTTAGAGATTAATAAGCTAAAAAACTCACGTGGTTTATCTAATAAATTAGTGGGAATAATTAACTTTGTCATACCTAAATCAAGGCTAGAATATTCAATTAATAAAAACGATTCATCAGCACTGCTTTTCATAACAGAACGAGCTAATAGCTGAACTACTGGCTTAAATTTTTTCATAAGAAAATCCATTATACGGTAATATTTTCAAGTGAACGTGATAGGCCATCTGTATCACCTATCACTTAATCACCCATCAAAAATCAATTACATAAATATGAATGTAGCTATAGCCATAAACTGATCAGTGTTGCAGGATGAGATCTGTCTAACCATAGAGTTGTTGCATCTATGGGGGCTGTAGCCATAGTTTTGAGGCTATTTAGTATTACGTTTTAATGACAATCCAGATTTAGAACGTGTAATGCCATACATAAATCTCAGCCCAGATAGACCTACCTTATCTAATTTAATGAGAGCTTGAATAAACTGTTTTTTACGTAAGCGGTAATCTTTAGTACGGCGCTGTCCATCGCATCCCTGATAAAGTTCGATACGTTTCCATTGAGTTTTAAAAATATAAGTAATCTGTTTCTCTGGATTACGTAACATCCCTACATGCATAGGGCGATTCTTAACACCATCCCGTGCATTCATATTTTTAGGACGCTTCATAAAATTGCGTAATTTTGTGAATGCCTCAGCGTCATATTCCATCAATAGATGAAAATGAAGCATCCAGCGCTTACTATATGAATGAAAATCAGCTTCAAGCGAACCAATCGCAATACCGTTATAGCCAATCCGTTGAAGTTTTTTATAGAACTTATTAATTAGATTATTAATGTCATATTTTAATAATTCTTCATCTTCTAATGAATCACATAAAAATACTAAAGTGACAAAGCGTAGATCGTTAAATTGCTCTAATTTATCCATAATATCTTTTGCCAGTGCTGTTTTATTTATATGACTACAAATAGGACAGGCAGCACTTTTACAATAAGTTCCAATATCACAACTGGCTAGCTTATTTGCTAATTTATTTGCCTTCTTACTTTTACTGTTAGATAAGTAATTATGACGAGTTTCTAATTCTTTAATGCAATCTACTAATTGCTTTTTATTTTTAAAATATGAACATTCTTTCAAAATTGATTGAATATAAGAATGCCGAATATCATTATGAATAAAGCTCATATTATTTTCCTTTTAGTAAAATTGTTTTTATTGAAATCCAGACAAAGAAATCCCATACAGAAATAATTAATTATTTCCGTTGCTTATGCTTTATCTGGATATCAGTGGTGTATTACATAGATTACATAGTCCGAGAGTGTAACCACTGTTGAATTGCCTCAAAGTCGTAACCAACGCGGCGAACACCGATCTTAATACGAGGCGGAAAATTAGCCTTAGATTCTAAATAATAAATAGAATTGCGTGTTTTATAATTTAGCATTTCCATTACTTCACTCATGGTGACAATCTTAACTGTGTTCTTAACGTTCATTTTTGATTACCTCTGTTTGTTGTTGAGTGATGCTAATCATACATGCCCCTTTTTAAGCTTTATCTAGAGCTAAAGGTAAGGATTGGTAGTTCTGACATAACGCAATCGTTTGCACAGCAAAACAGAAATAAACATGTATATATAAACAGCACATTTTCCTACAAAAAACATGAGCCCCATCACGTTATTTGGCTAGAAAAAATGCAAAATGCTATTGTTATCTATATACAGCCATTAACTCATTGTTTATTTTAGAGTAAAAACTAAATTTTTTAATGGAATAATATTAATGAAGGAATTTACATCCATAAAAACAAGAATTGGTAGTGATTCATTCCAAAAATTATCAATTTTACATCAAAGGATTTATGCAAAACCTGAAGGTTCAGCCCCAAAAAGTGGTGAGGGAATTGACGCTACAATAAGCTTTTGTATTGAACTTGCTTACAATACTCTCAGAACTAGACGCTCAGGCGTGCTGGTGCCCGAATGTATAACTCCGCCTAGAACGAAAAAATCTCAAAAGCTATACCATCTTTATCAGATAGTTATGACCTTAAAAGGAATGGGAAAGAACAGCCGACAGATTGTCAGCTATATGAATAAAAATGGTTATCCTACAGCCGATAACCTATTTGAAAAAAAGGCTCTGGTACATATTAGCCCTAAAAAATGGACTCTTGCCGATCTCAAATACTTAACAAATATCACCGAATTAAATTCGTTGATCGAAAATCTCAATAAGCGCAAGCAAAATAAATAAAAAAATTGAAGCATCTAATTCTCTAAGTTTTCAATTAATGCATATTAACAAAAGCCAGCATTACAGCTGGCCACGCTCTGCCATCGATACAGTGCTGTCTCCTGCAACAATAAAGTGATCCAATACCCTGACATCAATAAGCTCTAAAGCTTGTTTTAGCTTTTTGGTAATGTGGCGATCTGAAGAACTGACCTCTGTACTACCGCTGGGATGGTTATGAACAAGAATGATTGCTGCTGCGTTGTACTGGAGTGCTAGTTTTACAACTTCACGCGGATAGATGTGCGTTTCATTTACTGAGCCATAAAACAGCTCACGCCAGACCTGTACGCGATTTTGATTGTCCAGTAAAACAACACCAAACACCTCATTTTCCCGTAAGGCCAACGTGAAAAGCAGAAAGTCACGTACATCATCAGGTGACGTTAGCTGCTTCCCCTTACGTACTGCTGCTCGAAGTAGCTTTCTTGCCTGTTCTATCAATAAATGTTCAGTTGAGGTCATGGCTGTTCCCCCTGCTCAATAAAGTAGATGGCGTCTTTGAATAACTGATATTTCCCCTGTTGATGACGTAGTGACCAACGATGCCGGTGAATATGCTTACGTGAACCACTGTCAAAAAAACACAACCAATCATTATCAATATGCGTGACAACGGACCAGTGATACTGATCGCCCAGCAATATGACGCCGTGATTATGTTCAAGCCATTCTTTGCACTGCGCTAAAATGGCTTTCGTTGATACATTAGGTTGGGTAAGAAACGGACGGTAAACAGCGATGGGATAACGTCTGTAGCGGCTGGTTTGAAGGAAGTGCAGCAGACAATCTATTTGGGGAGATTCCATGCCGTTGGTAAGGTAATCAGCAATGCTACTGTGTTGGCTGAGATGATGAACGAGCGCTCTGAACAGCGGCTTTCGTCGAACTTTTTGACCATAGAACCAATAAAGCGTATTGATGACACTGTAAAGCCCACAGAGGCTGTCCAGTTCACCCTGTTTTGCAGGGGTTAAAAGTGATGCTTGAAGTTTTTCCATTGTTGAGCCACATATCTGTTGCTCATGACGTCATGAATAAGGTTTTACGCGTATTACTTAAATTTGTTGTTTTAATTATTGTCCTATCTCAACATTCCCATTGGACAGAGACGGTATAAATTTTCATTTTCCAATATTGAATAAAGTTACGTTGCCACAATTCAAATAATGATCCTCCTTCTTCAGGATCTAAATCCCCCATCAGATAATGCCAGACATACTCCTGACTCCAACTGATATCCATTTCTTTTTCCAGTTCAGGCCATACTGCACCCATAAAACTGAAATCGGTGAGATAATCAAATTGCCAGCCATCATTACATTGTATGAGACGGATCTCCACCGGATGAAATCCCCCATTCTCTGCTGTGTATTGAGGATCTCGAAAATTAAGTATTACTGCGTGGTGATTTACTTCAATTTTGGATGGTAAAGAAACAACCCTTTTCAAAATAGTAATAAAAGCCTGACTCATGGGTAAATTCAGCCCTGACTGTTTAAAATCCATTATATTTTTCATAATGTATTTCCATTAATTAACACGAAACGACAATTAATCACTTATTAAAAATAATACAAACCTTCGTTTTAATAATTTATTTTTCAGATTTTAGACAACAATAAGCCTCCCAATAAAAGGATAATAAAATATTTGTTTATTTGTGAGTAAATAACATGTGGCAAAGCATTTTAAAAAATGTATTTTGCCAACATTGATAATTATACCATCTACATAATCAAAGTCAAAAATAAATCATTTAAAAATCAGATGGTTATGCTCATCATGACATTCTTCAGGGCTTAGTAGATAAATCCTCTGCCACTAACACCAGCGCCTGTTGTAAAATTTTTTCACGTGATGCTGGCGTCATCGATTTAAACAGCTGTATCCAAAGATTCAGTTGTTCATCAGAGGAAACCTGCACAGCCGAGCGCTCACTTTTTAGCGACATACTTGCAGCGCTGATATGGTATTCAAACCCTTTTCCCTGAGTTCTCTTTCGCTTAATCCCTGGATGTATAGCAGCCAGCTTTTCCAGTCGCAAACGAGCGCCTTTGGCAGTACCGGGCATCCCTTTCATTCCCACAAAACCAGCTACTGATAACCATTCGCCACTTTCATTGGAAGCATTATTGTCTGATATATGTAATTTTTTATCTTGACGCGTCATAAAAATATCACCAGATATCAAAGCATTAAAACAAAAGAGCACAAAAACAATAAAAAGATACTTGAAAAGTTCCTTTTGTTCGCTTTTAATATCACTGTAATGAATCAGTGGAGTTAATACCGTGAATAACTCACTAGCATCGCAAAAAAAGCGAACTAAGGGAAGTCAGCAGGACTGGCATAGAGCAGATATTGTGGCAGCTTTGCATAAACGTGGACTCACATTATCTCAGCTTTCACGCGATCAGGGACTGGCTGCAAGAACATTAAACAATGCCTTTGAACGTCACTATCCAAGGGCAGAAAGCCTAATAGCACAGGCTTTGGGTGTAACACCTGAAGAGATCTGGCCAAGTCGTTATCATGGGAAAAAAGCCAAAAGGATACTTGAATGAGTACTTCTGTCAGGGATGTTGTTTCAAGCTTCGATTACCTGTTTTCTTCACTTTATAGACGTGAATTTGTTAAAACGCTACGCCTGAATGAGTGTAACGAAAGGGAACTTTTACCACTGGTAAGGTGCTACCTTTTAGGCTGGTTTGGCGACAACCTTACACCAGAAGTACAGGCAAAGCTCCCCGGCACGTTGACGGGTAATGGCTACATTGATTTTGTCATTGATGATGTCGCAGTGGAGTTTGCCGTCAGGCGTCCCGATGCCCCTAAAGCAACACTCTCCGCATACGTGAACGCGACTGAAATGAAAAAGCTGATGAAGTACGACGGTAAAGCCTTGCTAGTACTCTTCGACTTCTCAACCACACCATTCACAGAACAGCAGATTGAAGCTTTTCGGAAGTGGCCTTCACTCCTGCATGGAAACCATAAAAAATCTGCTTTCAATGTTGCCTACTTTTGCGTAGAGAAACGGCGACCACTGGAGCCAATAGTTAAGAATATTCGTGTTTAGAGTTCTTTAAGCAATCAGTCGTGGATATTTTAATATAAAAAGGAATCAATATGTCATTATTGGATAAAGTTAAAAACCTTCAGGAAAATAATGCTGCAAATGATAAAAAAATTCTTAATGGCGGCTATGGCTTAACCAAAACATTCTGGCTATTTTGGTTCATTCCTACGCTTGTTCTTATTGCAATATTCGTATTTTGCATTGAGTCGGAAGGTTCAGCAATAAAATTATCAGGCCTATTGTTATTCTGGAGCGGTTACATGTTTTTGTGCGTCAGGAATACCACTGATGGAAAAAGAATCTGGAAAACACTGGCATTAATTATAATAGGCTGTGACTTCATAAATCGCGCCGTCGGTATTATCTTATTTATTTCAGCCAAGTAATATAGGAAAGCCTTGTCATGAAAATAAAATTACTAATGCTATTTTCCACGGTAGCCGTGCTTTCTAGCTGCGATGCTGGAACACCCAAATGCAACAGCGAAGATGCCAGAAGCCTTGTTATCAGCATAGCTCAAGAACAAATAGATAAACAGATAGCGGCAATGAAGAACTCACAGCTATCGGGATTGGTCCCAAAAAATATCGGCGATGTAAAGCTCTCTGTGACTAATATCAGAACGACAGGCCATGACACGAAACTGGATATTTATCAATGCGCTGCCGATCTGGAATTCTCAGCAAAGAATAAAAAGATCATCCCAATCACCTATGATATACAAAAAACGGATGACGATGATGGTCAATTTTATATCAACGTCTATGGGTTATGATCTCTCCTCTTGGGCGGAATTATAGCCAATTAAAATATTTAGAGAAATTTATGCATAAAGTCGAACGAGTGATGAAAAAGCATGAGCAACAGGAACCACTGATAACTTCTGTCAGGGAATGGGTAATTCAAAAACAGCTGACAAAAGTTACCCTGTCGGACGTATCCATTTCAAAAATACAACGGCAGTTTCGTATTGGCTATAACCGAGCTTCTGGGATCCTCGAAATGCTGGAAGTTGAAATTAACACAAAAATTGTCAATATTGATGATCCTTATAAATAGTCACTCTACAAAGATACTAGTTTTTACCCCATGTACTTTTTGAGATTTATGATTACTTAGATCTAGCCCAAAATTCTGTTTCATTCAGAAACAGAACTCCAGCATTATATTGGCAAACCTGAACAGAAGTTGTACCGATGAAAAATTACGATTTACTAAAATTGCCCTGAGCCAGCCATTGCAGCCACTATTCGTAATTTAATTCGCCCCTTCACTCCGCAAATGGAACTGAAATGCTGATCTTCTGATATCTTGCATATTGATGACATAGAAGTTTCGGGGAAAATCCTCTGCTGGTGTCTCGTGGAAATTATTTAATCCGTACAGTAAGATTTTTTTCCCTGTTACTTCCATTGGCTCGTGAATGGCACTGTGGGGGATGCGAAATACCTTAATAACTGAGCTATCAGGTAGCAAGATTTTCAATGTAAGAAGATGATTGTCATATTCCACTTTAAGTAGCCGCCCACAAATATCGATTCCTCCATATTGATCAGCTAAACGCAATGGCTGCATCTGCCTATGTAGCTTTTCAGTCCAGCTCGGACATGAACATCGACAAGAGCAACTGGTGCAATGGATACCAGAACAAGCCAGCTCATATACTGAGAGGGGAGTATTATATGGTAAAATCTGATGAATACTTTTGATAATCACGGTGACCCGTTCGCTCAGGTTTTTATCCAACGCCCCTGTCCAACTACCATTGATGCCGGTCAGCATTAAACCAATATCCATATCAGGTGCCCGTTCCTTTACCATCATTCCATAAGCCGCAATCTGTAACAAACTAGCTTCTTTCGGCTGGTTTTGTTCGTCGGTTATCTTTCCGGTTTTAAAATCAACCACATTTAACCGACCATATCGTTCTTGATAAATAAGGTCAGCCCGTCCATGCATATCAAGGTCGTTGCTAGTTAGCATAACCTCCCGACCAACAGGCAATGTCTTTTCGTGTCTAGACATTCCCCTCACAAGGATTGGTGATACAAGCGATCTGACATAGCGGATCTGCGTAATAAGCGTTTGACGTGACACCAGCCCGCCAACACCATGATTATCATATATCCAGTTTGCAACCACCCCGGCACGCTGGCTGACTGTCAGCGCCGTTATAAAATCATTTTCTAGTTGTCTGACAGTATAACTCCCAGAAGTAACTTCTCGGTGCTTCACTGACTCGGCAAGTTGATGTACTACCTGCCCAAGAATTACTCCCGGATGCAGCGGCAAACGTGCGTAAGAATGCGCTTCGCTTTCCAGCAGGTATTTCGCCGGGCAAACGACGAAGCTCCCCAACAGAGAAGGAAGCACCGGACGAGTACGCGATAGCGTCATTTCATTCATTGCATTATCACTCCTGAGATGAGGACGCCTGAGTCCGTAATTTCGCCATTTCAGCCCCCATGCGGCGGGACAATGCAAAAGTATTTGTCGCGTCTACGTCCACCTCATATGAAAATGCCTCAAGTTCGGGGTTTGCAGCAAATGCAGCATCGGGATCCCAGAATGGATGTAGTACGGCGGCCCAACGCCCGTCCCCGGTGCGAATCACGGGAATATTCCCCATCACTTTTACGTCACTGTCGATGTATAGCGAAGCGGCCTCTTTGGCTAATCGTAGGGCATTTTCCGGCCAGTCAGACACGCCCGGAGATGTAAAATCACCGTTCAGCCCGGCGTTATAGGTTTGATCCAGAAGAAGTTGAATAACATCCAGTCCCAGACGCCAGTCCAGCAATCCGTGATACGGCTGGTTTCCGTATCGGTGCAGGCAGTGATAACACCCTTGAAAGCATCGTTCGCGATGATCGGATTGCAGGAACTCAGCCAGCGGGTAGGCCGTTTTGTTATTTAAAATATTCTTCATGACCTCAAGGATAATGAGAGAACCGGATGCGCCCTTCTGCTGTAGCCGTTCACATAACCCTGAACCATTAACCAGACGATCGGCCATTTGCAGAACCGGTACCGACTTACCGTTTTTCAGCATTTGAACGCGGGGTTCCAGAATTTCGATTTCTTCAGGATCAACATCCAGTAGCTCTTTTGATGCATAGTTAACAATGATAAAAGACGCCGAGAGCGCAGCAGCTCTGAATGCCGGAGTTAGAGTGGAATACTGTAGCCGGAGACCCGGTGGGGTTTGGGCAACCATCAGCGCAAGTAGATCAGTCACTTTAGGCGCGGCAAGATAAAATGTGTTTCGGGTTTCTCCCCGATCGGTAAAGCGGTTTTTAACTAACTGGTCGGCCTCAATAATTTGACTATCCATCCAAACCCGGTTCGCCCAAAGCGGCTGGTAAGTCCCCTGCTTTCTGAAAGGGACCGATAGGCTCCCCTGTGTTGCGCTGAAACCACGCCATGTTTTATCAGTGTAAATTCCCCGATTCAGGCGGTGCAGACATGTCTGTGGCTGGAGCTGTATCGCCACATTAACGCTAGGCTCTGGCATTGCAGAAAAAGTGTAGGCTTCTGCAATTGATACACGACTGGCCGTGGTCAGGATTTGATCAAAATCCTCTTTGGCCGATTTTGGTTCCAGCGTGGTGATAAATCCATAAGGAACATAGCATTGATAGCGTTCCGCCTTATCCATAACGGCACCGCAGATAGTACATTCGGTGACCAGAGCGTTTGCAGGAGCCCAGATGTTGCACACCGGACAGGCGGTCATTGTTCTGAGTTC
>OFRN01000276.1_pt1 | contig 9957 bp, 11 predicted proteins | sample 1541701 | NCBI WGS metagenome assembly OFRN01 (sample SAMEA4413046, study PRJEB24355) | metagenome | biome: human; feature: gut; material: faeces | place: United Kingdom | collected 2010 | reverse complement strand
CATCGTCATTCCTCCTGCTATCTTTTTCTATTATTCTACCTTATTTGATAGTAGATTTAAAACTTTGCAACAGAACCAGAAATGAATATTGTAAAAAATGATTAGGTAGCGTTTATTAATCCATGTTCATAACTTAAGACTTTAGACAACATCCCAAAAGCAGAAGATTCTACTACGCCTGACAAAGTGATGACCTTTAGTGGCATGGGAAACATGGTCGCCATTGACGGCAAACAGTTCGACATGGACCGGATCGATTTACGCGCTAAGGTCGGGGAAAAGGAAGTTTGGGAGATTAAAAACACACGGGACATGATGGGTCAAGTTTTAGTAGAATGAAGATACCAACGAAATTGGAGGAGAAAGATTACGTGAAGATTTTAATTGTGGACGACGAAGCAAGCATTCTGGATATCGTGGAAGCCTATTTGAGTGCAAAAGGCTATCAAGTGTTTCGCGCTTTGAGCGGAAACGAGGCTTTAACAAAGGTTGATGTTGTCCAACCTGATTTGATTGTGTTGGATCTCATGCTGCCTGGTTTATCTGGCCTCGAAGTCTGTAAAAAAATAAGGGACTCCTCCACTGTACCGATTATCATGTTGACTGCGAAAACAGCCGAAAAAGATATCTTGGAAGGGTTAAGCCTGGGGGCTGATGACTACATCACAAAACCATTCAGCCCGAAAGAGCTGGTTGTTCGGGTCGAAACCGTTTTACGCCGTGTCCAACCAGAATACCGAGAAGAAAAGTGGTCTTTCGAAGAAGGTTTGCTGGTTATCTACCCGGATCGAAAACAAGTATTCAAACAAGCTGAAGAAATCATTTTGACCCCGACCGAGTATGCTTTATTAGCCCTTCTGGCCTCACATCCAAAGCGCCTATTTTCACGGGAACAGCTGCTGGACGCTGTGAAAGGACTCGATTTTGATGGAACGGATCGGGTGATCGATACCCACATCAAAAATATTCGTCAAAAAATTGAGGACGACACGCGCAACCCCTACTTCATCTTAACCGCATATGGAACGGGGTATCGATTTGGTGGTCAAAAATGAAGCGAACCATTAAATGGCAACTCTTGCTCTCGTTTGTTTCTCTGTCCTTTATCTTAGTGGGGACCTTCAGCTGGATAACACTAAACTTAATGGAAAGCCACTTCGAAGACTATGTGCGCGAAAGGCAAGAATCAGAGTTAACAGCATACCAGACTGAGTTAGAAAACTTCTATCGGAAAACGGGTACTTGGGCAGATGCCCCTCCAACAATCCAAAATATTGGACGCGATGCTCTCCAGAAAGGCATCATCCTAAAAGTATATGACCATGCTGGCAACCAAGTATGGGGCCCCTCTCCCTCAGAGGAAGAAGAGTCAAAAAATAGGATTCAAACCCACCTCCTAAATATGGAGCAGATAATGGGCGATATAGAGAGTGGCTACGTGCAGACAATCGTTCCCCTCGGTAGCGAAACAGACCCAATCGGTTCTCTCGAAGTGCAATCCGTTGGACCTTTCGCTTACACGGAACATGATGCGTTATTCCTTGCCGATATGAGGAACAACTTGATTTTTGTAGCGATTGGGTCCCTAATTATCTCCTTATTTTTCGCGTTATTGATTGCCAAAAAATTGAGTTCACCAATCGTCAGAATACAGAATTTTACGACGGAAATTGCGAAGGGTCACTACAGTCACCTGGCGATTGAGGAAACAGGGATTCAGGAAATTGACAGCCTCTTGGATTCCGTGGATGAATTGTCTGGGCAACTCCAACGCCAACAAGAGATTCGTAACCGCCTTTCCTCTGACATCGCACATGAAATCAGGACACCATTGACGACTTTGAAAGGCAATATTGAGGCCATGATTGACGGGGTCTGGGAAGTATCGGAAGAACGCCTCTACCACTGTTACGAGGAAGTTAACCGCATTGCCCGCCTGATTGGACAAATTGATCGGATCAATGAAATTGAAAGCCATGAAAGCCAGCTGCAGAAGTCATCCTTTGATTTGCTAGAACTTACGCAACAAGTTGCCGGCACCTTTCAAGCTTTGTTGATTGAGAAGGGCATTGAATGTGCCATTAACGGAGAAGTGGTTTTAATTTCTGCTGATCGAGATAAGATTCATCAAGTGGTAACTAATCTCTTGTACAATGCAATTAAATTTACCCCTTCCGGTGGCCACATTGATCTTCAGGTTTCCCAAATTAGTGGCGTAGCTTCCTTTAAGATAACCGATACCGGTCAAGGAATCCCTCCAAATGAAATCAATCAAGTTTTTGAAAGGTTCTATATGACTGAACCCTCTAGGAACAGGAAACTGGGTGGCCAAGGGATTGGTTTATCGATTGTTAAAGGAATTGTGAACGCCCACCATGGGAACATCTCTGTCGAAAGCACATACGGAAAAGGGACGACTTTTGTTGTCAGTCTTCCGCTAGAAAGCCACATAAAAGCATAAAAGAGGCACTCCCATTATGGTGGAGTGCCTCTTTTTTCCCTATTTGTTGGCAGTTTGATACATTTTGTTTGGCAAGGTTCTGCTTTTTTCACTGAGCCAGCACATCTATGTCTGACTCTTCTGGATTTTCAGTTACAATTTCAATTAATAATCGGTGAGGTAGATTGAGACTCGTCTCCCCAGGAGATTGAATCCAATCTCTTCGCACCGCAATCTGGTACGGACTGTTGTCTTCCTTATTTCGAATCCGTTCGCCGTCTATCTAGACAATATTATATTTACCGGGTGCCGGATAGTAGGTAATGAGTCTGTGTTCCTCATTTCCTGTCAGCAGGAAACGATCCACCTCTTCGCCATTAATCGAGATAACCGCGTAAACATTGTTATTATCATTATTCGTCTGTTGGACTGCAAAGATAGCCGTCGGTAAAAAAGACAAAACAATAAGGGGGAAGATAATAACGACATCAAAGGGTTTTACCATTTTTATGTACTTCGTTATTATTATTTTTCCTCCTTTTTTTATTTATCTTCTCGTCAGCAGTTTACTCCAAGTGCTTTTTACGCTTCAGGTATTCCTCTTCTGTCAGGTTTCCTTTGGCAAACTCTTTTTGTAGGACCTCCAAAGGCGTTTCTTTTTCAACCGTCCGATTCCCCTTATCGGAAACAAGTTTAATGAAAAGATACACCACAATAATCACTAGGATGATCCAAAATATTCCCATAAACATCATGTACCCCATTCCGCCCCATGTCAAGCTGTTCCAATATTCCATCATGATAAAAACGCTCCTCTCTATATTTTAGACGTGGCCCATGTGATTTAGTGCTCTTCCTTCAGCTTCCATCCTTTTAGATAGTAGGCTTTTGGCGGATAATCCCGTCTACGGTAAATCCAAATGGCGATGGCGCCAACGAACAAGAGGAGGGACAACCCTTGGGACACCCTTAAAAAATCACCCATCCATAAACTGTCGGTGCGCATACCTTCGATAAAGAAGCGCCCCACCGAATACCAAATAACATAGCTGAGGGCCACTTCGCCTCGTCGCAACAAGTTTTTCCGATTCCTCAACATGATAATGATGGCAAAGCCTAAGAGGCTCCACAAGGACTCGTACAGGAATGTCGGATGGTAGTAGGTGCCATTAATTTGCATTTGATCAATAATAAACTTTGGCAGGTAAAGGTTCTCCAAAAAGGTGCGGGTCACCGCTTCCCCATGGGCCTCCTGGTTGATAAAGTTCCCCCATCGGCCAATGGACTGCGCCAACAGAACATAGGGCGCCAGTATATCGAGCATCAATGAAAAAGGGATCCCTTTTTTCTTCGTGAACCAGTACACGGCCAGCCCCCCTGCAATCAAACCGCCATAAATGGCAATGCCGCCTTGCCAAATGGCGATGATTTCAAGCGGTTTCTTGATATAATACTCCCATTGAAAAAGAACGTAATAAATTCTTGCTCCGATAAGTCCAAGGGGGATAGCCCACATTGCCATATCTGTAATGTCCTCTTCGCCCAAGCCTCTTTTCTTTCCTTCCTTAGAGGCAAGTGTGATGGCAAGCAACATAGCAGCCCCAATGATAATCCCATACCAGTAGACGGTGAATGGGCCAAAGGAAAACGCGACGCGGTCGATTGTTCCGACAATTGATTTCATAACTTACTCCTTACTGATTTTCATTCTGTATCCCGTTCGATAGTTATAAGCCCAAATAAGGCGCTGGATCGACCTGGATTCCGTTTTCGTATACTTCAAAGTGAAGATGGACGCCCGTGGAATCTCCGGTGGTTCCCATGATGCCCAGTTTTTGCCCCTGGGTCACTTGTTGCCCTGCCATTTGTAAGGTGAGCGCATCAATTTTTTATTGAAGTGCGATGGTCCCTGTTCGCAACTGCTCCTTCCTTGCTTCTAAACCATCCAACTTTACTTGTTGGCTGGTGCTTTCTCCATCTAATTCCCGCAGTTGCTTCTCAAGCTGCTCTTTCTCTTGTGTCAGGTCTTCAATACTTCGTGCATTTACATCCATAGGAAGGATGAGCAAACTCGATAAGAGTGGGATACTTATAAATTTGACAAGCTGCTTTCTGTCCATGTGTCCTCCTAGTTTCAGGCCAGGTGACGAATGTTAACGAATGTTGCCTGTTATTTCAATCATTATACCGTTACAACTATATGAGACAGGAACCTCCTTTCTTACTTTTATTGACTATACCAATGAATTATGTAGATTTTATGGAGTTGCCCCATCTCCATAAGAATCACATAATTTTTTGTTATTCTTATCTAGAAGATGAGAAATAATCTTTGTTCTCACTCATTTGGTTTGATTTTTGCTGGTTTCAGGGTTTGCCATTCATAATCTATTTCGTTTGTAGCATTGGCATAAAAATAAAAGAGGAGTGTTGAAGATGGAAACAATTATATTTGTGGTACTGATGGTGGTTGGACACATGCTCATGATGTTTCTCATGCCTGGTATGCATGGCGGTCATAACCATAAAGGACATGACCATACCGGCGACGCGGAGGATAAAAAGCGTCTGGAAGATGAAATCCAGCAATTAAGGGAAGAGCTGAGTGACACGAAAGCCCGATTAAACCAAAGAGAATGGTAAGGGGGCTGCTGTTTTGAGGCAAAAAATATTCTCCATAACTGGATTCATCATGATTTCGCTTTTCATCCTTTCCCTTTCCATCGCCGTCACCATCAACTTTACGCCGCTCTATTCGTTTGACATCGATTATTTGGAAATAACGGAAACGCTTAAAATGCCAAAGGAACAGATTTCAACAAATTACCGCATCCTCCTGAATTACCTGAATATGCCTTGGATAGCAGAACTTAACATGCCGGATTTTCCCAGTTCAGCGCGTGGGCTATTCCACTTTGTTGAAGTAAAAAAACTCTTTGCCTTAGATTACCTAATCCTATTGTTTTCCGGCGTAGGCACGTTTGGATTTGTGCGGTATCTGAATAGGAGACAACAATCTTGGCAGCTCCTGCTCTACTTCCGCCGGGGAACCCTTATTCCCCTTGCTATTCTTTTGGCTCTCCTGGTTAGCTTCGACACGCTGTTCGTGCTGTTCCATCAAGTTTTCTTTAACAATGACGCCTGGCTCTTCAATGCCACTACTGATCCTATTATCTTAGCTTTACCTGCCGAGTTCTTTATGCACAGTTTCCTCTTGGCCTTTGGATTAATCGAAGTCTTCCTAATCCTGGGGTACTTCACTACTAAATATCGAATCTCTGCCCCAAGCCGTTGATTAAAAAGGTTATGGTTCATAAGAAAAACAGGGCTCTCCATCGAAAGCATGGGAGCCCTGTTTTTATCGAAAATTTATCGATCTATGATTTTCCTTATACAGCATACTGGCTGGTCTGACCCGATTCTGGAAGGGGGTCAAACCAGCCAGTGCTTTTTTCGTTCCTGCTTTGTTTTATTTCGGCTCTAATTTCAATGTCATAGCATTGATGGCAACAATTACAGTCGAAAGTGACATCAAGACGGCACCGACTGCTGGAGTTAATGTTATGCCAATTGGTGCTAGTATTCCTGCAGCTATTGGGATCGCGATAAAGTTATACCCTGCTCCCCAAACAAGATTTTCTTTCATCTTACGTGTGGTCTTCTGAGCCAACTCGATAAAGGATTCAATGTCGCCAGGGTCTGACTGTGTCAAGATGACATCGGCTGAATCCAATGCTACTTGAGTTCCGGCACCAACAGCTATACCAACGTCTGCTAATGCAAGAGAAGGTGCATCGTTGACCCCGTCACCGACCATGATAACTTTCTTTCCTTCTGCTTTAAGTTTTTCAACTAATTCATATTTGTCTTGAGGAGATTGATTAGCTAGATAATCAATACCTAAAATTTCTGCAGCTCCTTGAGCCGCTTTTTCATTGTCACCCGTTGCCATAATCGGCTGAATCTTGTTCTTTTTAAGGGCTTGTATTAAGTCTTTACTTGTCGGTTTTAATTCATCCCCTAAAGCTACAGCACCGATTGCTTCGTCGTTTTCTACTAAGACACTGAGGGTTGCTCCTTTTGGAATATCCATATCCAGATTACGTCTATATGCTTTTTGACTGATTAATTGATAACGATGTCCGTTAGCTTGACCTTCTACACCAGCGCCAGAAATAACATCAATCGAATCAAAACTTACTGGACGTATCCCTTGCTGTTCTGCGTAACTAATAATTGACTGAGCGATAGGGTGACTAGATCCACCTTCGATACCTGACAATAAGGCAACGATTTCATCTTTCGTATATTTATCATTAAAGAGTTCAACATCTAATACTTTAAACTCACCAGTTGTTAAAGTTCCAGTTTTATCTAAAACCATAACATCTGCGTTTGTAGTCAACTCCAAAGCGTCCCGGTCTTTCACTAATAATCCCCGGCTGGCCCCTAAGCTGGTACTACGAGCAGTCACCAATGGAATAGCCAGACCCAGGGCATGCGGACAAGCAATAACTAATGTGGTGACTGTAAAAATAACTGCCGTTGGTACATCAGCTATAACCATCCATATGACAAGGGCAATAAGCGCTACAATAACCGCAATATAAAAGAGCCATCCTGCAACTTTTTGTGCAAGATTTTCTGCTCGAGAAGATTGGCCTTGAGCTTGACTGATTAATGCCTGAACCTGAGAAATGAAGGACTTATCGCCCGTCTGCTTTATTTCCACATAGAGGACTCCGCCACCATTGGTTGATCCACCGATGACCTCATCTCCGGGATTTTTTTCAATTGGTTTCGATTCCCCAGTCACAAGCGCTTCGTTTACACGTGATTCTCCGCGAATAATGATACCATCAGCTGGAACATTTTCTCCTGCTTGAACACGGATAACATCTCCAATCTGAAGTTCAGACACAGGACGAGTCTCAATCGAATCGTCTTCTAAAACAACATGAGCATCTTTCGGCACCAACTCAGCCAATGCTTTTTGCGCGTCCCCTGCTTCACCCAATGCCTTCATTTCAATCCAGTGTCCTAATAACATGATTAAAATTAACGTTGCAAACTCAAAGAAGAAGTCCATGACATGTTCTCCGGTCACATATCGAGCGGCCACTGCGTAAACACTATAGGCATAAGAAACCGTTATTCCCAAAGTAATCAAGGACATCATGCCTGGAGCTTTTGAATTAAACTCATCTTTCGCACCCATGTAGAATGGTTTTCCGCCATAAATGTATAGAATTGTTGCCAATACAGCTGCTACAACGTCTGCATAAGGAAAAATAATTTGGAAAGGCAACTGAATATCCATCATAGGAGTAATGAGTAAGATTGCAATTCCTAATGGGAGTGACTTCAAGAAAATCTCCTTAAAGCTACCGTGATGGTGGTGGGCATGCCCTCCCATTGCGCCATGATCCATTTCATTGTGATCCATCGCACTATGATTCATCTTGCTGTGATCCATCTGACTATGATTCATCTTGCTGTGATCCATCTGACTATGTTCCATTTCATTATGGTCGTGTTTTGAGTGATCCATGTCGCCGTGATTATGATGACTATGTGACGAATGTTTTTTGTTATTACTCATTTTTAATTCCTCCTTATTATATTAGAGAATAATTTCAAAGTTTTAGAACTTTCTCATCTAACACTGCATATAATTCTCATGAAAAGGGTTCTATACTTTATCTCTATCTACTATCTATGAATAAATGGTATTCGTACTTTATGCACTTAATACTGAATAGTTAGTTTCTGCTAAAGCAGCATTGAGCGTTTCGGTATCAATCTCTGTTTGACTTTCAAGTACTGCTTTTTTAGTCGCTAAATCAACCTCTACAGATTCAACCCCTTCAATAGCTGAAAATCTTTCTTGTACCGTGTTCGCACAACCTGCACATTTTACGCCATCTAATAAGACTTCTTTTTTCATTATTTTATTCCCCTTTTTTTTTATCTTCTCCTATTATATAGAATAGGAAGAAGTTTAAATCCCAGATAAGCTACGTGTTTTCTAAACAACTGCTGGTTTGAATCGTCTTAACCGTAAAGCATTGAGCAAGACCGATACGGAGCTGAAACTCATGGCGACTGCCGCAAACATTGGACTCATCAATGGTCCGCCAAAAATATACAAGAGACCCATCGCAACTGGAATACCTATAAGGTTGTAAGCAAAAGCCCAGAACAAGTTTTGTTTAATGTTTCGTAGCGTTGCATGACTTAAATCAATCGCAGTCAATACAGCGGTTAAATCATTACGCATAAGGACAATATCAGCCGATTCAATCGCCACGTCTGTACCTGATCCAACTGCAATTCCGACATCTGCTTGAGCTAATGCGGGTGCATCGTTAATGCCGTCTCCAACCATCGCTACCTTCTTGCCTGCCTCTTGTAGTTTTTTGACTTCCTCTGCTTTATCTTCAGGTAATACTTCACTTAATACACTGTCTATACCCACTTGCTTAGCAATCGCTTTGGCTGTACGTTTGTTATCTCCAGTAATCATGATTACTTCAACACCGCGTCTTCTAAGTTCTTTAACAGCCTTCATACTATTTTCCTTGAGTGTGTCAGCTACTGCGATAATTCCAGCTAGTTCTCCATCAACAGAGAGATACATCGGTGTTTTTCCTTCGTCTGCTAAACGATCGGATTCTATTTCCATGATTGATAAATCAATCTTTTGCTCTAGCATCAGTTTACGGTTTCCAATGTACATATCTTTGCCCTCAATTTCAACTCGAATCCCGTGTCCAGGAATCGCTTCAAAATGATCTGGTTTAGCTAATGTCATGTTCTCTTCTTTTGATTTCTGTACGATGGCTTCGCCTAATGGGTGTTCAGAACCTGTTTCACCAGAAGCTGCATAATATAAAAGATTTTCTTTAGTAATAAGAGGAGTTACCAAAATATCCGTCACGATAGGTTTACCTTCTGTCAGTGTCCCTGTTTTATCAAATACAATCGTGTCTAAATTATGAGTGGTTTCTAACGCCTCACCACTTTTTATCAAGACACCATGTTCTGCCCCTTTTCCGGTTCCAACCATAATACTTGTTGGAGTCGCCAAACCTAAGGCACATGGACAAGCAATGACAAGGGTTGTTATGATAACGGATAAAACAAATATTCCAGATTGACCTGCAATTAACCAAGCAATCCCTCCTAAAACGGCTAATGCTATAACAATCGGTACGAAATATCTGGTAATGATATCGGCCATTCGAGCAATGGGTGCTTTAGACCCTTGAGCATCTTCTACTAATTTTATGATTTGAGATAGAGTTGTATCACTTCCCACTCGAGTCGCGCGGTAATCAATGGAACCATTTTTATTGATACTAGCCCCAATAACCTCGTCTCCACTTTCCTTTTTCACGGGGATACTTTCTCCTGTCAGCATTGATTCATCGACTGAAGTGGTGTTAGTATCAAATCTTAGACAGCTTTTCGTAGAGACAAGAATAAATTAAACTTATCTACGAGAGGATGAATTT
>OFRN01000274.1_pt1 | contig 10030 bp, 8 predicted proteins | sample 1541701 | NCBI WGS metagenome assembly OFRN01 (sample SAMEA4413046, study PRJEB24355) | metagenome | biome: human; feature: gut; material: faeces | place: United Kingdom | collected 2010 | reverse complement strand
CAGACGCTATGGCTAACGACGGACGTCGCACGTCAGTTTATTTCAATCCTGGAAGCAGGCATTGCGAAGATTGAATCTGGCGAATACCAGGAAAACGAGTACCGCCGACATTAACGCGGCTTGCGAATGACTTAACATTAAGCTTAACAGGCACCTGCGGGTGCCTGAATTATTTTCGGGCTTGTATAAGCACAGGGAGTTAATTACCCTGCTAACAAGGCAATTACCCGGAACTCACCATGCAATACGATCTTATCATTATTGGCAGCGGCTCCGTCGGCGCCGCCGCTGGCTATTATGCGCGCCGTGCCGGACTCAATGTTCTGATGACTGATGCCCATCAACCTCCCCACCAGGAAGGCAGCCATCACGGCAGCAGCCGTCTTATCCGTCACGCCTATGGCGAAGGTGAGAAATATGTTCCGCTGGTGCTGCGTGCCCAGCAGCTATGGGACGAACTGGCAGAGATCAGTGGCGAAGCCGTGTTTGAACGCACCGGCGTCATTAACCTCGGCCCCGCCAGCTCCGCTTTTCTCGCCAACGTCGCCGCCAGCGCCCGTGCGTTCCAGCTTGAGGTGGAAGAGCTGGATGCCCAGGCCGTGATGCAGCGCTGGCCGGAGATACGCCTCCCCGATGACTATCGGGCGATTTTCGAACCCGCTTCCGGCGTACTGCGCAGCGAACTGGCCGTCGAAACCTGGATCCGTCTGGCGCGGGAAGCAGGCTGCGCGCAGCTATTCAACTGTCCGGTCTCGGCTATTCATCACCATGCTGACGGGATCACCATCGATACCCTCGACGGTGAATATCATGGTAAAAAGCTGCTGGTCAGCGCCGGCACCTGGGCCACCCGCCTGCTTCCGGACCTCCCTATCCAGCCGGTACGCAAGGTGTTCGCCTGGTACCAGGCCGATGGCCGTTACAGCAGCAAGAATCACTTCCCGGCCTTCACCGGCGAGTTGCCCAATGGCGATCAATATTACGGTTTCCCGGCGGAAGATAATGAACTGAAAATTGGCAAGCATAACGGCGGCCAGCCGATCTCCACCCCGCAGGAGCGGGTAGCGTTTGGCGCTGTCGCCAGCGATGGTTCCGAATCCTTCCCGTTTTTGCGTAACGTCCTGCCTGGCATCGGCGGCTGCCTGCACGGTGCCTCCTGTACCTACGACAATACCGTCGATGAGGACTTTATTATCGATACGTTGCCAGGCAGGCCAGACACGCTGCTGATCACCGGGCTGAGCGGCCACGGCTTTAAGTTTGCGCCGGTGCTGGGCGAAATTGCCAGTCAGTTTGCTCAGGGCGAAGCATCGAGCTTCAATCTGGCCCCCTTTTCTCTGGCGCGCTTTAACGCGTAATGGAATGCGGCACTTTTGCCGTCGGGTAAAGAAACGGCCTCTGCTGAGGCCGTTAGTGATTGAGAGCGGTTATGCGTCGCCTGTTTAATATGCTGGTCAACAACGTGCGCGAGCATTTTATGATCTACCTGGCGCTCTGGCTGCTGCTGGCGATCATCGATCTCGTCTGGTTATGGTTTTTCTGACGGCTCCGGATCGAGGATCCCGAGTTTGGTATTCAGCCGGCCACGGGATTTATTAAAGATTTTGTTGCCGTTTTCACGCCCGGCGCGCAGCTTACGCTGCTCCTCTTCCGGTAGCTTATGCTCTTCCATGCAGGCTTCGCTACAGCAGCCGGCAAACTTCTCGGCGCAGCTCGGGCACTGGATAAACAGCAGATGGCAGCCATCGTTCAGGCAGTTAGTATGGGTGTCGCACGGCGCGCCGCACTGATGACAGTGCGCGATAACGTCATTGGAGATCCGCTCGCCCATCCGCTCATCAAAGACAAAGTTTTTGCCAATGAAGCGCACCGGTAGCCCCTGCTCGCGGGCGCGACGGGCGTACTCGATGATGCCACCCTCGATGTGCCAGACCTTATTGAAGCCGTTATGCTTCATCCAGGCGCTGGCTTTTTCACAGCGAATGCCGCCGGTGCAATACATGACAATTTTCTTGTCTTTATGGTCCTGCATCATTTCCACGGCTTTCGGCAGCTGGTCGCGGAAGGTATCCGCCGGGATCTCCAGCGCGTTTTCGAAATGGCCCACCTCATATTCATAGTGGTTGCGCATATCGATAAACACGGCATCCGGATCGTCAAGCATCGCGTTGACTTCCGCCGCCTTGAGATACTCCCCCACGTTGGAGGCATCGAAAGAGGGATCGTCGATGCCGTCGGCGACGATACGATCGCGAACTTTCAGGCGCAGCACCCAGAAAGACTTACCATCGTCCTCCACGGCGATATTGAAACGCAGCCCCGCCAGCGCCGGATCGAAGCCATAGAGAAACTCACGCAGAGCCTCAACGTTGCTTTGCGGCACGCTGATTTGCGCGTTGATCCCTTCCCGGGCCAGATAGATGCGGCCAAAGACCTTCAGCTGGGTTAAGGCAACCCACAGCGCATCACGGGTCGCCTGCGGGTCGACAATGGTGAAATATTTATAGAATGAGATCGTCGTGCGCGGCTCGGTTTCAGCCAGCATTTGCGCCTTTAACGTCTCATTTGAAATGCGGTTGTGTAACACTGGCATGGTGTACCTGCTCGACATAGAAATGAGGAAATAAACGGCGGGCATGATATAGCAAAGCTGTTTAATTTACATCCCTACATTTTACGCTACATTTCTCTCACCCGGTCGCGCCCCGCTTAACAAAACGAGCTGACTGTCGCCGCCTTTGGCTGGCCGGTAAAAAAATGCGATAATATAAGACGTTGCTCACTGATACGGGTATGAAATGACTCATTTGCCTAAATTTTCTCCGGCGCTGTTGCATCCGCGCTATTGGCTGCTGTGGCTGGGTATCGGCCTGCTGTGGCTGGTTGTCCAACTGCCCTACCCGCTGATCTACCGCCTCGGGAACGCCATCGGCCGGCTGGCCATGCGCTTTATGAAGCGTCGGGCGAAGATCGCCTATCGCAACCTTGAGCTCTGCTTCCCCGACAAAAGCGAGCAGGAACGTCACCGAATGGTGGTGATGAACTTTGAATCGGTGGGTATGGGACTGATGGAGACGGGGATGGCCTGGTTCTGGCCGGTTCGTCGTATCGCCCGCTGGACCGACACCATCGGCTTTGAGCATATCCGCGATGTGCAGGCGCAGCAGCGCGGCATTCTGCTGATCGGTATTCATTTCCTCACTCTCGAGATGGGTGCGCGGATGTTCGGTATGAACGAGCCGGGGATTGGCGTCTATCGCCCCAACGACAACCCGGTGATCGACTGGCTGCAGACCTGGGGCCGCTTGCGCTCCAATAAGGATATGATTGACCGTAAGGATCTGAAAGGCATGATCCGGGCACTGAAAAAAGGCGAAGTGGTGTGGTACGCACCGGATCACGATTACGGCCCGACCGCCAGCGTCTTTGCCCCACTGTTTGCGGTCGACCAGGCGGCGACCACCTCCGGCACCTGGATGCTGGCGAAAATGTCCAAAGCCTGCATCGTGCCCTTCGTCCCGCGCCGCAAACCGGACGGTAAAGGTTATGAACTGATTATCCTGCCGCCAGAGTGTTCCCCGCCGCTGGACGACGCGGAAACCACCGCCGCGTGGATGAACAAGATCGTTGAGCAGTGCATCATGATGGCCCCGGAACAGTATATGTGGCTCCATCGTCGCTTCAAAACCCGCCCCGAAGGCATGCCCTCCCGCTACTGATCCCTTTTCCCGGCCGCGCTCATCCCGGCCGGGAAGCTTCGCCGCTCAGGCTTTAGGCTCTCCTTTAGCTTTAAAAGCTCTCCTCCATTGCGGCATCTATTTCTCAGGCGCATAATTAGCAGGCTCATATTTTCTCTTAATTTGACCTGCCGCGCAGGCCAGTGGAACCCTATGTCGTCTGCTGAAACCCCCATTAACTGGAAACAAAACCTGACCGTGACCTGGCTTGGCTGCTTTTTAACCGGCGCCGCCTTCAGCCTGGTCATGCCCTTTCTGCCACTCTACGTCGAACAGCTCGGCGTCACCGGGCATAGCGCCCTGAACATGTGGTCCGGGCTGGTCTTTAGTATTACCTTTCTTTTCTCCGCCATCGCCTCGCCGTTCTGGGGGGGGCTTGCTGATCGCAAGGGGAGAAAAATCATGCTGCTGCGTTCCGCCCTCGGGATGGCCATCGTGATGATGCTGATGGGAATGGCGCAGAATATCTGGCAGTTTCTGCTGCTGCGCGCACTGCTCGGCCTGCTGGGCGGCTTTATTCCCAACGCCAACGCCCTGATTGCCACCCAGATCCCGCGCCATAAAAGCGGCTGGGCGCTGGGGACACTGTCTACCGGCGCGGTAAGCGGCGCCCTGCTCGGCCCGCTGGCAGGTGGATTCCTGGCCGACCACTGGGGATTGCGCACCGTCTTCTTTATGACCGCGGCGGTACTATTTATCTGTTTCTTGTTTACCCTGTTTTTAATCCGCGAAAATTTTGTGCCGATCGCCAGGAAAGAGATGCTCAGTGCCAGAGAGGTGTTCTCCTCGCTGCAGAATCCCAAACTGGTGCTCAGCCTGTTTGTGACCTCGCTGATAATCCAGGTGGCCACCGGTTCCATTGCGCCGATCCTGACGCTTTATGTACGCGATCTCGCGGGCAACGTCAGTAACATCGCCTTTATCAGCGGAATGATCGCCTCGGTGCCGGGCATTGCCGCGCTGATGAGCGCCCCGCGGCTGGGCAAACTGGGGGATCGCATCGGGCCGGAAAAAATCCTCATCGTGGCGCTGATTATCTCGGTGCTACTACTGATCCCGATGTCGTTCGTTCAGACCCCGCTGCAGTTAGGTATCCTGCGATTCCTGCTCGGCGCCGCGGACGGCGCGCTGCTACCGGCGGTGCAAACCCTGCTGGTGTACAACTCCACCAGCCAGATCTCCGGACGAATCTTCAGCTATAACCAGTCGTTCCGCGATATTGGCAACGTTACCGGCCCCCTGATTGGCGCGTCGGTTTCCGCTAACTATGGCTTCCGCGCTGTATTTCTGGTCACCGCAGGGGTGGTATTGTTTAATGCGATCTACTCCACCCTCAGCCTGCGTCGGCCAGCCGCGGATACTTCGCATTCAGTAAATTAACGTCGAGAGGGGCTCTGTCCCTTGACGCCGTGCGTACCGCCTTCTATAGATTGAATCGTGTTCAATTCATATTCTTCTCAGGAGATTCGCTATGCCAAAGGATTCGATGTTCTACGCCACGCTTGAAGAAGCTATTGATGCAGCACGTGAAGAATTTCTCGCCAACAACCCTGACAGCGATGAAGAGAGCGCCAACGTTGAGCAGCTCAACATTCAAAAGTATGTGCTGCAGGATGGCGATATCGCCTGGCAGGCTGAATTTTTTGCTGACGAAGAGGAACAAGGCGAATGCCTCCCGATGCTCAGCGGCGAAGCCGCGCAGAGCGTCTTCGACGGGGATTATGATGAGATAGAGCTGCGTCAGGAGTGGCTGGAGGAAAATACGCTCCACGAATGGGATGAAGGCGAATTTCAGCTCGAGCCCTCGCTGGACACCGAAGAGGGGCAGACGGCAGCCGACGAGTGGGACGAGCGTTAATCAGTTATAGGGTCCGTGGCTGGCGTCCAGAGGCAGCAGAAGCGTATCAAATACCAGCGAGAACGGCAGGTCGAGAATGGTGAGATAGCGCCATGCCGAATCGCGAACATCCCACTGTACGCCCGGGTAATATTGATTGCCATGCCCCTGCCCGGGCACCGTACGGCTGATAATGCTGCCGCAGCCGCTGAGCAGCAGCGCCATGGCAATGATCGGTAGTATTCGCATCCACATCCTCGTATTTCAGATAAAAAAATACCGGCATCGCTGCCGGTATTTTCCTTAACGTACGGCTTATTTCGTTTTCAGCGCCAGCGGGTTAAGCGCCAACTGCTGATAGGCGTTCACCCATGAAGAGTATTTCTCCGGCGCGGCCCATACGCGATAGTGCAGACGCGACATGGTTACCGGGTCGCTCAACAGCACCAGTCGGCGATCGCGGTTCAGCTTATCCGGCGTTTCATTCAGCGCCTGCTCGACATGGCGCTCGCGGGCGATCTCCAGGATATGACCCTGACGGTGGCGCGCAGTGGCCATTGCGGTGGCGAGGGCGTTAAACGACGGATTAAACACCGCGTGCATAAAGCCATCGTCCAGCGAACGCTGACGGTTCATCGTCAGGTACGCATCGGTATCCTTGAGCACCTGCGGCGGCGAATACTCTTCCGGGATCAGGAACAGCTTCCAGCGCTTGGTGCGCAGGCCCACTGTCGCCCGGCTGGAAATCGCCGACACGAACGGCGAGAGGATCAGCGAGACGACGATCGGCGCCAGCCAGAACAGGAAGCGTAGATCCAGCCATGCCATCCCGACCGCCCACACCAGCCCCAGCAGCAGCTGCGAGCCGTGGCGCATAAAGGCTTCCCCCCACGGCGTGGAGTCATCATCACGCTGCGGCGAATTCCATACCACCTCCCAGCCGAGGAAGGCGCTGACCACGAAGACCGTGTGGAACAGCATACGGACCGGCGCCAGCAGGACCGAGAAGAGGACCTCCAGCAGCAGTGAAAGCGTGACGCGGATAAATCCGCCGTACTCTTTCGGCCCTTTACACCACACCAGAATAATACTCAGCAGCTTCGGCAGGAACAGCAGCACCATGGTCGAGGCGAACAGCGCGATGGCCAGCTCAGGCCGCCACTGCGGCCACACCGGGAACAGCTGACGCGGCTGCAGGAAGTACTGCGGTTCGGTCAGGGCATGCACCACCTGCAACGCCGTCGACAGGGCAAGGAACATAAACCACAGCGGCGCCGACAGGTAGGACATCACGCCGGTAAGGAACACCGCCCGGTGAACCGGGTGCATCCCTCTGACAAGGAACAGGCGGAAGTTCATCAGGTTGCCCTGACACCAGCGACGGTCGCGTTTCAGCTCGTCCAGCAGGTTCGGCGGCAGCTCCTCATAGGAGCCCGGCAGATCGTAGGCAATCCACACCCCCCAGCCGGCACGGCGCATCAGCGCGGCTTCGACGAAGTCGTGCGACAGGATCGACCCGGCAAAGTTGCCCTCGCCCGGCAGCGGCGCCAGCGCGCAGTGCTCAATGAACGGCTTCACGCGGATAATGGCGTTGTGGCCCCAGTAGTGGGACTCCCCCAACTGCCAGAAGTGCAGACCCGCCGTAAACAGCGGACCGTACACCCGGGTGGCAAACTGCTGGCAACGCGCATACAGCGTGTCCATGCCCGAGGCGCGCGGGGAAGACTGGATGATCCCGGCATTCGGGTTCGCTTCCATCAGGCGCACCAGGCTGCTCAGACACTCACCGGTCATCACCGAGTCAGCGTCCAGCACCACCATATAGCTATACTGGCTGCCCCAGCGGCGGCAGAAGTCATCGATGTTGCCGCTCTTACGCTTCACTCGACGACGACGGCGGCGGTAGAAGATCTGCCCTTCGCCCTGCACTTCGGCAATCAGCTCCATCCACGCCTTTTGCTCAGCCACACAGATATCGGGGTTATAGCTATCGCTGAGGATATAGACGTCGAAATGAGCGGCGTTACCGGTCGCTTTCACCGACTCCCAGGTCGCCCGCAGGCCGGCGAAAACGCGGTCAACGTCTTCGTTACAGATCGGCATTATCAGCGCCGTACGGTGCGCCGGGTTCAACGGTTCGTCACCGACCGTCGAGGCGGAAATACTGTACTTATCGCGGCCGATCAATAGCTGCAGGAAGCCCATTAACGCGGTCCAGAAGCCGGCGGAAACCCAGCAGAACAGCACCGCGAAGAGGATCAGAATGCCGCTCTGCAACACGTACGGCAGCAGCTGCATGAACGAGATCCACAGGTTCTGCCCCACCATGTCGGCCGGGTTGATCAGCGCCCAGCCCTGATAAGGCAGAATGGTTTTCATATACCAGGTGGCCACTACGGTCTGCGACAGCGTCAGCAGCAGCAGGATATAGCGACGAATGGTGCCGACGGTACGCCATTTTTGCTCACTCTCGCGCTCTTCTTGCGTCAGACGGGAGAGATAGCGCGGCGTGACATCGCGTCCGCGCAGACGGTCCCAGAAGCGGCCGACCGGGTTGGTACGCCACGGGTCCGGGATCATTGAGGAGCGCTTGGCTTTAGGCATCGCATGCAGCTGAGTACGGCCTTCATCATCCTTCACCAGCTGATCGCCAGACAGCGAATCTGGCCAGCTGTGCGCCAGCCGTGCCTTGACCGACCCCAGCGGGGAGTCGTCTTCGCGGGCGAAGGTCTGATGGTCGTCATCCAGGGCCTGATGAACGGCCTGCAGGCTGGTGTCCGGCAGCGCCGATTTCTCGGCGTCCGACAGCGGCAATGCGTCAATGTACTTTGTTATCTTATTCATTGGCAGGCAGCTGATAGCTCCAGGTTTCGCTCAACGTGTCATCACCGTTAACCAGCGCGGCGCGCATTTCCGTCGTTTTCTTCGGATCTTTCACCTTCAAACGCAGGATCATTCGCCAGCCTTTGGTCACCGGATTGTAACGCACGGTATTTTCAACGATTTCAGCGTTATCGCCGGTACTCGCCTGGGCGGCGACCGGGGTATCCGCCGGCAGTTTTTTCATATCGGCGCCGGTGAAGTCGACAATGAAAGCAATGGTGCCGTCCGGCTGGCGGATCAGGTTCGACTGCTTCACGTCGCCGGTAGAGCGGCGGGTCTGCATAACGTAAGCGTTATCCGGTGCATGCAGCTTGTCTTCATCGCGGCTGAAGGTGATGGTGTACTTGAAGTTCATCTCCTTGCCCGGCTCCGGCAGCTGATCCGGCGTCCAGTAAGTCACGATGTTATCGTTGGTTTCATCGTTGGTTGGGATTTCAACCAGTTCGATTTTCCCTTTGCCCCACTCCCCTTTCGGGGTGATCCAGGCGCTCGGACGCAGGTCATAACGATCGTCGAGATCCTCGAAGCGCGAGAACTGACGGCCGCGCTGCAGCAGGCCGAACCCTTGCGGGTTTTCCATCGCATAGCTGCTAACGGCAAGGTGTTTCGGGTTGTTCAGCGGACGCCAGATCCACTCGCCGTTACCGGCCAGGATCGACAGACCATTGGAGTCGTGTAGCGCCGGACGATAGTTAAGCGCCGGAGAAGGCTGGTTGGAACCGAACAGGAACATGCTGGTCAGCGGCGCCACGCCCAGTTTGCCCACTTTGTCACGCAGGTAAACTTTGGACTGGACATCTACCACGGTGTCGCGTCCCGGCATGATGACAAAGCGATAAGCGCCGGTTGCCCGCGGGGAGTCCAGCAGCGCATAGATAGTCAGACGTTTGTCGGTGGCTTTAGGACGCTCGATCCAGAACTCGCGAAAACGCGGGAACTCTTCGCCGGACGGCAGCGCGGTATCGATAGCCAGGCCGCGCGCGGACAGGCCGTAAACCTGACCCTGACCCAGCACGCGGAAGTAGCTGGCACCGAGCATGCTGACGATCTCATCGTTCTTATCTTTGCTATTGATCGGATACAGTACTTTGAAGCCGGCGAAACCGAGGTCTTTCACCGTGTCTTTATCGTGCTGAACGTTACCAAAGTTAAAATAGTCCGGGCTATATTTAATTTTGCGCACGCTGGTGGCCGTCACTTCATTGATGGTGACCGGCGTGTCGAAGTACATACCCTGATGGTAAAATTCAAGCTTGAATGGGGTTTTCTGGTTATTCCAGTAAGCTTTATCGTGATTAAACTGAATTTGCTGGTAATCCGCGTATTTCATGTCGCGGAAAGCGGAGGGCAGGTTACTCTTCGGCGCTTCATAGCCTTTCCCGGCTAACGTTTTGGCCTCTTTTGCAACGTCATCAATGCTAAATGCCCATGCAGATGAAGTACACAGGGACAACATTACGGCTGCGCTTAACCAACGCATTTTCATCATCTGTGGTTTATGTTTCATATAAGTAAGCACTTCCCCCTTTGTGTGCTTAAATCGATCCGATCTATTTTAATGGAAACTCAGGCA
>OFRN01000267.1_pt1 | contig 10240 bp, 7 predicted proteins | sample 1541701 | NCBI WGS metagenome assembly OFRN01 (sample SAMEA4413046, study PRJEB24355) | metagenome | biome: human; feature: gut; material: faeces | place: United Kingdom | collected 2010 | reverse complement strand
AGGTAGCAAAGGTAAAGTTCAGCTGCTGGGCTCCGGTTCTATCCTGCGTCACGTGCGTGAAGCAGCGCAGATCCTGGCGAAAGACTACGGCGTGGGTTCCGACGTGTATAGCGTTACCTCCTTCACCGAACTGGCGCGTGATGGCCAGGATTGCGAACGCTGGAACATGCTGCACCCGCTGGAAACCCCGCGCGTGCCGTATATCGCTCAGGTAATGAACGACGCTCCGGCAGTGGCATCCACTGACTATATGAAACTGTTCGCTGAGCAGGTTCGTACTTACGTACCGGCTGATGATTACCGCGTACTGGGTACCGATGGCTTCGGTCGTTCCGACAGCCGTGAAAACCTGCGTCACCACTTCGAAGTCGATGCTTCCTATGTGGTCGTAGCAGCGCTGGGCGAACTGGCTAAACGTGGTGAAATCGATAAGAAAGTGGTGGCTGACGCTATCGCGAAATTCGACATCGATGCAGAAAAAGTTAACCCGCGTCTGGCGTAAGAGGTAAAAGAATAATGGCTATCGAAATCAAAGTACCGGACATCGGGGCTGATGAAGTTGAAATCACCGAGATCCTGGTCAAAGTTGGCGACAAAGTAGAAGCTGAACAGTCGCTGATCACCGTAGAAGGCGACAAAGCCTCTATGGAAGTCCCGTCTCCGCAGGCTGGCGTCGTGAAAGAGATTAAAGTCTCCGTCGGCGACAAAACCGAGACTGGCAAACTGATTATGATTTTCGATTCCGCCGAAGGTGCAGCCGCCGCTGCACCTGCGCAGGAAGAGAAGAAAGAAGCCGCTCCGGCCGCCGCTGCTCCAGCGGCTGCCGCGGCAGCGAAAGAAGTTCACGTCCCGGATATCGGCGGCGATGAAGTCGAAGTCACCGAGATCATGGTTAAAGTGGGCGACACCATCGCCGCTGAGCAATCCCTGATCACCGTAGAAGGCGATAAAGCCTCTATGGAAGTTCCGGCGCCGTTCGCCGGTACCGTCAAAGAGATCAAAATCAATACCGGCGATAAAGTTTCCACCGGCTCCCTGATTATGATCTTCGAAGTGGCGGGCGCTGCGCCTGCAGCCGCTCCGGCACAGGCTGCCGCGCCGGCTGCTGCGGCTCCGGCTGCCGCAGCAGGCGTGAAAGATGTTAACGTCCCGGACATCGGCGGCGACGAAGTTGAAGTCACCGAAGTGATGGTTAAAGTCGGCGATAAAGTCGCGGCGGAACAGTCCCTGATCACCGTAGAGGGCGACAAAGCCTCTATGGAAGTTCCGGCGCCGTTCGCGGGTACCGTTAAAGAGATCAAAATCAGCACCGGCGATAAAGTCAAAACCGGTTCCCTGATCATGGTCTTCGAAGTGGAAGGCGCTGCGCCTGCCGCCGCTCCGGCTCAGGCTGCTGCACCGGCACCAGCTGCTGCCCCGGCTCAGGCCGCTAAGCCTGCCGCTGCGCCGGCTGCGAAAGCAGAAGGTAAAAGCGAATTCGCTGAAAACGATGCCTACGTTCACGCGACCCCGCTGATTCGCCGCCTGGCGCGCGAGTTCGGTGTTAACCTGGCGAAAGTGAAAGGCACCGGCCGTAAAGGTCGTATCCTGCGCGAAGACGTTCAGGCCTACGTGAAAGACGCGGTTAAACGCGCTGAATCCGCACCGGCGGCTGCCGCTGGCGGCGGTATCCCGGGCATGCTGCCGTGGCCGAAGGTTGACTTCAGCAAGTTTGGCGAAGTCGAAGAAGTGGAGCTGGGTCGTATCCAGAAAATCTCTGGCGCCAACCTGAGCCGTAACTGGGTGATGATCCCGCACGTTACCCACTTCGACAAAACCGATATCACCGATCTGGAAGCATTCCGCAAGCAGCAGAATGCCGAAGCTGAGAAGCGTAAACTGGACGTGAAATTCACTCCAGTGGTCTTCATCATGAAAGCGGTTGCCGCTGCGCTTGAGCAGATGCCGCGCTTCAACAGCTCGCTCTCCGAAGATGGTCAGCGCCTGACGCTGAAGAAATACATCAACATCGGTGTGGCGGTGGATACCCCGAACGGTCTGGTGGTTCCGGTCTTCAAAGACGTGAACAAGAAGAGCATCACCGAGCTGTCTCGTGAATTGACCACCATCTCGAAGAAAGCGCGCGATGGCAAACTGACGGCTGGCGAAATGCAGGGCGGTTGCTTCACCATCTCCAGCATCGGCGGCCTGGGTACCACCCACTTCGCGCCGATTGTTAACGCGCCGGAAGTGGCCATCCTCGGCGTGTCTAAGTCCGCGATGGAGCCGGTATGGAATGGTAAAGAGTTTGTGCCGCGCCTGATGCTGCCGATCTCTCTGTCCTTCGACCACCGCGTCATCGACGGTGCTGATGGTGCCCGCTTCATTACCATCATTAACAACACCCTGAGCGACATTCGCCGCCTGGTGATGTAATCGAGAAAGCCGGCCTGACGGCCGGCTTTTTTCTGATAACCTCAGGCTGTTGGGGATTATCAGCAACAAAGGACAAAATCGTTTGCCGTTTGTTGTTTAAAAATTGTTAACAATTTTGTAAAATACACGCGGATAGAACGTCCCGGTGGACTTGGGCGTAAGAATAATAGCGTCAGACCCGCCGGATATAAATTACAGAGGTCATGATGAGTACTGAAATCAAAACTCAGGTCGTGGTACTTGGGGCAGGCCCCGCAGGTTACTCTGCAGCCTTCCGTTGCGCTGATTTAGGTCTGGAAACCGTCATCGTAGAACGTTACAGCACCCTCGGTGGTGTTTGTCTGAACGTGGGTTGTATCCCTTCTAAAGCGCTGCTGCACGTGGCAAAAGTTATCGAAGAAGCGAAAGCGCTGGCCGAACACGGCATCGTTTTCGGCGAACCGAAAACTGACATTGACAAGATCCGCACCTGGAAAGAAAAAGTCATCACTCAGCTGACCGGTGGTCTGGCTGGCATGGCCAAAGGTCGTAAAGTGAAGGTGGTTAACGGTCTGGGTAAATTTACCGGCGCTAACACCCTGGAAGTGGAAGGCGAAAACGGCAAAACCGTGATCAACTTCGACAACGCTATCATCGCGGCGGGTTCCCGTCCGATTCAGCTGCCGTTTATCCCGCATGAAGATCCGCGCGTATGGGACTCCACCGACGCGCTGGAACTGAAATCTGTACCGAAACGCATGCTGGTGATGGGCGGCGGTATCATCGGTCTGGAAATGGGTACCGTATACCATGCGCTGGGTTCAGAGATTGACGTGGTGGAAATGTTCGACCAGGTTATCCCGGCTGCCGACAAAGACGTGGTGAAAGTCTTCACCAAACGCATCAGCAAGAAATTTAACCTGATGCTGGAAACCAAAGTGACTGCCGTTGAAGCGAAAGAAGACGGTATTTACGTTTCCATGGAAGGTAAAAAAGCACCGGCGGAAGCGCAGCGTTACGACGCAGTGCTGGTCGCTATCGGCCGCGTACCGAATGGTAAAAACCTCGATGCAGGTAAAGCTGGCGTGGAAGTTGACGATCGCGGCTTCATCCGCGTTGACAAACAAATGCGCACCAACGTGCCGCACATCTTTGCTATCGGCGATATCGTCGGTCAGCCGATGCTGGCGCACAAAGGTGTCCATGAAGGCCACGTTGCCGCAGAAGTTATCTCCGGTCTGAAACACTACTTCGATCCGAAAGTGATCCCATCCATCGCCTACACTGAACCAGAAGTGGCATGGGTCGGTCTGACCGAGAAAGAAGCGAAAGAGAAAGGCATCAGCTACGAAACCGCCACCTTCCCGTGGGCTGCTTCCGGCCGTGCTATCGCTTCTGACTGCGCAGATGGTATGACCAAACTGATCTTCGACAAAGAGACCCACCGTGTTATCGGCGGCGCGATTGTCGGCACCAACGGCGGCGAGCTGCTGGGTGAGATCGGCCTGGCTATCGAGATGGGCTGTGACGCTGAAGACATCGCCCTGACCATCCACGCTCACCCGACTCTGCACGAGTCCGTTGGCCTGGCGGCGGAAGTGTTCGAAGGCAGCATCACCGACCTGCCAAACGCCAAAGCGAAGAAAAAGTAACTTTTTCTTTCAGGAAAAAAGCATAAGCGGCTCCGGGAGCCGCTTTTTTTATGCCTGATGTTTAGAACTATGTCACTGTTCATAAACCGCTACACCTCATACATACTTTGAAAATAGTCACTCAGTAAACTTATAGGTAGTTAACGATATCGATGAGGTGTGAGATGAAACGCTTTTTAACCACAGCGCTGGTCGCTGCAACGTTTTTTACCGGTGTGGCTTACGCCGCTGACGCCAACATTCCCTGGGCGGACAACAGCGGCGGTACGGAAACGACCCACATTGCGGCGATGGGCCAGGATCTGAATGCCCAGCATCAGCAGGTGACGAAGACCAATGAGGGGGTATGGGCGGCGAATTCCGGTAGCATCAGCGCTGACGAAGCGGCATTATCCAGCACAAAACCAGCCTTTGCCGGCGATCCTTCTCTGATGCCTCACCAGGGCTAAGTGAATGAAAACGCCCGGTTGCGTGAGTGCAACCGGGCGTTTTTTTTAAGGTTCTGCCACCTGCCAGCCGGCGTCAGCGTCGGGGGTAAAGCGCGTTATCTCCTGTGCCTTTGCGGCGCTCTCTTCACCGAGATTGGCCTGATAGACCCTATCCTGTTGATCGATCATAAAGCTCATCACGCCGGTTTCACCCCAGGCTATCGGCCAGGCCAGCAAGGCGACGCTCTGGTCATCGCGACCGGCGATAATTCGAAAGCGATAGCCATGGTAGCCGCTACCGGGCACCGTCGGGCTAAAGGCCGGACCGAGCGGGCTTGGCGCTTCGCCCGGCGAAGTTGGCCAGTACAAGCCATCTTTTTTGCCTTCGCTACTGATGATTTTCTGCGCCCAGCGGTGGTTCAGATGATAATAGTCCTGCTGGGCATCAACATAGGCATGCATTGCGGCGATCGCCGACAGCTCATTGCGGCCGATGGCGCGGGTGAGGATCTCCTCTTCGCCAGCGGCCATATCAAAGCGCCATCCCTCAGACGCTTTTACGATAGGCACGGGCAGACGCCATGCCTCGCTACCGACATCGAGCCAGGCTTTGTCACCCTGCTGGATGATGACATGTTTCACCTGCCAGTCGCGTTGAAAGCGATCGACGGCGGCAGGGTCGATCCCGTCCGTGGGTAAAAACTGCTGCCAGTTATCGCCGAGTACTTCGCTCAGCGCGGCTTCATTAGGCTGGCTGATCGCTTCGGCCAGCGCAGTTGCGGCCTGTTCCGGCGTGGCAAACTGCTGTTGGGCGAAGGCGGCAAGCGGCGACAGCATTAACGTAAACAGGGCAACGGATAATGGGTTTCTCATTCTGCTCATCCTTAGCGGCGACGCAGTTCATGGTGCTCGGAAAGACGTTCTCTGGCGCCATCGCGTAACTCGCGGTTTACGCCGGAAAACTGGCGGCTCTGCAGTCCTCGTTCCTGCTGCGCTTGCCAGGAGGGGGCGCGGCTTTCGTTGCCGCTAAGGGCGTTGGCGCGCAGATGGCTGAGCGTCTGCTGACGCTGGGCTGGCGTGGCGGACTGGAACTGCTGCCGGCGCTGCTGCTGCTGAGGTGTGCGGTTCTGCTCGTGGCTCCTGGCGGCTTCTCGACGCTGCTGTTGCTGCGGCGTGGGGTTTTTCAGCTGCGTTTTTGCCGCCTCGCGACGCTGCTGTTGGGTCGGCGTACTGTCGTAACCGCGGTAATTACTGCGTTGGGTGGCTTGCTTCAGCTGCGCTGAGGCCGCCTGACGCTGGGCGTCGCGTGAGGTGTTGTTTGCCGCCAGGTTGCCCGCTGTGGCCGTCGGTACGTTATGCTGCAGCTGGGTCATCGCTGCCTGGCGCTGCGCTTCGCGATCGACTGGCGCATGTTGGGTCGCGCTCAGTCCGCCGGAAACGTTGGTCTGATGGAAGCGCTGAGCTACCGTATTATCGGGATACGGTGTGTGTCCGCGATAGGCAGGATTGTGCTGCCAGTTAACGTGGTTTCCCGGCAGGTTTTCTCCTGTTATATGATTGAAATTATTTACATTAATATTGATGTTATCGCCATTATGCGAGTAATCGCCGTGGTGGTAGTCGTCATCGTGATGGTGATGGTCATCATCATCCCAGTCGATACTGCTGAACAGCGCCCAGGTGGTGGCCACGCCGAGGCTGTACCCGAAGCCTTTGACGAAGCTATCGGTAAACTGCTCCCCGGGAGGGGGCGGCAGATAGACCGGCGGATAGGCGCTGTTCGGCCAGGTACCATAGACGGTGGAGGGGTTATAGCTGGGAACATAGACCACCTGTGGATTGGTCGGCTCTATTTTAATGACCTGCGTGGGCGCAGGCGCCGCTGTGTGGGCGGTTGCGGTTGCTGCCGTGCTGCTGCTGGCTGAAACCGGTGCGGCAGGGGTGACAATCACTTTCTGCTGCGGTGTGGATTTCAGCGTCCCGGTTTGTTGGGCAATGGCGCGCAGGCGCTGCACTGAATCCATCACATCATGCGGCTGGGCCAAAAACGCATTGCCAAGATTTTCCACCCAGGGCGGATTCTCGCCCATCATCGCCAGCAGGGCAGGGAAAGCGACAAGAGATTTGACGCTAGGGTCCCACGGCTGGCTGGCAACCGCCTGCACGGCCGCATCCCCTTTCATCGCGGGGTTATCCTGGGACCACTGGACCGCCTGCAGGACGTTGTCGGGATAAGTGGAGGCCATCAACACCTGCGACAGCAGGCTGTCCGGGTAGAGCGCGATAGGGGCGACCCACTGATCAATTTGCGCCTGGGTGTAAGTGGCGGCCACCGGCTGTGTCGTCGACGCTGCGGGCGCTGGCGCTTGCTACGCAGGCGGTTCAGCGATCGTCGCTGGGGTTCGGCTTTGCACATAGAGTGTTCCTGCCGCCGCGAGTAAGCCAGCGCTACAGAGCAGGGCGATAATATGGGGTTTGAACGGCAGTGACATGGAAACTCCTGACCCAAAAAGTAACCCATCTCGCTAAAGTATCTGCGAAAACGGCGCGTTTGCTGAGTATAAGTAAGCGGTATGGCTTTTTATTGATTATTGTTGGGATCGGCCCGTGGCGTTGTACGCGGAAAGGAATTTTTGTCGTGGGATTTGAACAGAAAGCCTGCAATATCCTGCCCTTAACGATTCAGCTAAATTTTAATGTTGCTTTTTTGTAAACAGATTAACACCTTTCAAAAATCCTGCTATGCTGCCGACGCGGTATCGGGCATTTACCCTACAAACTGCTGTCTCACAGGAGCGTGAAGAAAATCGCCCAGCCACTAAATCCTTCAAGATGCGTCACGCGGCAAGCTAAGCCAGGACAGAGGCAGATTGATTGAAGACGTGTAGGCCGCATTATGACAATGAGAGCGAGGAGAACCGTCGTGCTAGAAGAATACCGTAAGCACGTAGCTGAGCGTGCCGCCATGGGGATTGTTGCCAAACCCTTAGATGCAACCCAAATGGCCGCGCTGGTAGAACTGCTGAAAAACCCGCCTGCGGGCGAAGAAGAATTCCTGTTAGACCTGCTGATTAACCGTGTACCGCCGGGCGTCGACGAAGCCGCCTATGTTAAAGCTGGATTCCTTGCCGCGATCGCCAAAGGCGAAGCGACCTCCCCCCTGGTTACCCCTGAAAAAGCCGTTGAACTGCTGGGCACCATGCAGGGCGGTTACAATATCCATCCGCTGATCGATGCGCTGGACGACGCGAAACTGGCGCCGATTGCCGCGAAAGCGCTCTCCCACACCCTGCTGATGTTCGATAACTTCTACGACGTGGAAGAGAAAGCTAAAGCGGGTAACGAGCATGCTAAACAGGTTATGCAATCCTGGGCTGATGCCGAATGGTTCCTGAACCGTCCGCAGCTGGCAGAGAAAATCACTGTTACCGTCTTCAAGGTCACCGGCGAAACGAACACCGATGATCTCTCTCCGGCGCCGGATGCGTGGTCGCGCCCGGATATCCCGCTGCATGCGCTGGCAATGCTCAAAAACCCCCGCGAAGGCATTGAGCCGGATCAGCCGGGCGTGGTTGGCCCAATCAAACAGATCGAAGCCCTGCAGCAGAAAGGCTACCCGCTGGCCTACGTCGGCGACGTGGTCGGGACCGGTTCTTCACGTAAATCCGCCACCAACTCGGTGCTGTGGTTTATGGGCGACGATATCCCGAACGTGCCGAACAAGCGCGGCGGCGGCCTGTGTCTGGGCGGTAAAATCGCGCCAATTTTCTTCAACACCATGGAAGATGCGGGCGCGCTGCCTATCGAAGTTGATGTGTCTAACCTGAACATGGGCGACGTAATCGACGTTTACCCGTTCAAAGGCGAAGTGCGTAACCACGAGACCAACGAACTGCTGGCCAGCTTCGAGCTGAAAACCGATGTGCTGATCGACGAAGTGCGCGCCGGCGGCCGTATTCCGCTGATCATCGGTCGCGGTCTGACCACCAAAGCGCGTGAAGCGCTGGGCCTGCCGCACAGCGATGTCTTCCGTCAGGCGAAAGACGTGGCGGAAAGCACCCGCGGCTTCTCGCTGGCGCAGAAAATGGTTGGCCGCGCCTGCGGCGTTGCCGGTATCCGTCCGGGCGCTTATTGCGAACCGAAAATGACCTCCGTCGGTTCTCAGGACACCACCGGTCCAATGACCCGTGATGAGCTGAAAGACCTGGCGTGCCTGGGCTTCTCTGCAGACCTGGTGATGCAGTCCTTCTGCCACACCGCGGCCTACCCGAAGCCGGTTGACGTTACCACGCACCACACTCTGCCGGACTTCATCATGAACCGCGGCGGTGTTTCTCTGCGTCCGGGCGATGGCGTGATTCACTCCTGGCTGAACCGCATGCTGCTGCCGGATACCGTGGGTACCGGCGGTGACTCCCACACCCGTTTCCCAATCGGCATCTCCTTCCCGGCAGGCTCTGGTCTGGTGGCCTTCGCCGCCGCGACCGGCGTGATGCCGCTGGATATGCCGGAATCGGTGCTGGTGCGTTTCAAAGGTAAAATGCAGCCGGGGATCACCCTGCGTGACCTGGTCCACGCCATCCCGCTGTACGCCATCAAGCAGGGCCTGCTGACCGTGGAGAAGAAAGGTAAGAAAAACATCTTCTCTGGTCGCATCCTCGAGATCGAAGGTCTGCCGGATCTGAAAGTCGAGCAGGCGTTCGAGTTGACCGATGCCTCGGCGGAGCGTTCTGCCGCCGGCTGCACCATCAAGCTGAATAAAGAGCCGATCGTTGAGTATCTGAACTCCAACATCGTTCTGCTGAAGTGGATGATCGCCGAAGGCTACGGCGACCGCCGTACCCTGGAGCGTCGTATCCAGGGCATGGAAAAATGGCTGGCGGATCCGCAGCTGCTGGAAGCCGATGCTGACGCGGAATACGCGGCAGTGATCGACATCGATCTGGCGGATATTAAAGAGCCGATTCTGTGCGCGCCGAACGATCCGGACGATGCCCGCCTGCTGTCTGATGTGCAGGGCGAGAAGATCGACGAAGTGTTCATCGGCTCCTGCATGACCAACATCGGCCACTTCCGTGCCGCCGGTAAGCTGCTGGATAGCCACAAAGGCCAACTGCCGACTCGCCTGTGGGTGGCGCCGCCAACCCGTATGGATGCCGCGCAGCTGACCGAAGAAGGCTACTATAGCGTGTTTGGTAAGAGCGGGGCGCGTATCGAAATCCCTGGCTGTTCCCTGTGTATGGGTAACCAGGCGCGCGTGGCCGACGGCGCGACGGTGGTTTCCACCTCTACCCGTAACTTCCCGAACCGTTTAGGTACCGGCGCTAACGTCTATCTGGCCTCTGCCGAACTGGCAGCGGTGGCTTCGCTGCTCGGCAAACTGCCGACGCCGGAAGAGTACCAGACCTTCGTGGCGCAGGTGGATAAGACGGCGGAAGATACCTACCGTTATCTGAACTTCAACCAGCTGGATCAGTACACTGAAAAAGCTGACGGCGTGATCTTCCAGACCGCGGTGTAAACCATTCGGTCAGCCCGGCTGACCGTTTGGCGATAAACTCTCCAATGCCCGGTGAACATTGCATCACCGGGCATTTTTATTTCCAAACCTCCCGCCCGCTACGCTTTTTTTCTTTCTGTCTGCTGCGATAATTACTGCATGGGTACAGTGCAGCGGTGACGCATTGCCCTTGCAGAGGAAAAGACTATGGATTACGAATTTCTGCGCGATATTACCGGAGTGGTAAAGGTGCGAATGTCGATGGA
>OFRN01000266.1_pt1 | contig 10266 bp, 12 predicted proteins | sample 1541701 | NCBI WGS metagenome assembly OFRN01 (sample SAMEA4413046, study PRJEB24355) | metagenome | biome: human; feature: gut; material: faeces | place: United Kingdom | collected 2010 | reverse complement strand
TCAGGCCCGAAACCGCTTTGCGGATTCGGCGGAGCTTACCGCGTCTTTTCGCGGTTAGCGGAGTGTGGCTCGACGACTGGACAGCGTAGCTGGCCGGGAGCCGAAGGTGTCCAGTATGGGTGTGCTTATAAAGCCTTTAAGGGTTAAAAAGAGACATCACAGCAGGAAGAAGAAGAGAAAGCAGACAGACAGCAGGGAGCAAACCGGAAACGTAAAGATGCAGGCTGGAGAGAATATGTTTTTCATGCCGCCGGAAAGAAGCCATGATAAACCGGCGGCATACCAGACGGGGCGTCAGGAACGGAGCTTATTTTCCTTCCTGAACTGCGCAACGCTATACCAGATTGAAGCCAGGAAAGCGAAAACGGTGATCAGGACACGAAATTCGTCACCCGGCTCTTTCCCCTTCAGCATCAGCGTTATGATGATGCCGGCAACGATAATCCACGCAATACCACTCCAGAGGCGCAGCTTATCCGCCACGACATTAATCAGAACAAAAGCAACGGCCAGGATAGTCCCCCACAGAGCCGGAACAGGCTGAAACGGAATAAAAAACAGGTTAATACCGGTTAAAAGCGTCACGGCAGCAAACATCAGAGACATACGCACAGATTACCCTCCCTGGACACACTGAGTAAGAAAATCAATTCTGCTGATCATCGCCCGGTTTATTATATTCGGGTGCATTTGCGCGCGGCAGCTGCTGACTGTTCAGTCGATGTACGCGGAGCCGTTCATGGAAATATTCGCGCAGGTGTTCAGGCTGTTCCCGTTCAACAAGTTCCGGCATGACGGGCTTGTTCATGCGCTCCTGCCAGGCAACAGCAGCAGCCACCTTATCGACGGCAACTTTGTCCTGCTCCTCCTTTGAAAAAGAGGCAATATTCCACTGCGACATACGCAAATTCCGCAAAAGAAGAAAAGGTACGCAGATATTACGCTCTTAATCCTTAACTGGCGACCTGTTGAGGTGAGGCCAGTACGCAGCGCCGCAGGCGTGGCGAACCGCCTCACCGGCAGGCGAAGCCTGCCAGGATTTTCGCGCGGCCGCACCGATCTGCGAAGCCGGGTAAGCTCCTCACAGATCGTGCCGTCTCAGACCTTAAACGGGGCGTCGGGCGCCCCGATATAGTATCAGTCCAGAGCCGCGTAAATAGCAGCGCATTCGTCATGAGAGTCAATGAAATTCCACAGCTGCGATTCCCGCAGCATCAGGTGGCGTGTCAGGGCAGCATCACCGCGTTCATGGTGCAGCCAGATACGGCGGTTGATCGCCAGCGCCGTAATGATAATTCCGGCCGCATCCGCGCTGACGGACCGATCAAACCAGTTATCCGGGTTAGTCAGATGGAAACGGTCACCGTCAGGCATCATGTAGCCGCCGCCCTCCGGAATACGGATGAAATGCCAGAAGCCTCCGCAGTAATCGGTGATGTGTTTCTCAGCGAGCGCATAGACCTGCATCTCTCCGGCAAGAAAATCGTTACCAAACAGATCCGGCAGGAACGAGAGACGGTCGGACTCCTCAACATTCAGCATGGTTTGACGGGCATGATACATAGCAACCTCCACAGGTTCATAAGATTGCGGCACCGGGTTGTGCCGTGCCGACACGACAGCCCGGCGGAAAGCGGAAGATGCAGGGGCGACACCGGAGGCCGCAGCGCAGAAAAAGCACGAAGCTGATCTGGACGGTTTTCGAGCGAAACCTGAGCGAGAAAACGACGGGAAGAACAGCGAGCATCATCAGTAACCTGCGACCGGGCGAGGATGGCGGCGCCAGCGAACCCTTGCATCTGCAGCGGCCGGGCTAAAGTGAAGGCACGGCACTACCCGAAGCGATGCAGGAGATACAACATGAGGTCCCCTGTCGCGGTTTACGAGCGCAGGGAGAAAAGCAGAAGCTGGCATCGCGACGCGATGGCTGCGTATAAAGGCCGCAGACCGGAGGGAGGGGGCCGGACAAAGCGGAGCCGGCGGCAAATACAAGCCGGCGACGTCCTTATCCGGTGTTGATGGCATGGCGCCAGTTTATCAGCTGCCCGTCACCAGGCGGCCCGGGAGACCTCTCGTTCTGAGCTTATCGGCGATCTGGTTTATCACTGGCCACGGAGATACCAATGTACATACCGCTTCCCCAGATAATCTGAGAGAGCACAAATAGCCACTGAGGGACGTCAACAATCAACAGCGGAAGAAGAGCAACCGTCACGATTAAAATCAGGCGGCTACCGAATTGCCGGCGCACCGGTTCAGCGGCGTCAACCGGGACGCCTGCATATCGCAGAACCTGCCTTAAACCCGTATTCATAATCACTCCACTCAGAATAAATGCACTGTACTTCAGTATATTACATTTTATTAGATAACGATTCTCCGGACTGGCAGCGATCCTTCTGAAATTTCCCTGTTTTTGCAGGAACAGCAAATGGTTACAGACAACGGCAACAAGATGACTTGAAAAAAAACGGCCTCCGCAAAATAATACTGTATATATATACAGTTTTAAGCGAGGGAAAAAACGATGAAGTTCATTCCTGCAGTATCAGAAGCCAGCATAGTAAAAATTCCTTTGTTCACAGAGCGATGCCCTGCGGGTTTTCCGTCACCGGCAGCAGACTACACTGAGTCTGAACTGGATCTGAATGAGTACTGCATTCACCGGCGCCACTCCACCTATTTTGTCAGGGCGATTGGCAACTCAATGACTGATATTGGCCTCTATTCCGGCGATCTGTTGGTCGTGGATAAAGCAGAACAGCCGCGGCACGGGGATATTGTTATCGCGGAAATTGAGGGTGAATTTACGGTAAAACGCCTGCTTCTGACGCCGCGGCCAGCCCTGCAGGCGATGAACCCGGACTTCCCTTCCCTGTACCCGGATCCGGAAACGCTGCAAATTTTCGGCGTGGTGACAGCCTTCATTCATAAAACCCGGAGGGCAGACTGATGTTCGCCCTGGCTGACGTCAACTCCTTCTACGCCAGTTGCGAGAAGGTTTTCAGGCCGGATTTGCGCGGCAAACCTGTCGTCGTTCTCAGTAACAACGATGGCTGCGTTATTGCCCGGAGTGCTGAAGCCAAACTGCTGGGTATAAAGATGGGAACCCCCTGGTTCCAGCTCAAAGAGGCGCAGTTTCCTGAAAAATTGTACGTTTTTTCCAGCAACTACGAGCTCTACGCGAGCCTGAGTAACCGTGTGGTCGCCCTGCTGGAAGAGCTGTCGCCCCGCGTCGAACAATACTCAATTGACGAATGTTTCCTGGATGCCCGGGGAATTGGCCACTGTATGGATCTGGAGGATTTTGGCAGGCAGCTGCGTGGGCATGTTCTCAGTGGAACCGGACTGACGATCGGTGTCGGCTTCGGCGCCACAAAAACACTGGCCAAATCGGCGCAGTGGGCGTCAAAGGAATGGCCACAATTCAGGGGGGTGCTGGCGCTGTCGCCCGAAAATCCACGCAGAACGGCAAAATTACTCAGCCTGCAGCCGGTGGAAGAAATCTGGGGCGTGGGGAACCGGATAGCGAAAAAGCTGCACGTTATGGGGATCACCACCGCCCTGCAGCTGTCGCTGACGAACCCTACATTTATCCGGAAAAACTTCAACGTAGTGCTGGAGCGAACGGTACGTGAGCTGAACGGCGAGAGTTGCATTTCGCTGGAGGAAGCGCCGCCGCCGAAACAGCAGATTGTCTGCAGTCGCAGCTTCGGGCAGCGGATCACCACCTACGAAGAAATGCGCCAGGCCGTCTGCCAGTATGCCGAGCGCGCGGCGGAAAAGTTGCGCGGTGAGCGACAGTACTGCCGGCATATCAGCACCTTCATCAAGACATCCCCTTTTGCGGTTAATGAGCCGTATTACGGTAACGTGGCCACGGAAAAACTGCACACCCCTACCCGTGACACCCGGGACATTATCGCGGCAGCGGTCAGGTCTCTGGACAGGATCTGGCTCGATGGCCACCGCTACGCAAAAGCGGGGATAATGCTCAATGATTTCAGTCCGAACGGCGTCGCGCAGCTGAATCTGTTCGATGACGTGCAGCCACGGCCGCACAGCGATGCGCTGATGAAGGTACTCGACGGCATTAATCATTCCGGACTCGGGAAAGTCTGGTTTGCCGGACGGGGTATTGCGCCGGACTGGCAGATGAAACGGGAGATGCTGTCACCGGCATATACCACCCGCTGGAAGGAGCTGCCGGTTGCCCGTTTCTGACCGTCGAAATGACAGACGGGACTTGCCGCAAGAGCTTACTTTACCGATCATACAGATGACTTGTCTCAGGGGGGAACCATGACAAATATCATTCTGTGTGATGTGACTGCCAGCATCAGCGAACTTAAAAACGATCCGGTGGCCACCGCCAGTGCCGGCTACCCGGTCGCGATTATTGACCGCAACCGCCCTGTTTTTTATTGTGTGCCCGCGGCTCTGTATGAACAAATGCTCGATGAGCTGGACGAAAAAGACCTGGTGCAAATGATAACAGAACGTCAAAACCAGCCGCTGCGTGAAGTGGATCTCAATCAGTATCTGTGATGTGCTCCGGTGCGAGGAGCAAGGAATGTATTAAGCCTATGTTACCCACACGGTTATCCCCCGTTACTGTGGATAATCAATATATTGTGTTTTATTCAGTTGCATTACCTACCATATGTTGTGTCCCTTATCCCCTCCCCCGTTCTTTTTAGTGATCGGACAGCGTGACAAACGACACCACAGTGGAAACGCTACTGACGGGATGATGTTCACCCAGGGTCGTAAGAACGGCCGGGACTGGTTACCGGCCGGACGAAGGACCGGCCAACGCGCAGCGGCGGCAGCTGGTTTCAAAAATGCTGGCGGAAATCTAAAAATTAAGCCGCACACCCCGCGAAAATTTGCAGATTTCACGGAGCGAGGCTTTTTCAGATCAGGTTTTGCATCTTCGCCCTGGCCGCTTTCAGACGGGCCTGCTCACCGTCATCCTGAGAGTGTTCTGGTGAAGCTGTACTCTGAAGCCCTCCTAACGTCTTCAGTACCTCTTTCAAATCGCCTGAGGAGGGTTTCCAGCCTGTTATCGTAGCAATCTGACTAATGACCTCATCCGCATTCAGTTCTCTGGTGAATAGTGCGGTTAACACGGCGGGAATTCGCGCATCAAGCTGATGCATTATCAGGCCGGTTATCAAAGCCTGCCGATATAACTCCCCCCGGTTTTTCCGGGGGACAGTTTCGATTTCAGCCAGTGCAAGACGATCGGCAGAGTCCTCCGGGTGAAGGTACAGCGAAAGTTTTTTCCTTTCTTCGCCGTCGTGCATCGATTACTCCTCCGCTTTGAAGCGTGCAATCGCCTGGACCAGCGCTGTCTGAGGTTCGTCCATAAGAACAACCTTTTCGCCAAGGTGGTTCCATGCCTTACGAACAGCATCGGCAATAAGTGCGGCACCGCCACCAACAATGTATACGCGGTTTACGTTTCGATACTGCAGCAAATCATCAACAACCAGCTCGCCCAGCTTATGTATCGCTGTATCAATGGTATCCAGTACCAGATTTTGTTTAGCAGCCTCATTTACAACCTGCCCCACAAAATCCAGGTTCTCCCTGTTTTTGATCAGCTCGTCAGCAATCATTGGACTGGTATCACTGCTGGCCATTTTCAGTGCAGTGAGCGTGGCTTTCGTGACCATTGATACGCCAATATCAGGATTACCATGTACTGCCGAAACGTCCTCAAACTGGCCAACAATAACCCCGACATCCAGGGTCGTACCACCGAGATCGATAACCAGTGATTTTTCGTACTGCCCCACATTGTCAGCAACCAGGCGTGTAAAGACAGCTGGGAGTGATTCAGGCATCACTTCAACGCTTTTAATGGTAAAAGTTACCCCTTTGTTCAGGGTGACTTCCCGCATCAGGTTGCTAATTTTTCTCTCAATGTTAAGCGTGTTTTTCTGGCAGTCGGCCGTGTAAAACTCGCTGATAGGTAACGTAACGGTGAGATCTATCTCCTGGGGTTCAATTCCACTGTTCAGTAATGCGTGGTGAACTGCCAGCACGTTTGTATCAGAGTACTGGTACTCAATGTGAGTCGTGCTGATCGCAGCTTCGCTGACCGGGTCGTAAGTATATTTGCGGCCATCGAGCAGATAGTTATAGGTACGACTGCTGCCTAAGCCCTCGACTTTCCAGTTATGGCGAAAAGAGTTCACTGATACCGCACTTTTCAGCGTCTTCCCTTCAAACCAGGCAAGTTTCACGTTTGTAGAACCATCATCGCAAAAAATTTTCATACCTATCTCCATTGATACTCAGTTTGAGTATTCATCTTCACCCCATAACTACTCACATTGAGTAAATACGTTCATAAACCGCAGGTAAGTACTCAAACTGCGTACTTCACCGGGTCGTTTAATTACTCAGTTTGAGTATTATATCATTTATCTTGCAGCAATCTAGCATTTAGCTAGCATAAATCTTGCTGCAAGATTGCAACGATAAAAAGAATGCAGCAAGATTGCTGCATTCCGGATTAGTATCCCTGTTTTTCCTTATATGCCTCAACTGCTTTTTCCAGAACTTCCACCAGTTTCAACCCCTCACGCTCTGCGATATCCCTGATCTCCTGGTCGAAAGCAGGTGTGACACGTGTTGCAAATGCCAGCGTCCTGTTTGTTTTTCTGGCAGAACGGCCATCGCGGCGGGTATATGCCTCGGTCACTGTTTGTGTACCCACAGGATCATGGTGCACTGGCGATAAGTCCGCCTGCTGTATCTGTACATCAGTGGCAGCGACTGCAGGAGCTATCTCAGGCGCGTTCAGGCTGGTAGCCACTTCGTCAGGGCCTGGGGGTACACCCAGCCCACCACGGGCTCTTTTAGTTTTAAGTTTTGATGCATCAGCCATTACTCTTCTCCAATCTTATCGATGAGCGCCTGGATAAGTTCATCAGCTCTCTCGTTTAAACCTTTATAGCGTGTTTCTGTCACTGCAAGTCCTGAGTTCATCGCTTTTCTGTAAGCAGGCTTCTCAAAAAGACATCCAGCTAAAGTTTCATAACCCGCCTCACTGATATATGCACGAGCATCCAGCTCCTCCGCTTCGGTACCTACACGGCTTAAAGCAAAGACCAGTTTTGAACGTGGCACGCCTTCTTTTACAAGCGCGTTGAAAACTTTAATGGCCGGGACAAGATCGTCAAGGGAAGCCCCCGTTGGCTGGACGATAAGGTCGGCCACCTTAGCAATTTCCGAAGTCCCTTTGCTTGCACGAGCTGGTCCATCAAGAATGAGAAGATCAAACTCGCCGGCAGATTCTATGGCCTGCTTTGCTGTTGAAAATACTTCGACTGAAGCAACCGGTGGTAAACCAGCTGACAGACGTCGGCGGTGCCACTCAGCACTCGTTGCCTGTTCCAGGTCGAGGTCAGCTAATTTTGTTTTGATGCCACAGGCGGATGCTTCACGCGCTAATGCTCTCGCTTTAGTGCTTTTGCCCACACCACCTTTCTGGGAAATAAAACCAACTATCCAGGCCATCTAGCCCCCTTTACTTGCTGCTATCTTGCAGCAAACATTAGTATAAACCTGATTGAGGTTAGGAAAGTAACTCTTCCTGAACAAGATAACAGCTTGCAGCAAGATTGCAATAATCAAAAATCTAGCAGCAAGATTAAATCTTGCAATTAAGGAGAGCGCAGGAATTGACAGACGAACAGTAGTGTCACGTTAACGATAACGAAAGCAGCAAGCTTTATGCAATCTTGCAGCAATAATCAAAGAGATCTCACTGAGGATTGTATCGATAAAACGGCAATATAGCTGCAAGATTGCAGCAATCACGCAGACATCACAACATGAGCCGAGCGCTAGAAAATCACTGTCTGGAAACTACGTCATTATAAGCCCCGACGGCTGCATGAAGCATGCTAGCAGCAATCTATTTTATTGCTGCTAGCATGCTGAAAGATTGCTATTAGAATCAGGCAGCGCTCGCCGCAGCCATGTGACCGAACGTAGCGAGCGAACTGGCGAGGAAGCGAAGAGGAACCGTTCCGGCAGATAGCTCTTACGCTCAGCACAAGAAGAGTTTTCCATCCTCTGTGGGAAACAGGTCAACTTTATGGACGCTCCGGAATATGGGAAACAGGTCAACTTCTCGGACGGCCCGGACTATGGGAAACAGGTTAACTTTGCGGGCGGCGGGAGTGTGGGGAACAGGTCAACTTCGCGGACGGCCCGGACTGTCGGAAACAGGTCAACTTCGCGGATGGCCGGGACTGTGGGAAACAGGTCAACTTCGTGGACGGCCAGGGCCGCGGGAAACACCACATGTATAGGCACACACAGATAGCATGTTCAGGGCAACAAATGTGACAATCTGCCCTCATTAATTATGTCGAACTTGCCCTCATGTCATATGACTAACGGGAAGAGGGGGAAAATCTAGTGTGACAAACTGCACTCATTTAACTGTGACAAACTACCCTCAGGATAGGGTGACAAATTGCCCTCAATTCTGGCTCCACTACCGGTTACAGCCAAAAAAACTATGAGTAAGCGCAGGATGCCAGGGAGGGAACAGCAAAACTGTGACAAATCACCCTCAACCTTCCAGTTCAAATGTGACGAACCACCCTCAAATCTGTGACAGATAACCCTCAGGCTATTCTGTTGTCATCGAGGTGATATCACGGAAGGAAAATACTATATGAGTCGTCTGGCGGCCTTTCTTTTTCTCGATGTAAGAGAGGCGCATAGGTGTCCGGCTATTGATCTCATCAACACTTGCCTGCAGGAAACGACGGCGAAAATCCGGCATACGCTGATAACTTTGGGGTAGTTGGTAGCGCTCCATGATCCAGTCGATTTTCAGGGACACGACACCAGAGCCATCAGGTTTACGGTACTGACACAGGGATTCGTATAAACGCATGGCATACGGATTGGTAATCTCTTTTGTTTCACTGAGCCGGAACTGCGTAAACCGGTTCTGTAGCCCGATGAAGAAAGGAATGAGATATGGGTTGATATGTACGCTGTAAAGCCCTCTGGATGGACTGTGCGCACGTTTGATAAACCAGGGAAAGGATTCATACCCTTTTTCATCGCCGGCATCCTCTTCAGGGCGATAGAAAACTACTTCCTTACCCGCAAAACCTTTTAAAGCCTGTCGTATATCCTTACTGGCTTCAGCGGAGGTCAGCCCGAAAGTTTCAGCGTATTTAGCAACGTGAATTTCGCAGATACCGTCATGTTCCTGCAGGGAGCCGTCGGATTTTCTGATCTGGTCAACGAACAGATACAGCATACGCTTTTGATCCCTGGAGAGACTATATGCCGCCTCAGTCAGCTCATTTGACTGGACAATCCGCGGGCTATTTTTACGTTTTTTATGGTTTATAACCGCTATTTCCGCCATGACAGGTCCATGTGAAGTGTGACAGATTTTCAGATTGTCACACTTTATAAAACAGAGTCAACAGGGAGGGATAACTTTGTGAAAAGCAACGCTTCCTGAGGGCAATTTGTCACAGAGTTAAGGGCAACTTGTCACAGAAAGGACGGCTATTTGAGGGTGATTTGTCACACTGAAAGGGCGGTTTGTCACAGATCCCTCTCTGGAACCCGCATGGATAAAGGCCTGTGGGCATTCTAAAAATAAAGATCTAACAACTATTAAAAAAGATCTTATAAAAATATCCCCGTGGATAAGTGGATAACCCCTAGGGGAGGTGATTTTTCAGCCATTGAGCGTAAGCAGAATTTATGAGTTCTGTTCCCTGGTGCTTCCTCGCTCACTCGGGGCTTCGCCCTGTCGCTCGGCTGCGGCGAGCACTGCTGGCTCGATCATATCCGTGGCCGGAAGATACTACTTCTCCCCCGAGTCGCTCTCCAGTACTCACTACAGCGAGACAAGCCGCACGAAGATTTCTATCGTCCCTGCTGCCATATTCGAATCGTTTTTATTAACCCTGGCTCCCGTCGTGACAGAACACTACTTCCTGTAAAAGGGGGACTAAGGCCCCTGAGTCACACACCTGAAATTAATAATGCGGAGTTTTACGATAATGTCATTGCTAGAAACTTTCCTGACCGCTTCTCCCGCTTCTCAGGGGGCAACAATCCTGTTCCTTGCCATGCTGATCTACTGGCAAAAGCGATAAATCCATGCGGGCTGGCCTTTGGCCAGCTTTGTTAGCGCCAATGATATAAGACGGTAATTCACCATTTGAATTGTCCGCTCCACCCAACATGTTGTTTCCTTGAGGT
>OFRN01000258.1_pt1 | contig 10515 bp, 10 predicted proteins | sample 1541701 | NCBI WGS metagenome assembly OFRN01 (sample SAMEA4413046, study PRJEB24355) | metagenome | biome: human; feature: gut; material: faeces | place: United Kingdom | collected 2010 | reverse complement strand
CGCGTCCTGCCCTGACGGCAGGCCCGCCAGATCGGTGTTCACCAACGGCAGCGGCTGGGCCGGTCTGGCGTTCTCGCGCCTGGCGACGAGAAACTCCCACCACGCGGCCAGCATATTTTTTTGCCCGGTAAAACCCGGCGTCGGGAGCTGATTGTGAAACTGGCCGTCATGATAGTGCGGCGACTGTTCCACCAGGCTGAGCTGCGCGCCCTGCGGCGCCTGGCCAAATCCGGCATTTAACACAAACGGCAAAGTTGTTGCTGACGCTAATAACATGATGGCGACCACGCTGAAAATGACACGGTTCATATCCTGACCTGGCGAAATCCTCCTTCCTGGAGGTTTTTGTTATAAGGGTTGATTATGAGTGAGTAAGCACTCATTATTAGGAAGAAGCTGAAAGTCGTCAAGACGATTTTCAAATTTTGACAGACAACGTTGCAGTGCCCGTACCGGGCATGCTTAGATCGTGGTTTTATAACCTGTGAGGTAAAGTGTAGTGGCTCGTCCTAAGAGTGAAGATAAAAAGCAAGCGTTACTGGAGGCCGCAACCGCCGCCTTTGCCCAGTCGGGAATCGCCGCCTCAACCTCCGCTATCGCCCGCAGCGCCGGGGTAGCCGAGGGGACGCTGTTTCGCTACTTTGCCACCAAGGACGATCTGCTTAACGAGCTTTATCTCTCTATCAAATCGGGGTTAGTACAGGTCATGGTGGCCAGTCTTAAACCGAACGAATCCCGTCCGAAAGAGAACGCCCGCAATATCTGGAACAGCTATATCGACTGGGGTATGCGCAAACCGATGGAGCATAAAGCCATACGCCGCATGTCCCTGAGCGAACGGATTACCGATGAAACGCGTACCCGGGTTAAAGAGATGTTTCCTGAGCTCAACGAGATATGCCAGCTTTCGGTTAAGCCAATTTTTCTTAGCGATGCCTATCGCACCTTTGGCGATGCGCTGTTTCTGTCGCTGGCGGAAACCACGATTGAGTACGCCAGCAACGATCCGCAGCGTGCCCCGGAGCTCATTGCGCTAGGCTTTGAGGCAATGTGGCAGGCGTTACATGAGGATACGCACTGATGGACCACCGCTCGCTGCATGACCACGCGCACCGTATTGCGCTGGAGCTTCCCTTTACCGAGCACTGCTGGCCGTTCGGCCCGGAGTACGATGTGTTTAAAGTCGGCGGGCGGATTTTTATGCTCACCGCAACGGTACGCGGCCGCGCGCTGGTCAACCTGAAGTGCGATCCGCAAAAATCGCTGCTTCATCAGGCCATTTACCGCAGCATCGAGCCCGGCTATCACATGAACAAAAAGCACTGGATCACCGTGGTTCCCGGCGAGGATATCAGCGTGGACCTGCTGGCGGAGCTGATTGATGATTCGTGGAATCTGATCGTCGATAAACTGAGCAAAAAAGAGCAGCAGCGGCTGCGCCCGGGGTGATTTTCAGCGCTGCGCGATAAGTGTTATCGCATTTTTGCCCCTTATCATTTGCCCGCCATCGCTGTACTCTTCCTTCACGAAACGCACCCGCAAGGGGTTGTAAACAGTGAGGAAGAGTATGGATATCGTATCGGTTGCCTTAAAGCGCTACTCCACCAAGGCATTTGACGCCACCAAAAAGCTAACTGCCGAGCAGGCGGAAAACCTGAAAACGCTGCTGCAGTACAGCCCGTCAAGCACCAACTCCCAGCCGTGGCATTTTATCGTTGCCAGCAGCGATGAAGGCAAAGCGCGCGTCGCCAAAGCGGCGAGCGGCACCTACGTGTTTAACGAACGTAAAATTCTCGACGCCTCGCACGTGGTGGTGTTCTGCGCCAAAACCGCAATGGACGACGCCTGGCTTGAGCGCGTGGTCGATCAGGAAGAAGCCGATGGCCGCTTTGCTAACGCCGAAGCCAAAGCGGCAAACCATAAAGGCCGCACCTTCTTTGCCGATATGCACCGCAAAGATCTGCATGACGACGACCAGTGGATGGCGAAGCAGGTGTATCTGAACGTCGGCAACTTCCTGCTGGGCGTGGCGGCAATGGGCCTGGACGCCGTACCGATTGAAGGCGTCGATTTCGCAATTCTCGATGCCGAATTTGACCTGAAGGCCAAGGGCTACACCAGCCTGGTCGTGGTGCCGGTCGGCCATCATAGCGTTGAAGATTTTAACGCCTCCCTGCCGAAATCACGCCTGCCGCAGGCGACGACGATTACCGAGATTTAATTCCCTTCTGCCGGGAACGCCCGGGCCATGGCGCAGCAGCGTCTCGCCCGGGACTTTCTCCCCCCACTCTTTCCCCCTCTTTTTATGCCTTTTGTGCCAGGTTTCCGGCGTTAATAAGCCCGCTTGTGCCAGGAATAACGCCTGTAGTGTGAACCAGCCGCTTTAATTAATTGATAAATAATATTTTTTATTTCTGGCACGCCCTTTGCTCTTAACAGATACCACTATCTGGATGAAGGAGAAACCGGGTGAAACATATCTATGTGGCCAGCCACGGCCATTTTGCTCGCGGACTGGTGAACAGTTTATCGCTGCTGATTGGCGACGAACACGGCGTTATCCCGGTCTGCGCCTATGACGAAGATATCGTGACCACCGAACAGCTGGAGCAAACCCTGGAGCATCTCATCGTCCAGGCGAATGGTGATGAAGTGGTGATCTTTACCGACCTGCTTGGCGGCAGTATCAACAATAGTGCCGTGAGCGTCTTGATGCGCCATCGTAACGTTTTCGTGGTCGCCGGCATCAATCTGACTCTGCTGCTGGAGTTTCTGCTGTGCGAAGAAGCCACTACCGAGGCCGCGATTGTCTACGCCACCAGCGCGGCGCGTGAATCCATTGTTTTCATCAACCCTCTACTAACACAACCATCCTCTGACCCACAGGGAGAATCTCATGATTAAACTCGTGCGCATTGATTATCGGCTGCTGCACGGCCAGGTGGTTTTTGCCTGGACCCGAGCGCTGGATATCGATCATATCATCGTCGCTAACGCCAAAGCCGCGGCGGATGCCTTCATTACGATGTCGCTTAACCTGGCCAAGCCGGCGGGCGTCACGCTGGACATCGCCACCGTTGAACAGGCGGCGGAAAAGCTTAACGGCGGCAAGTTGGATCATAAAAAAGTCATGGTGGTCCTTGGCAATACTGCTGAAACCCTCGCGCTGGTAGAAAAAGTCCCGGGAATTAACGCCATTAACTACGGCGGTCTGCCGCAGAAGGAGGGCGCAAGACAATTCGGCAAGGCCATCTATCTGACCGAAGAGGAAATCGCCGATAGCAGAGCGCTGAAAGAAAAAGGCATTCGGCTGGAGATGCGTCAGGTACCCGCCCACTCGGCCGAGCTCCTCAACGAACAACTTTAACTTCGGAGGTCACTATGTTGCTCACCGCAACGTTACTCGGACTGATTGCCGCCCTGGGGATCCTCGATGGCCGCCTGCTTGGGGTATCGATGATCGACCGGCCGCTGGTGATGTGCGCCCTCACCGGTCTGGTCTGCGGCAATCTGCATGAGGGGATTCTGATTGGCGCTACGCTGGAGCTTATTTTTCTCGGCAACGTCGCCATCGGCGCCGCTCACCCACCCGATATCGTGACCGGCTCCGTACTGGCGACCGCATTTTCGATCATGTCCGGCCGCGGTCCGGAGGCTGCACTCACCATCGCCATCCCCGTCTCAATGCTGGCGCAAACGCTGGGCATTCTGGTACGCGTGGTGAACGCCCGCTTCGGTCATCTGGCGGACCGCTATGCGGCGCAAGGTAATACCCGGATGGTCGGCCTGATGCACCTCGGCGGTCCGACGCTGCTCTATTTTTTAAACGGATTTCTGCCGGTTTTTTTCGCCATCCTGCTCGGCTCTTCGGCGGTTAGCTGGTTCCTTGAGGCGATTCCGCCGGTGATCACCAACGGATTGATCGTCGCCAGTAAGATCCTGCCGGCGCTCGGCTTCGCCCTGCTGATCAGCATGATGCTCAGCAGCAAACTTATGCCGTACCTCGGTCTGGGCTTTCTGATAGCGGCATATACCAAACTGGATATCATCGCCATCGCGCTATTCGCCGTGGTGTTGGCTTTTATCATCAGCCAGTTTCTTAATCTTAAGCAGCAGGAGAGCTAATCATGAGTGAAATGACGCAGGCCCTGTCAGGCGCCGCCCAGCCGCAAAGCGATGACGCAAGCCGGGTCACCGCTCGGGATTTACGCAGCGTGTTCTGGCGCTCCTTTACGCTGCAGGGCTCGTGGAACTACGAGCGCCAGCAGCATATGGGCTACGCCTTCGCAATGTCGCCGGCCCTGAAGCGTATCTATCAGGACCCGACGGAACTGGGGCGCGCCCTGCAGCGCCATCTGGTGCTGTTTAACACCACGCCGCACCTCTCCACCTTTATCTTCGGCTTGTCGATCGCTATGGAAGAGGAGAATCAGCGCAATCCCGAATTTAATGAAGAATCGATAAACGCGATTAAAACCAGCCTGATGGGGCCGCTGGCGGGTATCGGTGACTCCATATTCTGGGGGTCATTGAAGGTGATTGCCGCCGGGATGGGGATTTATTTCGCCCAGCAGGGCAGCCTCCTGGGACCGATAATGGCGTTGTTAGTTTATAACCTACCGCATCTGTTGTGCCGCTGGTATGGGCTGAAGCTCGGCTATCGGGCTGGCACCACCTGGCTGATGCGGATTTACCAAAGCGGACTCATGGATCGGGTCACCTATATCGCGTCAATCGTTGGCCTGATGGTCGTCGGCGCGATGACCGCCAGTATGATAGATATCACCACCCCGCTCAGCTTCACTGCCGGGCAGACGACCATGAAGGCACAGGAGTTTATCGACAAAATACTTCCTTCGCTGCTGCCTCTGCTTTTCACCCTTGGGATGTACAAGCTGATCCGTAAGGGAGTCAACATCAACTGGATCCTGTTAGGCACCATCGCGTTTGGCATGGCGGCCAGCGCGTTAGGCCTGCTTTAAGAAGAGGAATATTACCCATGCACGTAGAAGACTATATGAATGAAACCCCCGCTCGCCTGCTCGCTATGCTAACGCAGACGCGGGAAGATCTCTGGCAAGCGGCGAAAGCGCTGGCGGATCGCGGGATCTCTCGAATCATCCTGACCGGTTCCGGTACGTCTTACCACGGCGCGCTGACCGCGCGGTCGTTTATGCAGCAATGGTGCGGCATCCCGGTCGATGTATACTGGCCCTTCCTGCTGGACGAGATGGCACTTTCCCTCAGCGGCAAAGCGCTGGTCATCGGAATTTCTCAGGGAGGCGGCAGCCTCTCCACTCTCGCCGCAATGGAGCGCGCCCGGGCAGCCGGGCACCTTACCGCTTCCATGGCCGGGGAAGCGCCAGCTGCCATCGACCAGGCGGCAGATTTGATCCTGACGGTCCCCTGTGGAGAAGAGCGCGCCGGCGCCAAAACCAAAGGTTATCACTGCACCATACTCAACCTGATACTGCTTGCGCTTGCCGTCGCCAGCCGCCAGCAGCGCCTGAGCGATGAGGAGCGCAAAGCGCTACTCGTCCGCATGGAGAGGACGTTCAATCATTTGCCGACGCTCATTGAGGCCTCGCAGGCGTGGGTTCTCAATCACGCCCGGCCGCTTATCGACAGCGCAGATATTCGCCTGACCGGCCCGGCAGGGCTGTTTGGCACCGTTCAGGAAGGCGCGCTAAAGATGCTTGAAACGCTGCGCTGCCCGGTGGCCGGCTATGAATTTGAGGAATTCATCCACGGGATCTATAACGCCTTCGATGAGCGTTCAACCCTGATTATGCTCGATCCGCATCCCGATGAGCGCCAGGATCGTCTGGCGGAAATACTGTCTGGTTGGACGCCGCATATTTATCGCATTGGCCCGCATGTTGACAATAACGGTAAGAACATGCCCTTTACGTTTATTAACGATCCAGACTTTGCAATCTTTGAATATATTATTCCATTGCAAATGGTTTGCGCCAGACTACCGCCAGTGAAGGGTGTCGATCCCGCAATACCTAAGGATCCGCAGTTCCACCAGAAAATGAAAAGTAAAAAACTTAATTAAATAATGCCCTGTAAAAGTTATCCGCCATGCAGCGGAGGACCCTTTACATCTCAAGGAGACCAATATGTCTATAGCTCAGAAAAACGCCCACCATATTATTCGCGATATTTTAACCAGGCAACGTATTGAACGCGTGTGGTTTGTTGGCTGCGGGGGTTCGTTGACCGGCTTCTGGCCGGGGAAATATTTTCTCGATTGTGAAGCAAAAAAGCTGGCCGTCGGCTATGTGACCAGTAATGAATTTGTCCACGCGACGCCGCAAGCATTAGGGGAAAATAGCGTGGTGATCCTTGCCTCTCAGCAGGGCAACACCGCTGAAACGGTCGAAGCCGCCCGCATCGCGCGTCAAAAAGGCGCGGCTACGATTGGACTGGTATATACCCCCGGCACGCCGCTGTGCGAACACAGCGATTACACTATCGAATACTGCTGGGCTCGCTATCCCGAAACTGTCGATCCGACACAGCAAAAAGCGGCGTACAGCCTGTGGCTGGCGCTGGAGATCCTGGCGCAAACAGAAGGATACGACCATTACGCTGAGATGGTCAGCGCCTTTGCCAGTTTTGAATCCGTGGTGCGCGGCGCTCAGCAGCAGGTGCAAGCGGATGCGCAGCATTTTGCCGAAGCCTGGAAAAGTGAAAAGGTCATTTATATGATGGGCAGCGGTCCTTCGTTCGGCGCCGCGCATCAGGAATCCATCTGTATTCTGTTGGAGATGCAGTGGATTAACTCCGCCAGCATCCATAGCGGCGAGTATTTCCACGGCCCCTTTGAGATTACCGAACCGGGAACGCCGTTCATTTTATTAAAAAGCAGCGGCCGCACCCGTCCGCTGGACGATCGCGCGATCCGCTTTATCGAACGCTATCAGGGAAAACTGCAGATTATTGACGTGGAAAAAGTGGGAATTGATGCGCTTCACGCCAGCGTGCGCGAATATTTCTGCGGCCTGCTGCACAACTGCGTTCTTGATGTGTACAACCTGGCGCTGGCCACCGCCCGCAACCATCCTCTGACCACCCGCCGCTATATGTGGAAAGTCGAATATTAATTCGCTAACCCTCTGCCAGCCCCGGCGACCTGCTCCGGGGCTGCGCTGAGGATTACCAGCGAAAATCGTCAATGCGTAATTCAAAAATATCGTGAATATAACCAATTTCCGCTACCGGCAGCGTCACGTTATAGAGTATTTTCAGGCGCTGAAACGAGTGGTTCACCATAGCAATAAATTCTCCGTGCTGGCGAGAAAATTGCTCAAGATTTTTATAATGGGTAATTTCATTACGCATTACCAGACGCTCAATCATGCAGCTGAGATGCACATACAGGCTAATAATTAAATTATTATTAAAATTAAAGCTAAGCGTGTTTTGCCACTCTGCAATAATAGTCTCGATATGGCTCATCGTTTTTCCGGCATTCAGTATCGTCAAGGAGTTGACGACGTTATGCAGAGAAAACTCACGAACCATATTTTTATTAATCAGCGCAATTTGCTTCTCATTGAGATAGCCGCTTAAGAGCTGACTGAGATGCCGATGCCCCTGCTCGCCCAGCAGCTCTTCAATACCTACCCATGGCACCCCCGCCAGCTGTGGGTCGTGCGTACCCACAACCGCAATCACTTCATACTGGTGGAGCAAGGATATCGCCGTGCGGCTATTTTTTAAGCGCGTATACTCGCAGGCGATAATGTTAATATCAAAGTCGCTGAGCAGGCTCTTCTCCATCAGATTTTTAAATTTAAACGCAGTACCGATTCCGGTAATGCAGGTCACCAGCAGAGCACGCTCTTTTTTTTCTGTCGGCCAGAAGACATCCCAGCGCGACTGATTGAGCGGCGCGATCTCTTCGGCAATATGTTCGATATTTTTCCCCAGCGCGATCTCGCTGGCGACGTTCAGCGCCATGCGCGTCGTGACGTTATCCACCACCACCAGCGGGCCGTTAATCACCGACAAAAGCGCATCGGCAATCTCTTTGGTATAGCCCATATCGATAAGCACCATGACTCCGGCTCGGGTATCGGTATGCTGGAGATAATCAACCACGGCGCGGCTGACGTCGCTGAACGCCACCTCCATCGGCATGTCCATCGCCTGGTAGATCTTCTCGCCAATCAGGCGATTGGCGACCCCCGCAATGCTGCTGGCGGTCGAATAGCCGTGGGCGATAATCACCGCTTTCACTTTTCCGCCGCTGGTCGCATCAATCGCATTGCTGACGATAGCGGCAACCGCCAGGCGGTCAAGCGTATCGATGAGCAGATCGTATTTGTTATTGACGACATCCAGTAGTTTGCCCGCGATACGCTGCGCCAGCCCCGCTGAGGACTCCAGCCAGCGCTGCATCACCAGACGCGCGGGCTCGGCAACGCTGCGCGGAGCAAGAGGCAGGCTGGTCAGGTAGCGGCCAGTAAGATAGGCGAATTCGGCATTCAGCTGGAGATCGTAATTGGCGGCGATCGCCTTGCCCACATCCTCAATAAAGCGCAGCCGCTTGTCCTGAAGAGAGACCGCGCTCTCCTGATTCATCAACGCATCGAGATAGAGCGTCACGTTTTGATAAATGAGCTTTTCAAAGGTCCTTGCGCTGATATTGTCCTTCCCGAGTTCCTCGCAGAGGCTGCAAATATTTTCCGTTAGCCGTTGATACTCATGATGACGACCGGAAAACAAAGGCTGCGCGTCGCCATCGCGGTAAATCATGACCCGTTCGCTATTTTGCTGAAGAGAAAAAGGCGCATCCGCCAGCAACCGGTCGGGCAGTAAACCCGCTTTTATCTGTAAAAGATCGCTATCCCGCTCGCCAAATGTCCAGGCGCTGGCGCAAATATTGCGGATCAAATTCTCTAGTCCGCCGACGTTACCCTCGAGCGTTTCGCGCATCAGCTGGCTGATGATTTCGCCGTCCAGCGCCAGATCGTGATGTAATCGCTGCGCTTCACGGCGAAAAAAGTGATGGATAAACGCCAGTCTTTCATACTGTCCACGCTCGGCGATCGGCAGGATTTTGACGATCACCGGAATACGACGAATAAAAGTCGCCAGGAAGTGCTTTTCCAGATCCTCCGTTGAAGCAAAAATCAGCCGTACCGTGGCGCTGCGCTCCTCGCTGCTCTCCCCCAGCCGCCGCCAGCTACCGTTATCCATAAAATGGAACAGCTTCTCCTGTCCTTCGGGGGGCAGACGATGAACCTCATCAATAAACAGTACCCCGCCGTTGCTGGTCTCGATAAGACCGGGGACTGATTTATCCGCACCGGTAAAGGCGCCCTTCGCGTGCCCGAATAATTTCGAGGTCAGCAGCTCTGGATTATTCGCGTACTCAGCGCAGTTAAACACGGTAAAAGGCGCATCAGCAGGCAAAACGCCCTGTTCCATCGCATAACGCCAGAGCTGGCGCGCAAGGAAACTTTTCCCCGTGCCGGTGGGACCGCGCAGCAGAAGCGGTAGACCTGCGCCGGGGTAGCTGATGGCGGCCTTACACTGTCGCAAAGCTTCCTGCAGGCTGCCCTGAGCGCCTATCAGCTGCGCCAGACTATCCTGGCGCTCAGCGCACAGGGCCTGAAGGGAAGCGTATTCGCCGTGTCGAACCGCGAGGCGGTGGTGGTCGCGCAGCGCGGCAATGGGTAAAAACAGCACCGGGCGACCATTTACTTTGACCACCCGCTGCTCGCGATGGAGATTATTCAGATGATGGCTGATGATACTGCGTTTTTGCTTCAGGCTATCGGCAATCGCCATCGCATTAAACTCGCCAAGCGCTTCCGCGGTCAGCGGTCGCCCGACGATCCGTTGTTCTAGCTGGCGAAAAATCGACTCCTTATTCATCTTGCGCCCCTGTCAAAAGCGTAAAATTCGCTTATACGACAATTCGCGTAAGACGTCGCTGCCCCCTGCCACACTTCTTAAAAAAGCTTAATTATTCATGGGTTACCCTTCCCGCATGCCAGATGCGCTCCGCATAGCGGCCAATTACCGCCAGCGAGACTGCGAGGATCAGGAAAAATGCGACTTTGTGCATGCCATCCCAGAAGAACTCGAAGAAACGGGTATAGAGGTTGATCGCCAGGAACGTCAGACCGAAGCCGCGCAGCATGCCGTCGTCGGTTTTCAGGCTGATATAGATACAGATCCCCGCCGCCACGGCGAACAGCAGCCCCCACGGCAGCAGCTGCCTTTGCGCTATGCTGGACCAGCTATCCAGGTCATAGTTGCCAAAAATCGACAGGATCCACAGGGCGATAAACAGATAGATCAGCCCCATCGCTTTACTGACGGTAAACAGCTGGCGCTGGCGCAAAGCGTGTTGCGCGCCGTAGCAGAGCGCAAGCAGCGCGCCGCCGAACAGCACGAAGCGGATCGGGTAGTTCATGCCCAGCCAGTAGGCGCCCCAGCCCGAAACGTAGCCGGTTTCTGCACCGAACCAGTTGCCCAGCGACAGCAGAAAAA
>OFRN01000256.1_pt1 | contig 10614 bp, 9 predicted proteins | sample 1541701 | NCBI WGS metagenome assembly OFRN01 (sample SAMEA4413046, study PRJEB24355) | metagenome | biome: human; feature: gut; material: faeces | place: United Kingdom | collected 2010 | reverse complement strand
GTTTCTGGTCTGGTCGGCAGGGTACGGCCCGGCGGCGGAAAAGCTGGCGCGTATTGCGCCCGGACGAGGATTCACCTTCAGCGACGGCAAGCGTCCGCTGATGATGGCTCAGCAGTCGCTTAGCGAAATGGCTGACCTGATCGGCAGGCAGCAGGAAGCGAAGCGCCATCTGGCGGAATTTGACGCGCTGATGGAGAGCCTGCGTCCGCGCTTTGCCCGCCGCGGCGATCGCCCGCTGCTGATGATTACCCTGCTTGATACCCGCCACGTGCTGGTCTTTGCGCAGAACTGTCTGTTCCAGGAAGTGCTCGACCGCTTTGCCATCAAAAATGCCTGGCAGGGCGAGACCACCTTCTGGGGCAGCGTCACCGTCGGTATTGACCGGCTGGCGGCCTACAGAGATGCCGACGTTATCTGCTTCGATCACGGCAATGCGCGGGAGATGGCGCAGCTCACGGCGACGCCGCTGTGGCAAGCGATGCCGTTTGTTCGCGCAGGGCGTTTTCAGCGCGTCCCGGCGGTGTGGTTCTATGGCGCGACGCTATCGGCGATGCATTTTGCCCGCGTGCTGGCCGACGCTCAGGGGGGCCCGGTGTGAGATCGCGTATTTCGCCTTTGGCGACATCTCTGCTGTTAACTCTGCTTATCGTCGCTGCTGCGCTGACGCTGTTCAACCTCAACATGGTGCTGCCGCGAAGCGAATGGGGGCAGGCGCTGTGGCAGCCTAATATCGATAATATCGCTCAGATGCTGTTCCACTACAGCCTGCTGCCGCGGCTGGTTATATCGTTGCTCGTCGGCGCCGGGCTGGGACTGGTGGGCGTGCTGTTCCAGCAGGTGCTACGTAACCCGTTGGCGGAACCGACGACGCTCGGCGTAGCGACCGGGGCGCAGCTGGGCATGACGGTCACCACGCTGTGGGCGATCCCTGGCGTGCTGGCGTCGCAGTTCGCCGCGCTTGCCGGGGCGTGCATTGTCGGCGCGCTGGTGTTTGGTGTGTCGTGGGGCAAACGCCTCTCGCCGGTGACGTTGATTCTGGCTGGGCTGGTAGTCAGCCTGTACTGCGGCGCGCTTAATCAACTGATGGCGATCTTCCATCACGATCAGCTGCAAAGTATGTTCCTGTGGAGCACCGGAACCCTGACCCAGACCGACTGGAGCGTGGCACAGCGACTGTGGCCGCAGCTGCTGGGCGGAGCCATTTTAACGCTGCTGCTGCTGCGTCCGCTGACCTTGATGGGGCTGGACGACGGCGTGGCGCGCAACCTCGGACTGGCGCTCTCGCTGGCACGGCTGGGGGCGTTGACTCTGGCGATTGTCATCAGCGCCCTGTTGGTGAATGCGGTGGGGATTATTGGCTTTATCGGCCTGTTCGCGCCACTGCTGGCGAAGATGCTGGGCGCTCGTCGTCTGCTATCGCGCCTGCTGTTGGCGGCGCTGATTGGCGCGCTGCTGCTGTGGCTCTCCGATGAGGTTATCCTCTGGCTGGCCCGGGTGTGGATGGAAGTCTCCACCGGTTCGGTAACCGCCCTGATTGGCGCGCCGCTGCTGCTATGGCTGCTGCCGCGCCTGCGCAGCATTAGCGCGCCGGTGATGAACGGCGGCGCCAGGGTGCAGGCTGAACGGCAACATGTGCTGTGGTTTGCGCTGGGCGGGCTGGCGCTGCTGCTGCTGGCCATCGTCGCTGCGCTGGCTTTCGGCCGCGATGCGCAGGGCTGGCACTGGGCCAGCGGTACGCTACTGGATGAGCTAATGCCCTGGCGCTGGCCGCGCATTCTGGCGGCGCTGTTCGCTGGCGTAATGCTGGCGGTAGCGGGCTGCATTATCCAGCGTTTGACCGGTAATCCGATGGCCAGTCCGGAAGTGCTCGGCATCAGCTCAGGCGCGGCGTTTGGCGTGGTGGTGATGCTGTTCTTTGTGCCGGGGAATGCCTTTGGCTGGCTGCTGCCCGCCGGTAGCCTCGGAGCGGCGGCGACGCTGCTGATCATCCTGATTGCCGCCGGACGCGGCGGGTTCTCGCCGCATCGCATGCTGCTGGCAGGGATGGCGCTGAGCACGGCGTTTACCATGCTGCTGATGATGCTGCAGGCCAGCGGCGATCCGCGTATGGCGCAGATCCTGACGTGGATTTCCGGCTCAACCTACAGCGCCACGCCGGAACTCGTGATGCGCAGCGGCGCGGTGATGCTTGTTCTGCTTACGCTGACGCCATTTTGCCGACGCTGGCTGACGATTCTGCCGCTGGGCGGCGAGGCGGCGAGGGCGGTCGGCATGGCGCTGACGCCGTCACGTATCGGGCTACTGCTGCTGGCGGCATGTTTGACCGCGGCCGCAACGCTAACGATTGGCCCCCTCAGCTTCGTGGGGTTAATGGCACCGCATATTGCGCGTATGATGGGATTCCGGCGTACGATGCCGCATATGGCGATCTCCGGCCTGATTGGCGGGGTGCTGCTGGTGTTCGCCGACTGGTGTGGCCGGATGCTGATGTTTCCGTATCAGATCCCGGCGGGATTGCTGTCGACGTTTATCGGCGCGCCGTACTTTATCTATCTGTTGAGAAAGCAGAGTCGGTAGCTTTTCATCATCGCGATGCCCGGCGGGCGTCGCGATGTTATCCCTTTTTTGCCCGGATTCAGTTAGGACTAACTGCGGAATTCTGCAACTGCTCTAATTCGTTTTCCGTCACGACCGCGCTGCCCCATATAGCTAAAAAATACTTTTAGCTGCTCGGCGGTAGTGTATCCCGCGTTAAGCATGCTCGAGCAGCAACATGAGATCCCGCTGGCGAATATGCTTCTGCAGGAGCTCCAGGATCGCAATACGCCGGTGCTGCATATTGGTATGGACCAGTAGCTGTTTAAAAATGGCGTCATGTGGTGTAGGGGACGATTGTGTTGTCATTCTGAGCAATCCTTGCGGCTGAGTTTCCGCTGAGAATCTGCTTTTGCCTGCCCATTGTCTGCCGACGATTTTGGGTTCTACGAGGCGGGATGATGACAATCTTTCGAAGCGATCGCGCTTGCAGATTGTTATGCGTGAACCCACGCAAATTGAGGCTTTGCGGCGAGATGACAGAGATATTGCCGGGACTGGGCAGTCCCGGCAATCAGGGTTACAGCTTCGCGAAGGCGTTACGCGCTGCGGCGACGGTATTGTCGATATCCTCTTCGCTATGAGCGATAGACATAAAGCCCGCTTCAAACGCCGACGGCGCCAGGTAGACGCCCTCTTCCAGCATCAGGTGGAAGAAGCGTTTAAACCGTTCTACATCGCACTTCACCACGTCCTGGTAGCAGGTCACGCTTGGCGCATCGGTAAAGAAAATGCCGAACATGCCGCCGACGTTATTCACCACCAGCGGAATACCGGTATCGCGAGCGGCGTCCAGCAGGCCCTGTGCCAGCTGGTTGGTGAGTTCAGTTAGCGTCTCATGTACGCCGGGCTGCGCCACTTCGCTTAAGCAGGCGAAACCTGCCGCCATGGCGATGGGGTTGCCGGAGAGGGTACCTGCCTGGTAAACCGGGCCGGTCGGAGCAAGGGCATCCATCACCTCGCGGCGACCGCCGAATGCGCCAACCGGCATACCGCCGCCGATGATTTTGCCAAGGCAGGTCAAATCCGGCACCACGCCGTAGTAATCCTGCGCGCCCGCCAGCGCCACGCGGAAGCCGGTCATGACTTCATCAATAATCAGCAGCGCGCCGAATTCGTCGCACAGCGCGCGCAGGCCCGGCAGAAACTCCGGCAGCGGTGGAATACAGTTCATATTACCGGCCACCGGCTCAACGATGATGCAGGCAATATCCTGTGGATACTGTTCGAACGCAGCGCGGACCGAGGCCAGATCGTTATAGGTGCAGGTCAGGGTGTGTTTGGCGAAATCCGCCGGCACGCCCGGCGAGTTCGGCTGGCCAAGCGTCAGCGCGCCTGAACCGGCCTTCACCAGCAGGCAGTCGGCATGGCCGTGGTAGCAGCCTTCGAACTTGATAATTTTGTCGCGACCGGTAAAGCCACGCGCCAGGCGGATGGCGCTCATAGTGGCTTCGGTACCGGAGTTCACCATCCGGACCATATCCATGGTCGGGACCAGTTCGGTGACCAGCGCCGCCATTTTAACTTCCATCTCCGTTGGCGCGCCAAAGCTCAGGCCGCGCTCAGCAGCTTCAATAACCGCATTGCGGATTGCCGGATGGTTATGGCCCAGCACCATTGGGCCCCAGGAGCCGACATAATCGATATACGCTTTACCATCGACGTCGTAGAGATATGCGCCGTCGGCGCGCTCAATAAACAGCGGTGTGCCGCCGACGCCGGTGAAGGCGCGTACCGGAGAGTTCACGCCGCCGGGGATAAGTTCACGCGCAGCATTATACAGATTTTCAGATTTGCTCATTACCGGAGTCCTGGTTCGTGAAAAATGTTTTGTCGACTATTCTAAGTTATTCCAGGATGGTTATGAAAGTTTTGCCCAATTGAAACAATGGGGGCGCAGCGCATTTTTTTGACGACGGAGCCTGTCCGGTTGGCTAGAATGCCCTTCTTTCTATTTGTATTACTAATCATTGATAATGGCATGAAAGCAGAAAATCCCTCTTCTTCAGCACATCAGTTCGTACGCGTTCGCCGCAGCGATGCCGTGCGTCGGTTGATTCAGCGTGATAAAACGCCGCTGGCGGTGTTATTGATGGCGGCCGTTGTCGGAACGCTGGCGGGGCTGGTTGGCGTCGCGTTTGAGAAAAGCGTCAACTGGGTGCAAAACGTGCGCATTGGCGCGCTGGTAGAGGTGGCAGACCACTGGTTTCTGGTCTGGCCGCTGGCTTTTATCCTCTCCGCTTTGCTGGCGATGGTGGGCTATTTCCTCGTCCGTCGTTTTGCGCCGGAAGCAGGCGGCTCCGGGATCCCGGAAATTGAAGGCGCGCTGGAGGAATTGCGTCCCGTTCGCTGGTGGCGCGTGCTGCCGGTGAAGTTTATCGGCGGCATGGGCACGTTGGGCGCGGGGATGGTGCTGGGGCGCGAAGGGCCGATGGTGCAGCTTGGGGGCAATCTTGGGCGCATGGTGGTGGACGTCTTCCGCATGCGTAGTCCGGAAGCGCGTCATACGCTTCTGGCGACCGGCGCCGCCGCGGGGCTCTCCGCCGCTTTTAACGCGCCGCTGGCCGGGATTCTGTTTATTATTGAAGAGATGCGCCCGCAGTTTCGCTACAACCTGATCTCCATTAAAGCCGTGTTTACCGGCGTGATTATGGCAACCATCGTTTTCCGTATCTTCAATGGCGATAAAGCGGTCATCGAGGTCGGTAAGCTCAGCAATGCGCCGGTCAACACGCTGTGGCTGTATTTGATCCTTGGGATGATTTTTGGCTGCGTGGGTCCGTTGTTTAATACGCTGGTGCTGCGTACCCAGGATATGTTCCAGCGGATTCACGGCGGCAACATCAAGAAATGGGTGCTGATTGGCGGTCTGATCGGCGGTAGCTGCGGCGTGCTGGGACTGATTCAGCCGGCAGCGTCCGGCGGCGGATTTAACCTGATCCCCATCGCCGCGGCGGGCAATTTTTCCGTTGGCCTGCTGCTGTTTATTTTTATCGCGAGGGTGATTACCACGCTGCTCTGCTTCTCTTCCGGCGCGCCGGGCGGAATTTTTGCCCCGATGCTGGCGCTGGGGACGCTGCTGGGTACGGCGTTTGGTATGGCGGCGATGCCGCTGTTTCCGGCGTATCATCTGGATGCGGGAACCTTTGCCATTGCCGGTATGGGGGCGCTGCTTGCCGCCTCAGTCCGCGCGCCGTTGACCGGTATCGTGCTGGTGCTGGAGATGACCGATAATTATCAGCTCATTTTGCCAATGATTATTACCTGCCTCGGCGCAACACTATTGGCACAATTCCTCGGCGGTAAGCCTTTATACTCGACTATTCTGCAGCGTACTCTCGCAAAACAAAAAGCGGAACAGGAAGCCAGGGCGCAGCCTGTCAGCGGGGAGAATACTTGAACGATTTACTCGGGTATTAGATAATGGCTCAAAAGGTCGGGTTATTCTTTAACCGGTCAGAAGTATCAATGGGAGCATAAAATGAGTGATGACGTAGCGTTGCCGCTGGAGTTTACCGAAGCCGCAGCGATTAAAGTAAAAGACCTGATTGCGGATGAAGACAATCCGAACCTGAAACTGCGCGTGTACATCACCGGCGGTGGCTGCAGCGGTTTCCAGTACGGCTTCACCTTTGACGATCAGGTTAACGAAGGCGATATGACTATCGAGAAGCAGGGCGTCGGCCTGGTGGTTGACCCAATGAGCCTGCAGTATCTGGTCGGCGGCGCCGTCGATTATACCGAGGGACTGGAAGGTTCGCGTTTTATCGTGACCAACCCGAATGCGAAAAGCACCTGCGGCTGCGGCTCCTCATTCAGCGTCTAAAGATAGTGCGATCGTGAGCCCCTTCTTCCACAGGGAGAGGGAGCAAACATTAAAAACGGTAACGTTCAGGTTACCGTTTTGCTTTTATTACCGTCCATTCTCATCAAGCGCAAACGTTGGCAGCTTCAGGTGCCAGCGAATGGCCGCCAGCCGAATCACCAGCGTAACCACCATCCCTGACATCGCCGCGTTTTCTAACGGAACCTGGAAAGTGTAGTGCGCCGTTGCGTGTACGATACCGCCAACGATGCAGGCGGTCGCGTAGATTTCCGTACGCAGAATCATCGGGATTTCGCGCGCCAGCACGTCGCGAATAATCCCTCCGCCGACGCCGGTGACGACGCCCATGCAGATGGCCACCAGCGGTCCGCTATGAGCAAGGAAGGCTTTGTTGACGCCGATCCCGACAAATACTGCCAGGCCGACGGCGTCCAGTACCGGCAACACCCATTTCGGTAACCGACGCGGCTGGCGCACCAGCAGGATAGTCAGCATGCTGGTGACCATCGCCACTACCAGATCGGTAGGATCTTTAACCCAAAATACCGGGCCGTTAGCAAGGGCCATATCACGAATGGTTCCGCCGCCCACTGCGGTCACCACGCCTAATACCAGCACGCCGAAAGGGTCCATGCGCAGCTTTCCAGCCAGCAGGACGCCAGAGATGGCAAACACGGCGGTGCCAATAATATCCAGCCAATAGACAAGCATCGTCAGTTCCCACTTATAGTCTACCCCATCAGGCTATTTCATTTGCCAGTTTGACCCTGGTCAGCGCTGACGAACCTCACGTACTGCGTGTACGCTGCGGTTGTTCCTCGCTGTGTTCCAGACTGTCTGCAACAATAGCGCCTGGTGGGATAGGTTCTGAGCACCTGGGCTATCAGGTGATTATTTTACCTGTTCGAGCGCAGTACAGAGTTGTTTTGCGGCGAGGATAATACGTGGGCTCGCGCGTTCAAACCAGTCGCCATGTAGCGCAATAAAAGAAATTTTTAGCTGATTCTGCCAATAGCGCTCAACGGCGGGAAGTTTACTGGCATCGCCGGCGATAACGATAGCCTGCGGCTGCCTTGCCAGCACCTGTTCACGGCTAACCTGCGGCCAGGGAACCCGGCTGGCGGCAAAAATGTTTTCTCCCCCGCACAGCGTCAGAACCTGATCCTGAATCGAGCCTTTGCTGGTCGTAAAGAGAGGGTTGGCGCCGAACTGTAAAAAAACGCGTTTTTTCGGCACGTTGGCATAGCGGGCTTTCAGCTTCTGGTACTCACTTTGCATATTCTGCGCCGCCTGCTGCGCCTTTTCCGGCTGCGGGCTCCACTGCGCCAGCTGGCGAAGCGTCGCGATAATGTCTTCAATGGTCGACGTTTCGACCCAGATGACTTTTATCCCGAGCGAGCTTAGCTGATTGACCTGCCGCTCAGCGTTACCGCCGCGCCAGGCCAGCACCAGGTCGGGCTTGAGGGCGACGATACGTTCCAGATTCATCCCCTGCCAGCTGGAGACCTGCTCTATCTTTGCGGCTTCAGGGGGATAATCGGAATAACTGCTGACGCCAACTGGCGTAATGCCGGCGGCAAACGCCAGTTCTGTATTGGCGGGAGAGAGCGTCACCACCCGCGGCGCGGCGAAAAGCCACGCCGGGGCGAGCAGCAGCAGGGCGGCAAGCGCCGTTATAAACGACTTAGCCACGGGCCAGGTGCTGCACCAGGTTTTCCACCATCAGGGTGGATTGTTTCGCGGCAACGGCGAGAAACTCGTCGAAGCTGAGATGCGACTGCTGATCGGCAACATCGGAGATGGCGCGAACGACTACAAAAGGTACGCCATAGTTGTGGCAGACGTGCGCGATGGCCGTGGCTTCCATTTCTACCGCGACGGCCTGCGGGAAGTTGTGACGGATTTTTGCGAGACCAATGGAACCATTGATGAAAGCATCGCCGCTGACGATGAGCCCGCGTACCGCGTTAAGGTTGAGCGCTTTGATGCAGGTCTCTGCGGCGGCAATCAGCTTCTCATCGGCTTTGAAACCGGCCGGACAGCCCGGCAGCTGACCATACTCATAGCCAAACGCGGTAACGTCCGCATCGTGATAGCGCGTTTCGTCGGAAACGACGATGTCGCCGACCTTCAGGGTTGATGCCAGACCGCCCGCAGAACCGGTGTTGATAATCACATCCGGCTTACAGTGTTCCATCAACAGGGTCGCGCCCATGGCGGCGGCAACTTTGCCGATACCCGATTTCAACAGAGCGACGTCAATACCCTGAAGCTGGCCGGTGTAGATTTCGCTGCCGCCGATAGTGATAGTCTGGCGGTTGTCGATTTTGTCGCGCAGAAGGGTAACTTCCTCTTCCATTGCGCCAATAATGCCGATTTTCATAGATTTACTCGCGATGTGTGGGTTTTAGCGGCATAGTCTATCATGCGCTTAGAAGGAAACGTTATTGCTCGCTCGGGGGAGATCATGGCTAAGATCGATTTTCGCAACAAGATTAACTGGCGTCGCCGCTACCGTTCACCGCAGGGCGTTGAGACGGAGCGAGAAATCCTGCGAATTTTCGAAAGCGATCGCGGGCGCATCATTAACTCGCCAGCGATCCGCCGGCTGCAGCAAAAAACTCAGGTTTTCCCGCTGGAGCGCAACGCTGCGGTGCGTACGCGGTTGACCCACTCCCTGGAAGTTCAGCAGGTGGGCCGCTATATCGCTAAAGAGGTGCTGAGCCGGCTGAAAGAGCAGAAGCTGCTCGAACGCTACGGGCTGGATGAGCTCACCGGGCCGTTTGAGAGCATTGTTGAAATGGCCTGCCTGATGCACGATATCGGCAATCCGCCATTTGGCCATTTTGGCGAGGCGGCAATTAACGATTGGTTCAGCCAGCGGCTTTTTCCCGGCGATGCGGCCAGCCAGCCGTTAACCGACGATCGCTGCGTAGTTGCGGCGCTGCGCCTGCAGGAAGGCGATAGCCAACTGAATGAGCTTCGCCGTAAGGTTCGCCAGGATTTGTGCTGGTTTGAGGGAAATGCGCAGGGCATTCGGTTAGTGCATACGCTGATGCGAATGAATCTGACCTGGGCGCAGGTGGGCTGTATTTTAAAATATACCCGTCCGGCATGGTGGCGCGGGGAACCGCCGGCCAGCCACAATTATTTAATGAAGAAACCTGGTTATTATTTAGCCGAAGAAGGCTATGTTGCGAGGTTGCGTAAAGAACTGGATCTGGCTCCTTACAATCGATTCCCATTAACGTGGATTATGGAAGCCGCGGATGATATCTCATATTGCGTTGCCGACCTTGAGGATGCGGTAGAAAAACGCATCTTCAGCGTAGAGCAGCTTTATCAGCATCTCTATGAGGCCTGGGGGGTTCACGAAAAAGGCTCCTTGTTTAATCAAGTTGTCGAAAACGCCTGGGAGAAATCGCGTGCGAATTCTCTGAGTCGCAGCACTGAAGATCAGTTTTTTATGTATTTACGGGTGAATACGCTCAATAGGCTGGTACCGTACGCGGCGCGTCGGTTTATTGATAACCTGGAGAAGATTTTCAGCGGCGATTTTAATCACGCGCTGCTTGAAGACGATAGCGATTGCAGTCAGCTGCTTGAACTATACAAAAATGTTGCGGTAAAACATGTGTTTAGCCATCCTGACGTTGAGCAGCTGGAACTGCAAGGTTATCGCGTGATTAGTGGTTTGTTAGATATATACCAGCCGTTGCTAAAATTATCGCTCGATGAGCCTAGTCTGCTGGTGGAAAAAGAGCGGGTGCGGAGTTTACCGATTGCTTCGCGTCTGTTCCAGAAACTTTCGACTCGCCATCGGCTGGCTTACGTCGAGGCCGTAAATAAGATTTCACGCAGTAATCCGGAATTTCCGGTGATGGAATATTATTATCGCTGTCGTCTCATTCAGGACTATATCAGCGGAATGACCGACTTGTATGCATGGGATGAATATCGTCGCCTGATGGCCGTAGAATAAGGCTGAGTTTTGTAAAGACGGACAATAAATTTTTACTTTTACCAAAACTTCATTCCGGAACTTCGCGCTATAAAATGACTCTGATAGTCACCTACACAGCAACTATTCGTTATCTGAAATCGAGATTGAAACATATGAAAAAAACCACGTTAGCAATGAGTGCACTGGCTCTGAGTTTAGGTCTGGCGTTGTCCCCGCTCTCTGCGAGCGC
>OFRN01000245.1_pt1 | contig 10990 bp, 8 predicted proteins | sample 1541701 | NCBI WGS metagenome assembly OFRN01 (sample SAMEA4413046, study PRJEB24355) | metagenome | biome: human; feature: gut; material: faeces | place: United Kingdom | collected 2010 | reverse complement strand
GCGGCGTCGATTTTTGCCTGGCGGTCGGCCAGCGCTTTATCAACGGCTTTGGCGACGATGGCGTCGATCTGTTCCTGAGTAAATTCTTGGGCCATTACAGAGGTAAGCGGAAAAAACGCGGCGATAACCGCCATGGTTAATGGAAGCTTTTTTATCATTGTCATGAGTTTCTCAATATAGGTTAATTTTATTCAGACAATAACCAGCCTATTCTGAGCTGACAGAATATGTCGCTATCATCAGAACAAGTTATTTTTTATTTTGTACGATCACAGAGGCATTACACAATTATCGTCACCCTTCCTCCTTCGCTGATATTAAACAGGTGGGCTTTCGCCACTGACAAAAAAAAACACAGCACGAACCAATAAACGCTATTTCCCGGCAGCGGATAGACGGCGGAATACATGACCCCGCGGGGGCATGTCAGCAAAAATTAACCAAAGATATAGGTATTGACGAGATTTTCGAGTAATTCCTGACGCCCGCTCTGAGGCTGCGGATTCAGATTATGCTGCTCAGCGTATCGGGCAATATTATCCAGCGACATCTGCCCGCTCATAATTTTCTGCCCCAGCTCGCCCTGCCAGCCGGCATAGCGTTTTGCCAGACCCTGATCGAGCTTGCCATCTTCAATCATGCGCGCGGCCAGCTTGAGGGACAGCGCCATCACGTCCATGGCGCCAATATGGCCATAGAACATGTCGTATTTGTCGGTGCTCTGCCGACGAACTTTGGCGTCAAAGTTCAGGCCGCCGGTGGTGAATCCCCCGGCTTTAAGGATCTCGTACATCACCAGGGTATTTTCTTCCACGCTGTTCGGGAACTGATCGGTATCCCAGCCGAGCTGCGCATCGCCGCGGTTGGCATCAACGGAGCCGAAAATGCCCAGCGCGATGGCGCTGGCGATTTCATGGTGGAAAGAGTGCCCCGCCAGAGTGGCGTGGTTGGCTTCAATGTTCACCTTGATCTCATTTTCCAGACCAAACTGCTTCAGGAAACCATACACCGTCGCGACATCGTAATCGTACTGATGCTTGGTGGGCTCCTGCGGTTTCGGCTCGATAAGCAGCGTGCCGCCAAAGCCAATCTTATGCTTGTGCTCCACCACCATCTGCAAGAAGCGGCCAATCTGCTCACGCTCCTGACGCAGGTCGGTATTCAGCAGGGACTCGTAACCTTCGCGGCCGCCCCACAGAACATAGTTTTCGCCGCCGAGCTGGTGGGTAGCGTTCATGGCGGTCACCACCTGCGTGGCCGCCCAGGCAAACACCTCCGGATCGGGGTTGGTCGCCGCCCCGGCGCCGTAGCGCGGGTGGGTAAAGCAGTTGGCGGTGCCCCACAGCAGTTTCACGCCGGTTTGCTGCTGTTTCTCCGCCAGCACCTCGGTCATGATGGCGAAATTATGCAAATACTCTTTCAGCGACGCGCCTTCTGGCGAGACGTCGACATCGTGGAAGCAGTAATACGGCACGTTGAGCTTGTAGAAAAATTCAAACGCCACGTCCGCTTTGCGTTTGGCCATTTCCAGCGCATCGCCCGCGGCCTGCCAGGGACGCTCAAACGAACCGGCGCCAAACATATCCGCGCCATTCCAGCAGAAATTATGCCAATAACAGGCGGCAAAACGCAGATGATCTGCCATGCGTTTTCCCAGCACGATTTCATCCGGATTATAGTGGCGAAACGCCAGCGGATTATCGGTTTTGGGTCCGGCAAAGCGAACGCGATCTACCTGGTCAAAATAGGTTTGCATGATGAACTCCGAAATTGAGAAACAGGAAAATTAACAACTGTGACACATCGTGTATTCTCATCGTCGGTTGCTCAATTACGTTATTTCACTCGGCGATTGAGAAAATGCTCAAATGTGAGCCATCTCGCAAATAAAACTATTTTAAATATCTCGCTTCGCGCGCGTATAGAGTACACTTCCTGGGGAATTCAGGTATCCATACCAAATTAAAATGCCGGTTTTGTCGCAATGCCTGCCTGCCCAAAAATTAGCGGCGGATAACGGTTCAACGCAGGCGATACAGGCCTTTGCTTCGAGGATCACAGAAGTAAAAAAACATAATTACGTAATTTAAAAACGTAATAGATTCTTCCAGGTCAACTGTGTCAGAAAGTGTTTCACCTACACAAAACAAACCGGAGTCTGCTTAGAATGAGTAAAAACATAATGCACAGTCGGCATGATGAATATCATAAATTAACCCGCGGAGAACGAATTGGTTATGGCATGGGCGACTTTGCGCAAAACCTTGTTTTCGGCACAATTGGGGGTTTTCTGGCTTTGCATATGCTGACGGTAAATACCATCAGCACGGCAACGGCAGGCTTTATTTTTCTTTTTGTCCGCATCATTAATGTGTTTTGGGATCCGATGGTCGGAACCTACGTGGATAAACGAACCTCAAAAGCAGGGAAATATCGCCCCTGGCTGTTACGAGCCGGCGTGCCGCTAGTGATCCTGTCGGCATTACTGTTCGCGCCAATTCCTGGGGTGAAAGGTTCGGTGGCTTTCGCCTTTATTATTTATCTGGCGCTGGACCTGGTTTATTCCTTAGTCAATATTCCCTATGGCTCGCTGAATGCCTCGCTGACCCGCGACCCGGAATCGATCGATAAGCTGACCAGTACCCGCATGATGCTGGCCAACAGCGCCAACCTGCTGGTCTATACCCTGTTCCCGATGTTTGTGCAGATGGCGGCGCCGAAAGATCGCAGCCTGAAAGACACCGGCTTTTTTGGCCTTGAGCTGAATCTCGGCAACTATACCGATCCGTCGGCGAACTACGCCTGGTTCGGCGTGTACGCCATCTATATGATCATCGGCGCGGTGGCCCTGTTTATCTGCTACAAATGCACCAAAGAACGCGTTGTCGCGACCGCCGAGCAGACCGCCAACGTCAAAACTACCGACCTTTTCCACGAGCTCAGACATAACCGTCCGCTGGTTATTCTCGGCATGTTCTTTATGCTGGCCTTTACCTTCATGTTCTTCATGAACACCGTTAACGGCTTCTTCAACCAGTTCGTCGTCGGCCATTCCGAATGGATGGGCGCCGTGGGTCTCGTCGCGTCTATTCCCGGCATCGCCTTCCCGGTGTTCTGGCCGAAACTGAAAAAAATCTTTGGTAAAAAAGGCTTCTTCCATCTGTTCCTCGCCATGTTCATCGTCGGCGAACTGCTGACCTACGTCTGGTCCCGCGAAGGGATGCACGACGCCCTGTGGCTGGCCTACATCGCCACCTTTATTAAACAGTGGGGCTTAACCTCCGCCACCGGCTTTATGTGGGCGCTGGTACCGGAAGTTATCGCGTACGGCGAATTAAAATCGGGCAAACGCAATGCCGCCATTATCAATGCCATTATGGGACTCTTCTTCAAGATCGGCTTCACCATCGGCGGCGCTATCCCGCTGTGGCTGCTGGCGGTGTATGGATTTAATGAAAGCGGCGCCGTGCAGAGCGCCAGCGCCATCGACGGGATCATTATGACCGCGGTGTGGATCCCAATTGCGCTGGCCGCTATTTCGATGGTGATCATGCAGGTTTATCCGATCTCCGATAAACATGTTACCGACATCAACCGTCAGCTGGATGAGATCCGCGTGTAGTTAAAAAAATTATAAATCAGACCGATCCTTAACTTTCCATTTTAAAAGGTGTAATGAAATGTCACTTATTCAAAACCCGATATTACGCGGCTTTAATGCCGACCCCAGTATTATTCGCGTCGAGGATACGTACTATATTGCCAACTCGACGTTTGAGTGGTTCCCGGGCGTGCGTTTACATGAGTCGAAAGACCTGAAAAACTGGAACCTGCTGCCTTCGCCGCTCTCCACCACTACCCTGCTGGACATGAAGGGCAACCCCTCCTCGGGCGGCATTTGGGCGCCGGCGCTCTCCTGGGCCGATGGGCAATTCTGGTTGGTGTATACCGATGTGAAGGTCACCGAAGGCGCCTTTAAAGACATGACCAACTACCTGACCACGGCGAAGGATATTCGGGGCCCGTGGAGCGACCCGATCAAGCTGAACGGCGTCGGGTTTGACGCCTCGCTGTTCCATGACGACGATGGCCGGAAATATATCGTCCAGCAAACCTGGGATCACCGGGAGTATCATCACCCCTTCGATGGCATTACCTTAACGGAGCTGGATACCAAAACGCTGAAGTTAATGCCGGAAACCGCGCGCACCATCTACCGCGGCACCGCCGTGGCGCTGGTCGAGGGGCCGCACCTCTATAAACTGAACGGCTACTACTATCTGTTTGCCGCCCAGGGCGGCACCGTGTTTACCCACCAGGAGGTGGTGGCGCGGTCGAAAACCCTCGAGGCCGACAGCTTCGAAACCGAGCCGGGCGACGTGTTCTTAACCAACGTCGATACCCCGGACAGCTACATCCAGAAACAGGGCCATGGCGCGCTGGTCTCCACCCCGGAAGGCGAATGGTATTACGCCTCGCTCTGCGCCCGGCCGTGGAATCGCCCGGGGGAATCCATCTACGACCCGCGCGGCTGGTCAACCCTCGGCCGGGAAACCGCGATCCAGAAAGTGTACTGGGACGACGAGGGCTGGCCGCGTATTGAAGGCGGTCACGGCGGGAAAACCTTCGTCGAAGGGCCGAAAGACGCCATCTTCACCGAAAGCGCCAGCGATAATAGCCAACAGGACGATTTTACGTCGCCAGCGCTCGACCCGAACTGGAATACCCTGCGGGTGCCGTTTACGGCCAAAATGGGCACCACCGGCGACGGCAAATTAACCTTAATCGGCCAGGGTTCGTTAGCCAATACGCATGACCTGTCGCTGATTGCCCGCCGCTGGCAGGCCTTCTATTTTGACGCCGCGGTGAAGGTGAAATTCGAGCCCTTCAGCTATCAGCAGATGGCCGGATTAACGAATTACTATAACGACCGCCACTGGAGCTTCGTGTTCCTGACCTGGAATGAAATTAACGGCAAGGTCATCGAAGTTGGCGAAAATAACCGCGGAAAATACACGTCGTACCTGAAAGATAACGCCATCAAGGTGCCGGACGGCGTGGAATACGTCTGGTTCCGGACCAAGGTCCGCAAGCAGACCTACAGCTATGAATACAGCTTCGATGGCGTGTCGTTCACCGAGATCCCGGTCCAGCTGGATGCCGCGGTACTGTCCGATGACTATGTATTGCAGAGCTACGGCGGGTTCTTTACCGGGGCGTTCGTCGGCCTGGCGGCGGTAGACTACGCCGGGTACGGCACCCAGGCTGAGTTTTATCAGTCCGAGTATCAGGAGCTGGGCGATGCGTTAGCGGCCGATGGGAGCTACAGCTGGGAGGCTGGCGAGACGCGGGATAAGTAAGAGAGTGTGAGCCCACGCTACCGGTAAGGTAGCGTGGGGTTTGTGCTGTGTGTGATGTAATTAAAGCGAGCGCTGTAGGATGTCAGTCTGTGGGGCGCAGCCGGGCCTTCAGCTCTTCTGGGGTAAACGGCGGATCTCGCCGGTGCAGCATTGCATGGCAATTGGGACAAACCGGGATCAGATCGGTTTCAGGGTTCAGACGGTAGTCCTGCTTTATTCCGGACAGCGGAATGAGATGGTGGATATGGATAAAACCCTGGCCGATTTCGCCATAGCGGCTGGCCATATCCAGACCGCATACCTGACACCGGCAGCCGTGCAGGCGAAGCGCCGCCTGACGAGCCTGGCGGTCGCGCTCATAGCGATTGACCACCACCTGCATCGCCGCCCCTTCCACGAACTCCATAGTCGTCTGTCCCTCATCGGGGAAAAGCGCAGCCTCGTCATCACCAGCGCCCTGCGACGCGATCGTAAATCCTTGCTCCAGTAACAGGCGCACGCATTTGGATTTAATCCCCCCGCTGAAATCCGCCGGGGTAAATTCCGTTCCCGTGGCAAGCGTGGCCGCTAACCCGACGATGGCTTTTGAAGGATACCGACGCCCTTCAAACTCGATCTCATACAGACGCGCGCTTTTAAACTGATGCACAACGCCTGCATCGTAAGCGCGAATGGCGGCGATGATGCATTCCCTGGATAAATGGTCCGGTAGTTTTTTCATAAGACATAGCTATCTGATGGCGCGAAGCTTGAGTATAAATAGAAAGCTATGGGCTTTTCGAACAAATAAATAGCAGTGATAGTTAAATAGCGATCCACGTAGAACCGCCGCATCTGGTGGGTTGATCGGCAAGGATTTTGCGAGCATCATCGCATTTATTATTGAACGCAAGATCATTCGGCTGTTTTGCGCAGGGGATTAGTTACCAGGACATTAGCCGAGAGTTCGAAGATTTATATGCATTCAGCATGTCAACCGCCACCATCAGTGTAGTACGATAAAGTTATCCCTGAACTAAAACAGTGGCAACAGCACCCGCTGGAAAAGGTTTACCCCTTCGTCTGGCTGAACGTATTCACTATAAAGTCCGTGAGAATGGCCGTTATCAGAGCAAAACGGTTTATACCGTTATGGCGCTGAATCTGGCAGGCAAGAAAGAAACTCTGGGCCGGTATCTATCAGAAAGTAAAGGCGCTAACTTCTGGCTGTCTATATTAAGCGACCTGCAAAACTGGGGCATTGAAGACATCCTGATCGCCTGCGTGGGCGGGCTGACCGGTTTCCCGGAGGCGATAAACAACATTTATCCGCAGACAGAGGTTCAGTTGTGCGTCATTCACCAAATCAGTAACTCGATTAAATACGTGGCCTCAAATGACCATAAAGCTTTTATGGCTGATCTGAAACCGGTATATCGCGCGGGGTCGAAAGAAGCCGCAGAAACGGTGCTGGATGAGCTGGAAGCGAAATGGGATCAGCAGTATCCAGTGTTGCTCAAGTCGTGACGACGCAAGTGGGAAAATCTGTCAGCATACAATAGAATTTAAGAAACACGGAGTCAGTAAAATACTGTACGTGAAAAGTGATGCGGAAAGTTAAAACCTCGGTGCAACGACTAAACTCATTGATAAGTTTTTTACTGCGATAATCGATAGTTTTGCAGACTATAGGCGTGCGAATGAATAGTCACCTAAAGGCTGGCAGGCAATAATTAACAATGCTGTAACAGTTATATGGCTTTCAGGCAGCGTATTATTATACGCTGCCTTTTTCAACTTGCCGTAATAAAGCATGTTTTTGGATAACGATTAAAAAGTGAATAATTGTAAACAGCTTCATTTTTGTAATATGAGTTAGGATAGAAGTTGACTTCTTTGCCAAGCAGAGATGCTAAAATTGCCACATGCAGCCTGTCGGTATTGACAACTTTATACTCTTCAAGAAAGTTTATCATGCAACGGGTAGAATTACGCGCCAGAAATTCATTATCCCAATAATCGCCATTCCAGGTGAGCGAAATATCATGATTGTTTTCTTTGTAGTCTCCAGTTAGAGATTCGGAGTCCGTTCTGAAGCAGTTGGCCTGTTTTTTATAGACGGGTTTAAGTGACAGGTATTTATTAAGATCGAGATAAAATGCCATATCATCAGTAATGAATACGTTCTTGTTTGGTTCGTAGTTGAGAGATTTAATATAATCGAAGGTGATATTTTCGCGACAAAAAACAACAAACTTATCAATATTGTTGATGAATAAATCGCTATACCCTCTGATTGTCGACGGCATTATTATTACTTTATGAAACTTCCCAATATTATTCTGGATAAAGTCATGACCTTCAGAATACAATCCTTCTATCAGGTTTCCTCCGCCTCCAAAAATTAAAATATCAGTTTCAGAACTGTAGCGCTCGCCATCTCTGTAAGGGATATAGGTAAGAGCATTTCGTTCAAAAAAGTCATACGTCGCAGATGCAATTACACCATCACCAGCATTACCAGGGTTTGCCTTATAGACAAATCGATGAGATAGATGATAAGATTTTAGAAGCAAATCAAATTTTAACTTCATATTGGTCATTTTTTATCCTGTTTAACAGAAGCTACCGACTGCTATCTTACACTACTTCAATTCACTAATATCATAGAAAAGTCTAGGTTACAAAGGAAGGGTTACAATGAAGAAAATTCTTATAATGACGCCGGACATTGAGGGGCCTGTCCGTAACGGCGGTATTGGTACTGCTTTCACTGCCCTTGCCACTACTTTGGCAAAAAAGGGGTATGATGTTGATGTATTGTATACATGTGGCGACTATTCTGAATCATCTGTATCGAAATTTAGCGACTGGTCACGTATTTATAGTACCTTTGGTATCAATCTGCTAAGTACCGGACTGATAAAAGAGATTAATATTGATGCACCGTATTTTAGAAGGAAAAGTTATTCAATTTATCTCTGGTTGAAAGAAAATAACATCTATGACACTGTTATTTCTTGTGAGTGGCAGGCAGATCTTTATTACACTTTATTAAGCAAAAAGAATGGAACGGATTTTGAAAATACAAAGTTCATTGTAAATACTCACAGTTCAACGTTATGGGCTGATGAAGGTAATTACCAGCTTCCATATGATCAGAACCATCTTGAACTCTATTATATGGAGAAAATGGTGGTTGAAATGGCGGATGAAGTTGTTAGTCCGTCTCAGTATTTAATTGATTGGATGTTGAGTAAGCACTGGAATGTTCCTGAAGAACGTCATGTAATTTTAAATTGCGAGCCATTTCAAGGGTTTGTGACGAGAGATGATGTTACAGTTAAAATAAATGAAAAGCCAGCTTCTGGCGTTGAGCTTGTATTTTTCGGCCGCCTTGAAACCCGTAAAGGACTTGACATATTCCTGCGTGCATTAAGAAAACTATCTGATGAAGATAAAGAGAGCATTTCTGGAGTAACCTTCCTCGGAAAAAATGTCACTATGGGGAAAACTGATTCATTTACTTATATTATGAATCAGACTAAAAATTTGGGACTCGCAGTTAATGTCATCAGCGACTATGATCGTACCAACGCTAATGAATATATAAAAAGAAAAAATGTATTAGTCATCATTCCATCACTTGTAGAAAACTCACCCTATACTGTTTATGAATGCTTGATTAATAACGTTAATTTCCTCGCTTCAAACGTTGGTGGAATTCCAGAGCTTATTCCGCAGGAGCATCATGCGGAAGTTCTATTTATTCCTACACCTGTCGATTTATACGGGAAAATCCACTATCGCTTAAAAAATATAAATATAAAACCAGGGCTTGCTGAATCACAAGACAATATTAAAGAAGCTTGGTTTGTCGCAGTTGAACGAAAAAACAACCGCGCATTCAAGAAAATCGATGAAGCTAACAGCCCGTTAGTTAGCGTGTGTATAACTCACTTCGAACGTCACCATTTGCTTCAGCAAGCACTCGCATCAATAAAATCTCAGACGTACCAAAATATTGAGGTCATCTTGGTTGATGATGGAAGTACGACAGAAGATTCTCATCGTTATTTAAATCTCATCGAGAATGATTTTAACTCTCGAGGCTGGAAAATTGTCCGTAGTTCTAATAACTATCTGGGTGCTGCAAGGAATTTGGCTGCGCGACACGCCTCTGGCGAATATCTGATGTTTATGGACGATGATAATGTTGCTAAGCCTTTTGAGGTAGAAACGTTTGTTACTGCAGCATTAAACTCTGGGGCCGATGTGTTAACCACACCAAGCGATCTTATTTTTGGTGAGGAGTTCCCTTCTCCGTTCCGTAAAATGACGCACTGCTGGCTTCCGTTAGGGCCTGATTTAAATATCGCCAGCTTTAGTAACTGCTTTGGCGATGCTAATGCGCTGATCAGAAAAGAGGTTTTTGAAAAAGTAGGCGGATTTACTGAAGATTACGGTTTAGGTCATGAAGACTGGGAGTTTTTTGCCAAAATATCATTACAGGGATATAAATTGCAAATCGTCCCGGAACCTCTATTTTGGTATAGAGTTGCAAACTCCGGCATGTTGTTAAGTGGAAATAAGAGTAAAAATAACTACCGCAGTTTCCGTCCTTTTATGGATGAGAATGTTAAATATAACTATGCAATGGGGTTGATACCTTCCTACCTCGAGAAGATTCAAGAACTTGAGAGTGAAGTGAATCGCTTGCGGAGCATCAATGGTGGTCATTCTGTCAGTAACGAGTTACAACTTTTAAATAATAAGGTTGATGGTCTTATTTCTCAGCAAAGAGATGGCTGGGCCCATGACCGTTTTAATGCTCTGTATGAAGCAATTCATGTCCAAGGCGCAAAACGAGGCACCAGCCTGGTTCGCCGGGTTGCCCGGAAAGTGAAATCAATGTTAAAATAAAGTAATATTCGGGGCCCGAAAGGGCTCCGCAAAAATAATATTAACTTTCAGCTAATTTTAAATTTGTCTGTAAATAACCCTGTTTTAGTTGCATGCATTTTTGAGTTCCCTGCCAGATTTGCCCCTGGCCCAAATTCAGTGCAGTGCTAAATCAGAGATCTTCGTCTTTCCGGAGACTTCGGATGAATTCAGCCGGAGTCATGTCATTTAATGATGAATGCGTTCTCTCATGATTATATTCCCTGCGCCAGTTGTCGAGTTTGTCCTGCGCATCTTCCAGCGAGAGAAACCAATGAATGTTCAGGCATTCATCCCGCAGACTGCTGTTAAATGATTCAATAAACGGATTATCCGTTGGTTTTCTGGGGCGGGATAAGTCCATTGTGACACCGTGTTCATACGCCCATTTATCCAGACTTTTCAAAATAAACTCGCTGCCGTTATCTGTCTGAATACGTACCGGCAGACGCTTGCCCAGCACCCGCAACCTTTCCATCACACCGACCACATCCTCACCTTACAGTGACTTTCCGGCATGGATCGCCACACACTCCCGACTAAAATTATCCACTACAGTCAGCGCCCGGAAACGTGTTCCGTTAAACAGATTATCCGACGCGAAATCCATACTCCAGCACTGATCGATACCGGTCAGGACCGGACGTTGCTGACGATGTGCTGCACTGACATGCCTGCGGGGGCGCTTTTTGCGCAGGTTGAGGCCTTCC
>OFRN01000240.1_pt1 | contig 11388 bp, 16 predicted proteins | sample 1541701 | NCBI WGS metagenome assembly OFRN01 (sample SAMEA4413046, study PRJEB24355) | metagenome | biome: human; feature: gut; material: faeces | place: United Kingdom | collected 2010 | reverse complement strand
TTAAGTCGAGCACAACGACGTTTTGAAGGAACTTTGAGATATTCTTTAGGATATTAAAATTAACTAGCACCACGGGTGATTTATAGTATACTATGTCAAAAGGAGGAGTTAGATGAACAATCAAATCACACTAGCGTATTTAGATTATGATGATCTAGATGCTTTACAAGTTGTAAGTGTTGTCAGTTTTTATGAATCGTTTATCGATGGCGCAGATCCACTTGATATGCAAGGATATTTACAGACACAATTGACAACTGAAATATTGGCAGTAGAATTGGCACAGTCAACCAGTAAATTTATTGGTATTAAGGATCATCAAATACTCATTGGTTATATGAAAGTCAATGATGAAAAAGATGCTATAGAGATTCAACGGCTCTATCTGCTCAAAGATTATCAAAACAAAGGGTTAGGGCAACGGTTACTAGATGAAGCGAATCGTTATGCTAAAACGAAACAAAAACGTTATTTACGTTTGACCGTTTATGAAAAAAATCATGCAGGTATTCGTTTTTATGAACGTCATGGATTTAAAAAAATCGGGATCAAACATTTTCCTTTAGGAAAACAAGATCGTATTTGTCCGATTTTAGAAAAAGAAATCTAAAAAAACGTCCTCACTTTTGATGCTGAGGACGTTTTTTTAGACTGGTAATGGAACCATAATTCGCTTTCCTTTTTGATAAATCGCTAATTCCGTCACACCTTTTGCTTTTAACAGAGCAAAAAGATCATCGAAATGGAAACGGAAATGTTCAAGGTAATGCCCATCTGATCCAACACTAAACAAGGTACCACCACGTGAAAGATATAAATCGATGACATATTCATATAACGCTAAATTGTCATACAAGTAAGCGCTCTTAGCATTTAATTCGAATGCCAATTTATTTTTGATTACTTGATCTAGAATCGGTAAAAACTGCGCTTCATATTGTTTAAATTCAGCAACGGATAGACCAAATACCCGAAAACCATAGTCAAAATGAGCAAAGACATCTGCTTCTATAACAACTAGTGCTTCTGAAAGTTGTGCAAAATACTGAGGAATCACAATAGCAGGATCCATATCTTTGACTTCGTCATCTAAATAATCAAATTGACCATTATGATGCACACTGAGTAATTTTAAATCGTAATCTTTATCGGCTAAATAGTCGATGATCCGATCCTTTTCAGAAGCGATGTAACCGATTTTGATGCCTTTTAAAACACGATTGCCAAAACGCTTATTTAAGCTATCGATTGTTTGACTGTACATTTCATAATCGAGGATATCATCGACTTTAGTAACAGGATTGGCTAAGTCAAAATGTTCAGTTGTCACGACGTAACCATCGTAGTTTGTTAAATAGTCCTCATTTCTTGGGAGTTTTGAGACTACTATATGCGTTTTTTTGTTGATTTACCAACATGTTTAGACATTTTCCTCTAGGAAAAAATTAACTAGCACCACGGGTATAAAAATATTTTATTAATGAGAAGCTTGGTAGCACGGTTATTCATATGCTAATTTATTTCACTTTATAGTAAGGGGAGTTCTTAGTATATTGTTCAAACTTAAATTTCATATAATTTAATTATGTAAATTAGCTATTCTAAGAACTTCTACGGATAACTGCCCGTCTAAAATTTAAATAAGAGCTTAGAATCTTCATATAAGTAAGGTTAATTTTTTTGTACAAAAAAGTCGGAATATTCTGAGTTACTGAAATGATATAAAATCATAAACTAAATCCCTTGATTTTCTTGACTTTGAACGGAGTATGTATATAAGTTTATGATTATGGTAAAGTATATATATAATCATGAACTCAGAATATTTTTAAGAAGGGAAACAATAGTGAGCTATAATGTACAACCGTTAAGGACAAATGAAGAGATACAAGATTTTCAGTTTTGGCTAAGAAGAACAAGTAATCCGGAAAGAGATAGTTTTTTATTTTTGTTTGGAATCAATAATGGTTTACGTATGTCAGATATTATAGGATTAAAAGTTGGAGATATACGAGGTAAAAGTAAGCCTATTATTGTTGAACGTAAAACAGGTAAGCGAAAACCGATTTTCATAGATAATTTGAGAGAAGAGATTTTATTATATACTGAAGGCAAAGAAGAAAATGATTGGTTGTTTCCAAGTCGGCAACAAGGTCGACATATAACAAGGGATCGTGTCTATCAGATATATGCGGATATAGCGGAAAAATTAGGAAGAGATGATATAGGAACACATACATTAAGAAAAACTTTTGGGTATCACTACTACAAAAAAACTAGAGACATTGCTACCTTAATGTTTATTTTTAATCATAGTTCTCAATCGATTACTAAAAGATATATTGGAATTACAGAAGATGAAATCGGTGCTTCCTTAAAAGGATTTAAATTAGGTATTTAATCTTTGCATGATTAGAGATAAAAAAAACCAACTACGAAATCTATTTGTAGTTGGACTTTTTTTTATAATGAATTCAATGCATCAATTGTAGCCGCATTGTCTATATGGGTATATAAAGTCGTTGTATTGGTACTTGAATGTCCCAATTGTTGGGCAGTCAATACCAAAGAATTTGTCTGTTGGTAGAGTCTAGTAGCCAATGTATGACGCAGTTTATGCGGACTGACTTGGACTCTGAATCCTTTCGAATATTTTGCTACCATCCGTTCGATTGCAATACCGGATATACGTTTGGCTTCTCCTTGGTAAATTGCTAGAAATAATGCTTTTTCGTTTTCTGTCACTTTATATCTTTCTTTCCGAATAGCTAGATAATTAGCTAAATATTCCATTGCGAACGCTGCTATATTGACCGCATCTCTCTTATTTCCTTTTCTAGTTACTACCACATTATTCTTATCCAAAGATAGATCATCTAAGTTAATATTTACAACCTCGGAGAGTCTCAATCCAGATCCTAAAATCAGTGCATTGATCGCCAGGTCTCTTTCTACATCTCGATGGTAATAGATCAGAGCTCGTTTGCTCAAAGTATTTTTATATTCATTGGCAATATAATCTAGATAATTTTGTGTATCTTCGTCTAGAAATAATTTTTTCTCAATGGCATTTGCACGAGCTGCTAAAGTTGTTTTATCTGTGATAGTTGCTACCTGGTCCATAGGATTATCGTCTAAGTATGGTTTTCCTAGAGGATTATTGGAACTTTTCGAAAGATATTTAAATAGAACTTTCAATGCTGTTATATTTCTATTGATAGTAGAAGTGGATAGGCCTAAGTTATTATTATCTTCGAGCTTAGCTTTTGTTGTATCTTTTTTTACATTTTCTTTTGCGCGACGTTTCAAATGAGATTTGTACAAGTTTAGGTCATAGGCAGTTAAATGTCTTATCGAGGTGATTGAAGTATCAGGAACGATAGACTCACTCAGAAGCCATTCATAAAAGAGCTTATAATTTTTTAGATATTCTAAAGTGGTTCGAGGTGATTGATCTTTATCTTCACGATCTTGAACAAAATCTTTTATATAATCGGGCATATGAAGTATGATTGTATCTATTTTTTGATATATTTCTGTATTTTTCATGTCATTCATCCTTTCAATAAGTAGGAGAGAGGAGTACCCCTACAATTGGACTATACCAATTATAGGGACGTTTGTCAATTGGTATGCTATATTTTTTTTGGAAAACACAAATTATATAAGGTTCTATATAATCATATAAAATAAATGGTATATATAAATAGGCGAGGGGATAGCAGTTTGTATTCTAAAAATTTTTTTGGTTTTTCTTAATTCTATAGAAAGAACAATCTTTCTATAGAGTTAGACATGAGAGGGACTACGATTGATTTAAAATCAATAAGCGTATATACTGTATATACAAACAAAAAAGGGGAGAAGACTATGGCAATCAAAGAAAGAAAATTCAGAGAAGTAGGGAATTCAGTAGTATTAACTATTTCAAAGGAGTTTCTTAAAGAAAATGGGTTAAATCCTGGAGATACGGTTTTTTTAGATGAAGAAAAACTTCGAGCAGCAATTACAAAAAAACAAACCTTATCTGATGAGATCGATGTAGCAATATCTCAAGCATTAACTGAATATGATACTACTTTTAGAGAGCTTGTCGATAAATGAGTGTTCATTACCTAGAAGCGAAAGATGTTATAAAAATGAATGTGATCCAAATAAAAAAATACTCTCCTAATGAACCCATTGGTGTAAAGGACGCGAATGCTTTAGAAATGTGTGTAGGACAACTTCGAGCCTCAGCTTTTGGTGAAGAGGTTTATCCTTCGATTTATGAAAAAGCAGCTATCCTACTTATACAATTGATAAAGAAACATCCTTTTCATAATGCAAATAAACGTACTGCTTTCTTAGCTACTTTTGTCTTTTTGAAAATCAATGGACAGCTTTTAGCTATTGATCAAAAAGATGCTGTAAATTTAGTGGTATATATTGCTACATATGATAAGGATTTTGACCAACTAAAATATGAAGTGATCAACACTATAAAGACACATACGAAACCCATTTAAGGAGTTGCTGTATGTGTCTTTATAGTGTTATTAGCTGCTATAGCGAAATAATTGAAGTAAATTACAAATAGCTATAATTCAAATCCAACTATACAGAAAACGTAAATTTTCTATATACTTGGATATGCTGGAATGTTTAAGAGAATAATTACATTTCTAGAAAATACAATAAAAATTACAGGATAATTAGCCATATCCTACCTCCTCTAGCAGTTGCTCAAAAGTTAGCACTAAGTAACTTCTTTTTTGTTGCTGGTAACAATTTATCAATACTAAAATAGCTTTTAAGTATCTAATAAATACTAATTTTAAAGCTCTTAATTATTATGAAACACGATATAACAATATTGCTATATCGTGCTATTGTAATATTATACATTTGAAGACAGCGTATTCTTGTTCTAATATCAGGAATTTTTTATAAATATCAGTCATATTAAGACTCAAAATTTATTGGTATGTTCCTCTGTATAGAGTTTGACCGTCTACCATTATATAGCAATTATTATCATTGTTGTCTTGCACCAATATACCGTTAAGGGTAGCACTAGGAGTAGTAACAATCACTGGAAACTCGTGAGAAAGCTCGGTCATTTTTCCTGTTCTGCTAGAATCGTGTTCTATTGTCAAGCCATTTACTATAAACGTGAATACTTTACTTCCTATTGTTATAGTAGCTTTTTGAGAAACAGTTTCTGTAGCTGGAGCTGTGCTTCTTTCCGAATTTGTTAGGGTTTCACTGGATTCATTGCTATAAACAATTGTAGAGGATTCTACGGCTTCTTGAGTGTCCACGTTGGTGCTGCTAGCTTAATCTAGCTTCCTTTTGTATTGTTCGTTACTGATTGCTAAGCTTTCCCGTTGGTCATCAAGCTTATTCATTTCTGTAATGGTATAAAATAATCCTCCTGCTAGTGCTATATTAACAACTAAACTAACCGCAAATAATACCTTTTTCATTCTTCCTTCTCTTCTTTCTCTTTTTGTAATTCCTTACTTTTGGCTCAAAAAGTCACTTATTAAGTTTATACCAACCGAAGCTAAATATTTGTATATAACTATACATGTTATATACTTTAGCTCATATTGCTGGATAATGTTCATTCTAGTCGACTCCACTTATTATCCTGGTAAAATTCAATGTGCCGTATTTCGTCGTAGTGAATTTTGTCTTTTCCAACGTAGATTCCCAGCTCATCACTACCTAAGATCTTTCCAACAATATCGTATGGATAGTATCCTTCAGCATTTCGTTCTTCTTTTTGAATACATACTAATCTATTTTTTATGACTGCAGCGTTCAATACTTCCGAAATCTCTTCAGTCGTCATTTGTTCTTTTGCTAAGTTTTGATTGGCTCGCTGTTCATTATCTGCATCGATCTCTTCCGTGTGATCGGATAAATAGAATCCTGTCCATTTCAATCGTCCTCGATCGTTATAGTCAATCATTTTTAAGCCCCCCTGCACCGCCTGCATGGCCACCAACCAACGTGCTTCTAGTAATACTACGAGCGCCTTCTAACATCGAAGAAGCATGTACAATTGACGTAAAACCATACTTCTGCCTAATTTTATCTATTATTTTGTCTAGTTTTTCGTCATCAATCTGTTTTTGTGGATCACTAAACAAGTCCAGCTGAAGCGAATCGGTGTACACAAGCTTGCTATAGGTTATTCCAACGTGCCTTACTTCTTGTCCTTCATAATACTTATCAAACAAGAAAAGACAATAATTCTGCAATTCCTTTGTATTATCTGTGACAGGGATCTTCATCTGGTGGAAAAATCCTGGTCTGGTCTCTAAGATCGACGTACCAATGTTTAAATGGATACATCCTGTTTTACAATTATGCTGTCTGATACGAATGGCTACTTGTTCCGCCATTTCTTTTATCACCAGCTCGATTTCATTTCTTCTAGTATAATCTCGTGGTAACACTTGTGAATTTCCATATGATTTTTCCTTTGTCGGTTCTGGTGGGACTGCTATGTCTGTTCGATCGATTCCATTTGCATGGAAGTACAGCTGTAAGCCAATCACACCTAAACGACTCTTAATAGTGTGTGGATTCCAATTAGCTAAGTCTTTAATACTCATGATACCCATTTAGTTGAGCCTTTTTTTCATTCGAGAGCCAATGCCCCAAAGATCCGTCATTTCAGGAATATTCCATACTTTTTCGGGAACGTTTTCGTACGTCCATTCTGCAACAAATCCTTCATTATGCTTGGCTTCATTGTCTAAGGCTAGTTTAGCCAAAAGGGGATTATCTCCGATACCTACCGTAGCAATCAATCCTAACTCTTCTTTAATATTCTCCTGGATCATTTGAGCCAGCTTCTTTCTCCGTTGACTTCGTGTTCCTTCAGTCGTAAAAAGGTTCAGTGATCTGGTCACTTTTAAGATCGATTCATCGATCGAGTAAATCAATAAATCTTCGTCTGCTACATATCTTCTGAAGATATTGTTTACCTGCATGTTTCGCTTAATATAGAGATTCATTCGTGGTGGAACGACATGTAACGTTTTAGGAAATGGTTGTGGTAAGTCACGTGGTCTACTGACATTAGAAATACCATACTTCTTCTTTGCAGCTGGTGAAGAAGCTAAAATCAACCCTGATCCTGTATTATCTGCTAGACTCATGACGACTAATTCAGTCGTTAATGGATCTAAACCCCTTTCTATACATTCGACACTTGCGTAAAAGCTTTTCATATCGATCAAAAAGGAAGCATTTACTGGCTTTTTTGAATAATCTATCATAAATAACACTCCATTCGTCACAATTATACAAACATATGTTCCCTTTTGTAAAGAAGGAAGTTCAAATGAACAAAAAAAGATTCGAATTGTTATTACAAAAAGTTTAAACGGATAACTGACCACTTATTAGATTTTAAATGCGTTAGAATCTTCATATATCAACTAATTAGAATAAAAAAAGCAAAGTAACTAATGAAAATCCATTAGTTACTTTGCTTTTTATTAAAAATTTTCAATCGTTAAATTACTAAAGTTTTTTAGACCACTAGCAAGACAGATACAAAATAATGAATGAATTGAAAGTTATTGTTCCAATTCTCTTTTTAATTGAGGAAAATCATTAAGTAATTCAAATAAAATACTAAAGTTTGAGAGAAAACTCACATCCTTATTAGGATTTTCTGAATTATTCATTCCATATAATATTTTTAATCTTTTGAAAACTTCCTTCATGCTTTCATTTTCTGCATATTTACTTTCTAGAGATAAATCTGAGAGATAAATAATGTAATACATATTTATATATATATCATTCCATGAAAATGTATCTATTTTTTTTTGTCTCCCGTTGTATCCTTTATAAGTATATGATTTTTCAACTGATTCCAGTGCAATGTTTATAAGCATTTCATTTATTTTTTCATTCAAATCCAACTCTTTTAGTTCTTTTAATTCAATTATTTTATATACCAGCAATTCCTGAAAGAAATAATTGAATTTTTCTTTTAAAGCAGCTGGAAAAACGGGGTCTAATTTATAAGGCTCTGATAGAACATCTATGAAATTACCTATTTTTTCTTTTAATATTAGATTATCTTGCATTTTAATAAATCTAATTATTTTATCAATCATCCGATTATCTAGTCGTAATATTGAATCACTTCTATCTCTGTTCCATTGCAAACATGCTACATCTATGTTATTAATTACAAAAATAGAAAATAAAGCTAATTCAGGATCAGAACTAAGCAGATTATACATTTCTAGTCGATGATTCTCAAATAAGTGATTAAATACTTCTTCAGTATGCAGAGTGTAAATATCATCGGGACGAGGATTAAAAAAACTTCTATAAAAAATACTAAGAATTTCTATCTTTTCTTTTTCTGTTAATAAATAAAAAGACTCTTCGATTACTCTTAATCTATTTTCAGGAATATCCCCAGATTGCTTATACCATTCGGTAATTTCTTGGTAATTTTTTAAAAAGCTTTCCTTGTTTTCGCCTATTCTAGTCCTATGTGCATATTCTATTATGAATTCCCATAAAGATTGCAATTGTGCTAAAGTGATTTGATTTGTTTTATCATGCACTGCATCATTTCTAATATTTTTAAAGTATAAAAGCTTAGTTCTATCCCCATCGTTCAGCCTTAATATATTAGTATCGGTATTTTCATTTAAAGCACTAATAAGAGCATTTTCCCATTTATCAACATCGATTAGATTTTTGTTTAACCCTCTCCACTTGTTTTCAATCTTTGCTTTATATTTTTCTTCTGTCTCATTTTCTTTCTTTTCTATTATACTGAAATAAGGATTTTCATTATAATTTATTATATTTTGTCTTATTTGTTGTAAAAAGCCTACATACGAAGTAATGTACGATGATCTATACGCTCCTATTGAATAGGTCATAAAAGACTCTTCAAATAAATAAGACACCTTATTAAAGTAGGGACTATTCAAAATTTTTTCTTTAGTATTGTTTATAAATTCCATTTACTCCATCCTTACTTAATTTTTAAATTAATGGATTATATTTGTTAATTAAGACTCAAGTAAAAATATGAAATCGGTTAAATCTCTGTGAATTTTTAAGTTATTTTATCTTATTTTTCTCTCTCAATTTACTAGTGATTCCGTATTTCATTCTGTACCTTCTAAATGTTCTTCGATTAATTCCTGTTTGCTCTTCTACTTCTTTATCTGTAGATCCAGCTAAAAATAATTTAAATGCTAATTGCAGACGTTTATCATCTTCTCTATACTTTGGCTTCCCACCTTTATATTTTCCTTTTGCTTTAGCAAGCGCAATACCTTGTTGCTGCGTTTCACGAATATATCGACGTTCTTCTTCCGCCTGGTACTTGTATAGTTCAATAATTAAGTTATTAAGTAATCGACGCAAATTATCATCAGTTATCCCTGTTAACGCTGGTAAATTCGAAACTTCCAGAGTCGCTTTCTTCAGCTGAATCAAATTCATCGTTTCTGTTAGCTCTTTATTATTTCGCCCAAGACGTTTTAATTCTGTCACAACGACAATATCACCTTCACGTATGAATTCCATCATTTTTTGAAATCCTTCACGATTGGTATCTTTCCCGCTTGCCTTATCAGTAAAAATTTTATCACACTTTGATAACAATTCTAGCTGTCTATCTAAATTTTGATCAATACTGCTTACTCGAGCATATCCAATTTTAGCCATAGAAAAAAACTCCTTTAAAATTCAAAAATTTGGATCATTTTTAAAATCCTGTTGCCCAACTCTGTTGACCCCTTAGAAATCCAAGTGTCATTTTTATATTTAAATGGCAAAAATTTTTCTCAGTATTTGTCACACAAAAATTCGAAAAATATTCTATAGCTTTATAGAAGGGCCAACAACTTTTAAGGTTTTGATCCTGTTTTAATTTCTCATTTCAGCGTTCTTTCAATAGTTCACTTAATTAAGTTCAGATAGATATAAAATTAGATCTCAATAGGGTATACTCCAGAAATGGAAGAATATGAAAATCAAGTAGCAAAATATTTGAGAAAAGTAGGAAATTATGCGCGTTATTGTGTGACACACGATTTTCTAGGGAATGAATTAATTCCCCGAAGAATACAAATGAGATTAGTTTTAACAATGATTTTTTATTGCCATTATGCTTTCAAAACAACTGTTTATGATATAATTATCAAATTTTTCTAAAAATCATTTATAATTATTTTAGAAAAAGGAGGTATTGATTTATGAGAAAAAAATTATTTAGTTTAGCTCTTATTGGAATATTTGGGTTAGTTGTGACAAATTTTGGTACAAAAGTTGATGCAGCTACGCGTTCATATGGTAATGGTGTTTATTGTAATAATAGTAAATGCTGGGTTAACTGGGGAGAAGCTAAAGAGAATATTGCAGGAATCGTTATTAGTGGCTGGGCTTCTGGTTTGGCAGGTATGGGACATTAATACTATGAAAAGTAATAAATCTTTCAACAAAGTTCTAGAATTAACTGAAACAGCATTAGCCACCCCAGAAATTAAAAAAGATAAAAATCTATGTGAAATTTTAGAAAAAGTAAAAGCTAGTGCTGCTAAAGGTGAATTTTATTATGATTACAAGAAAGAATTTCAACCTGCAATTAGTGGATTCACTATTAGAAACGGCTTTTCCACACCGAAGGTTTTATTGGAGTTGCTTGCTGAAGTAAAAACTCCCAAAGCATGGTCGGGACTTTGAGTTATGATAAGTGCCATTCTATTTTTTGTAAGAGTATCTAATTGAGTTTTAAGGAACATATGGAATATAGAAATTAAAATGTTACAATATATTTGGATAGTACAAATCAAAAGAGAGGTCGTTCGTCAAAAGAACGGCTTCTTTTTTATGGAAAAATGAGCGAGTATAATCTTCGGATCTTGTATGATTAGCAAAAGTTACTGTTGAACAAAGTGTTCATAAAATCAGGCATTTCTGGACACTACATTTTTTTACCTTAAATTTAAATTTTTCTATACTTTTAGTGTTCACAAACCCATCACAAAATCTATGTTCATTTATATCGTTGGTATAAAGTTATGTTACAATAAAATTAATGAAGGAGTGATTTTTTTTGAAAATAGGATACGCCCGAGTATCTACTGGTTTACAAAATTTGGATTTACAAGAAGACAGCCTAAATAAATTTGGTTGTGAAAAAATTTTTACTGATCATATGAGTGGGGCAAAAAGTAATCGACCAGGATTAGAAATGACTATTGATTTTGTTCGCTCTGGCGATACACTCGTCGTTTGGCGCTTAGATCGTTTAGGTAGAAATATGGGTTCTGTTGCGAAGTTTGAAAATCAAACGCGCCCTCTCTGAACTCCAAATATCTTAGGCTGTTATTCCCATTAATA
>OFRN01000238.1_pt1 | contig 11436 bp, 19 predicted proteins | sample 1541701 | NCBI WGS metagenome assembly OFRN01 (sample SAMEA4413046, study PRJEB24355) | metagenome | biome: human; feature: gut; material: faeces | place: United Kingdom | collected 2010 | reverse complement strand
TCAGGCCCGAAACCGCTTTGCGGATTCGGCGGAGCTTACCGCGTCTTTTCGCGGTTAGCGGAGTGTGGCTCGACGACCGGACAGCGTAGCTGGCCGGGAGCCGAAGGTGTCCAGTATGGGTGTTCTTTTAAAGCCTTTAAGGGTTAAAAAGAGACATCACAGCAGGAAGAAGAAGAGGAAGCAGACAGCAGGCAGCAAACAGGGAAGACGCGGAAAGGAAATGCGGGCGGCGCGTCAGCGCGGCCCGGTTTTCCCGGCGCCGCAGGCGCGCGGCCTTTCGAGGCGCGGCCAGACGGGGACAGATGCCCCCTTCGCCTGCTCTGTTCCCGAATCAGTCAACAAACATCGAGACCGGGATTTGAAATCGATTTGCCAGCGCCCGCATGTGATCGAGGGTCAGACTGCGTTCACCACTGAGGATCCGGCTGACGAGTGATTTTTTGCCTATCTCGTTTTCAAAATCGGACTGTGAAAGCCCGCGTTGCTGCATAAGAACCCGCAGCAACGATACACCGTTTTTACCAGCTTCGATGCGCGTATTAAATTCTTCAAATTCCACCGCGTTATTTTCCCAGGCATCAATGCGGGCGGTCAGTATATCAACCAGCGGGCTGTCCGGGTCATGTTCCAGAAGATACTCAACGAGTTTACGTGCATCTTCGTAATCTTTGCGGGACGAACTGCCACCCAGCAGAGGGACAATACTCGCCAGGTCATTCACCGCTTTATTGGCATCGCTAATCATTCAAACCTGCTGAATTTTAAAGTTAACACCGCAGGCTCTGGCGTACCGAACCAGCGTCTGAATACTCATTCGCGAAGCGTTCTTCTCCATACGTGAGATAGTAGGCGCTTTGATGCCCATACGTTCTGCAACCTGTGCCGACGTCAAACCCGCTTCTTTTCTCCATGTTGCTAAGGTTTCCCGAAGTAGCTCCGAGGCTTCTTCTGCCTCGAATGCCGCGCTGTACTCATGATCGTTCATTGCTTCGGTATGAACCTGGCTAAGGGTTTTATATTTCATTCTGCATTTCCTCCAGTCTGCGAAGTGCCTGATCTATTTCTGCCGGGGGCGTTTTTGGCGATTTTTTGATAAAGATCCGAAGTAGAAAAATACGTTCACCACTCTGATATACCCAGATTCCGCGGGCGATATCTGCCCCCATTGTACGTATTTCGAAAAGGCCGTTTCCAAGCGGCTTGGTATCTGGCTCGCGTAGCTGGCGAGGGTTTGCTTCCAGCTTCATGAGTAGCCTGGCCATTTTTGCACGAATGGCAGCAGGCAGAGCCGTAAACTCTTTTTCAGCCTCATCATGAAAGATGACTGTGAACATGAATGTAATCTCTAGTCCGTACGTGCACACATTAGCTCAAAAGCTAACTTAGCTCAAGAGCTAAGTTAGCTAGCTTCTCACTACCCGACCTTTACGACTTCAATGCCCAGGATCAGAGCTATGAATTCTGCTTTGTTCTGAAGCAACCAGGTGCGTGCTTCGGGTGCCTGAGCTTTGCTGATATCGATATCAAACTGATTAAGCGCTGCAGCATCGGCGTGTCCAAGTGTAATACCGCGCCACTGCATCCCTGCAAAATAGGCGTTCCCTGCCCCCTGCTGGATTTTTCCTTTCACGTGTTCCATTGCCCAGACCCCATTCCACACCCAGACGGCGGAACATATCGGCGATGATATTCCGGCGCGTATATGAAGCACCTGCGGCTTTCAGATCGGCCAGCACGTTATAGGCGTAACTGGCATCCTTTCCATGAAAAGCGATCACCTTTTCCGCTTTTGGTTCAAAACAGGATGGGGAAGTTTCCCGGGAGAAAGCCTCTGATGAGTGTTGATGGCCGTATACTTTCATTTTGCGTTACCTCTGGTCTTTAAGGGATGGCAGCGATACGCCGCCATCCGTGTTTATTTCTCAGCAGTCGTTTGCCGCCAGTTCACTCATCAGTACATCCCGTGCTTCCAGCGCGCGTTCCTCTTCGGCTAGCGTCAGCAGATAGCCGCGCTTTGCCGCAGCGCCCATTAACACCGGACGGTCTTTCAACGGCAGCGCATCCAGATAATCCAGCGCACCACCCAGCAGATGGGCCTGATACAGCTCGTAATGCATCCCGCAGCTCCGACCAGCCTTTTTCTCGATACGTTCCAGCACTACATCGGCGCGGATAACATCGAACGGGTTTCGGGAATGAATGTTGCGCACAAAACCGTCAGTCCGGAGGGTTGTGCTTTCTTTGGTGGAGGGTTTTACGTTGACGTTTTGTGTGCTCATCCAGCTTTCTCCTTTGTCTGTTTTTCTGCCTTTTAAAACCATCACCCGTTGAGTTGCCGGGGCCGCGGTTTTGACTTTGTGCGGGGACCTGCTGAACCTGCCCCCTGGATAAAACCTTCACCCGTTTGAGAGCCGTTCGCCGCGAGGGCGTAAACGAGCACGGGCGACAGCAGCTGTCCAGGGCGCGGTTTACCGCGTGCCATTTACCCTGGACGGATGATGGCGACTGTGCTTGTCTCAGCCCCGGCGAATGGACTCAAACGGGTGATACGGCGCCAGGGGAAAGGAGCAGGCACCCGCCGCAACGACGAAGAGCGCGGGCGCGAAACGGCGTTGCCCTGCAGAGTGCCGGCAGTCCTTCGCCGGCACGGTGAAAGCGGCGCGGCCGGAACGGTCGCAGCAAGCGCTGCCGTTGACCTTGACCTCAGACATCAGACACTAGCCGTCAGGCCCGAAACCGCTTGCGGGTTCGGCGGAGCCCGGCGGGTGCGAAGCAGCTGCCCTGGCGGAGTGTGGCTCGACGACTGGACAGCGCAGCTGGCCAGGAGCCGAAGGTGTCCAGTGTGGGTGTGCTTTTAATCCTTTTCAGTTTTAAAAAGGGACACAGCAGGAAATAAAGCCATCACAGGAAGGAACGGAGGAATATAAGAACAAAAGCCCGCAGAGAAATAACGGGCTGATCCAATGGACGAATCGAGAACAATCAACATAAATCAATATCTACAGCTCAATAAGCGGGCTGGATGTAATAATCCGCGTCACAAAATTAACGCTACCATATATAGGGATTTATTAATTCCTGAAACTGCATTTGTCCGGAGCACAGACAGGTCAGGAGCTTACTTATCATTGTTTTCACTCACATTATTCGTTTCAAACGAGACAAGAAATGTTTTCAGCCCTGCACAAAACGCATTGAATTCTTCCGGTGTGACATCTGCGGATCGGTTTATTCTGGCTCCGCGAAGATGAGAATTACCGGATGCATTTTTTTCCGCCCCGGCACTGCGGATTATCGAGTCGGCCCGGCTTTTTGAACATGGAACACCGCCCAGGCTGATAATTTGTGCAACATCGTTCCTGTTGAGGCAGCCAATCGCCCCGGCAATCATCTTAAGATTAGCCGTAAGTTGTCTGCAGGAAAGTACGTCACTCATAGGTTTTACCTTCTTCAGCGATCGAGCCGTTCGACGGTGGCCAGCAGTTGTGGATAGGTCGCTGACAGGCACTTTTCATACAGTGATTCAGCCGCGGGGATACCCTCCAGATAATCATCCGAGTCCCGAATTTCCTGAGCCAGATATTCAATAAAGGCGGGTTCCACAACGGAGCCATTCAGAACATTAAGCAGAACCTGTGTTTCGTCGTCATCGAGAGGAAGGGCACAGGCGCGAACCAGATGCGCATAGCGATCAAAGATATTATTCAGCCGTTCAGTCACCCCTTCCCTGTGGGAGTTCAGATGTGCTCGCAACTTAGGCGAAGGTGTGAAAGAGGGGTTGCGGGAAATCTCTTTTTTCATAGTAGGTCCTCAAGCTGACCCATTAGCGTTAAGTACTTTCTCCGCTCCTCCATGTACTGGCGGTACCATTTACGGGCAACACTGGCCAGATCGTCCACAGAAGCGCCACAGGAAAGCGTACTTCCCATAAACCCTCCACCACGGCAAATCTGAGCACCTGAGTTACCAGAGTGTCCCTGGGACTCCAGGTGAACATAGCCACCACTGTCGGGTGCGTAAAAACTGAAAATTTCGCCGGTTTTACGGGATTTTATCGTGAAGTTCATGCTGGCTCTCCTTTGGCTCACCCGCGACTGCGCTTCGCCTCACTGAGTTAAGTGGAACAATTTCTGTTCATTACGCAATCAACTGTATGACAGATGTCATACATAATCAACAAAAAAAGCCTGCTTAAATAGCAGGCAAGCATCACTGGATCATATAAGGAATGAACTGCAGTATCACCTGGCAGACCGGGCGACTGATTTACCAGGAAAGCGGATACCGCGCATTGCACGAATAAGTTATAGCAGCACTTTTCCGGAAGGAAAACCCGCCCGGAGGGCGGGTTAAGTGCTATGCAACCTGATGTAGCGCCGGGTTTCCCCGGGGAGCCTTTGGACAGCCTCACTGACTCGTGGACTTTTAACTCTGCCGTTGCTGTTTCCCCCCCTCCGTAAAGAGGGCTACGCTACAGAGCGAACTTATCACCAGAACCCAAATGTTCACAATCAATCACTCTTTTTTTTCAGACTGATGACAGGGTGTTACGGTGAATGAAGGGTGTTAATGTGACTTGCGATTCATTGAATCCGTGTTGTAGGTAGGTGAAAGCATTTTGCCCGCCTGTCTTGCGGGCTTTTTTTCCTGTAAGCAGGAAAAAGGGGCTACCGGCGAACCGGCAACCCCTTCATAAAGGCGCTTCAGGCATGTCAGACCAACGCAGCCCTGAAAAGGCGGGGTATCCCCCGCCTCCAGGTTGCTACTTACCGTTGGATTCGTAAGCCAGGCTTGCCGCGACCTCCCTGTTCCCGTCCTTTAGCCGGACTTCGCATAAGCGGTTCCGGGTCAGGCATGTGAATATCAAAAGCGTTAAACACACGATTAATACGCACCAGACCAGGGCGTTTCGCGGTAGTTTCATGGTTTACTCCTCCTTGCATTGAGCACGGTAAGAGGCCATACTGTTGTTGATGAGACATACAGGGGGCCTCGTGGGTTAATGAAAATTAACTACGGGGCTTTCTGCTTTCTGCCACACAACACGGTAACAAACCACTTTCACGTCATGAGGCAAAAAGCCTCAAGCGCCACGTCGATTATACCGGGCCGGTGCTATTTCTTACCAGGTATATCCACGCTTTATGCTGCTTAGCGCTTTAAATATCTAATGTATACCCATCCCGCAATCAAGACGCCCGTGCCCAGCGCAAGATTAGGCAAAATAACATCGTTTGCACTTGCATATATGGTATTAGGATCATGTTGCCCCCAGAATGCCAGCTTGTACCCGATGCCCCAGACAAAGAATATAATCCCGGCAATCAGAACGCCGAATTTTATAACGCCGAGCAGGATTCCATCTAACCAGTCAGGCGGATCACGCCATGTGATGACCGCAGCTATTAGTGTGCAGATGATTTGGCCTGCATAATAACCAGGGGAACCATACCATTCCGGAGCAACATGCTTCACGATAAAATAGAACAGCACGTTCATTAAGATAACGAGCAACCAGTACCTCATAGTTCTGCTTTCCTTGTATTTGGCCATCTGAGTTGTCAGACAGCATTGTACTTATTCATCGGGCGGACTTGCCATTGAAATACTCCGGACGCGCAGCCAGTTCACGCTCGATTAACTCGTCGGCAAACAAAGGGGCAACACGATTAATACGTGCCTGCATGTTGCGCCTTCTCACCGCTGCTTTCCGTTCATCGCTCCAGCGTTGGATCTGTTTCTGGCCGAGAAAATCCACGCATACAGCGTAACCTGAGCCAGCCACCCAGCGTGACATCACCTCTTCAGGTGCCGCCTGCCCTGCCTCCACGACAACGGAAATCAGTTCCCGTGGACCTGGGCAGGGCCTGTGCGGCAGTTTCCAGCGCAGAGAATAGCGCCACTTCATACACCACTCCGATCAGCCAGCTTATTTGGCACCTGCCAGCGTTCAGCAACACGAATATGCTCAGGTGTTTCCCGGACAATAAACGGAATTTCGTACATCACTGCATACAGCGGCTCACCGCTGATGCGAAGCCAGTCAAGTTCCTTCAGCGATGCGAATCGCGACTGCCAGCGCCAGAACGGTGCTGCAAGCTCTGCCGCGTCAAACTCGTCGCTCCACCGGGTGTACCAGGTGCAGACGGTTTCCGGTGACTGAAAATTCAGTTCTGTGACAGCCTGTCCCAGCAGGTTCTGACGCAGTAACCAGGACTGCTCGACCTGACGGGCTTCACGGCGCATTTTTCGGGTGAAGGCAAAGTCCTGACGTTTTAGCCTGCGTACTGTTCGGGTATGAAGGACTTCCGGAAAAAGTTCAGCCTGCACATCCATTGTCAGCGGCAGCGGACAGTATTCCCCGTGGCTGGAGATAAGCATATCCAGCGCCTCTTCCACCTGTTTCAGGCTGGAAAGGCGGTCTTTTGGATCACGGTGAAGGCCAGGAATACGGCGGGCAACGTCACTGTTAATCCGGCTACAGCCTGTCAGCAGGCGCAGGAATGTCCGGACGTGTGGCATCTGTAGTGGCACACTGAATTTGGCCACCTGAGTAGAGGTGATATGCTCACCTCAACATCTTACAGGTGAACCAATGAGCAAAGCATTTACTGCTGAATTTAAAGTCGAAGCGGCAAAACTGGTCCTGGATCAGAACTACACTCACGGCGAGGCGGCTAAGGCGATGAACGTCAGCCTCTCCGCCATCAACCGCTGGGTAAAATCGTTACGTATGGAGCGCCAGGGGAAAACGCCCCCGGGCCTGCCTCTGACGCCTGAGCAGACTGAACTCAGGGAAATGAGAAAACGGATACAACGCCTTGAAATGGAGAATGAAATCCTAAAAAAGGCTACAGCGCTCTTGATGTCCGACTCCCTGAACAGTTCACGATAATAGACAGTCTGAGGGCGCACTACCCGGTAGCGCCATTGTGCCGGCTGTTCGGTGTTCACCGAAGCAGTTATCGCTACATTCGTAAAAATGGCAGGGGTTCTGACGCTGAGCGTGCCGTTAAACGGAGTCTCGTCAGTGAAGTCTGGAACGCCAGTGGTGGCTCTGCTGGCGCGAGAAGTATCGCCACGATGGTCAGCGCTAAGGGCGTCAGACTCGGGCGATGGCTGGCCGGTAAGCTGATGAAAGAGCTGGATATCGCCAGTTGCCAGGTCCCGGCGCATAAATACAAACGCGGCGGGAACGAACACATTGAAATACCGAACCATCTCGACCGGCAGTTCGCGGTTACCGCGCCGGATCAGGTCTGGTGCGGCGATGTGACCTATATCTGGACGGGAAAATGCTGGGCTTATCTGGCAGTAGTGCTGGATCTGTTCGCCCGCAAACCTGTGGGCTGGGCGATATCGACGTCGCCGGACTCGGCCCTCACGGTCAAAGCATTGCAGATGGCCTGGGAGCTTCGGGGTAAGCCAACAGGCGTGATGTTCCACAGCGACCAGGGCAGCCACTATACCAGCCGTCAGTACCGGCAGGCTCTGTGGTGCTGTCGGATAAAGCAGAGCATGAGTCGACGGGGTAACTGCTGGGATAATGCCCCGATGGAGCGGTTCTTCCGGAGCCTGAAGACCGAATGGGTGCCGACGAAGGGCTATAACAGCTTCAACGAGGCTCAGAGCGCGATAATCCGCTACATCACAGGCTATTACAGTGCCATCCGGCCCCACTGGTATAACGGTGGCTTAACGCCAAATGAATCAGAGCGGCTGTTCCACGAACAGTCAGGTCGTGTGGCCAAAATTAGTTGACCACTACAATCGATGGCAGACGTGCGCCGCGCTGGCGAGCCTCTTCCACCGTCATGATGGCCTGCAGCGCTGCCTGACGGGCTGGTTTCAGGGATACAAGAGCACTGGATGACGGGATCATTGTGCGCCCTCCTGTGACAGCGTGCTGATGATGCTGGCAAACGAGTAGCCACCGGCGTCAAGACACTCGATGAGATCCAGAGTATGGGTGATGAGTTCAGGGTTGAATGCATCCATCACGCGAACGACAGAGAACGGCTGACCGTCACGGGTAACAAAGACCACTATCCAGCGAGGATTCAGCTCCCCCGGACTGCATACCGCCACATCAAAGTGACCATGAGGGGGGGTAAAACGGATCTGGACAGGAAAGAAGCCGCCAAATTCGCACCGGTATTCGGCATTCACGGACCAGCCGGACGGTGAGGTCAGATCGCGCATGACAGCGTGACTCAGCTCCCGGCGAAAGTCTTCACCGGCGGCGCGGTAGTCTTCCAGCTCATCAGAAGACATGGTTTTCAGGACATCCAGAGTCAGTAACGTTTTCATTTTCAGTCTCCTTATCGCCGCCCCGCAGGGCGGCGTCTCCGTTATCAGGCGGCGCAGGCCGGGTTGTTATGGTCGGTGACGTCGCCGGCATCAGCGTCGGTATCGTTCTGACTTGTTGCCAGACTGAGTTCAGACTTTGCGGCAAGCTGTTTCTGATTGTCAGCACTGGTCATCCATTCCGGAACCCAACGGATTTTTGAGAGGAAGTGCTCTGCATGTTCAGCGGCATCCTTTTTCTTCATCTTCGCGGCGTCCTGTGCTGCGCCAGCCAGTCCGGCCTGAGAGAGTGCCTGTACAATGTGTGGCAGCTTCATGTGCGAGAAAAGGTTATCAGCCGTCGGTTTCCACCAGTCACGAAGGTCAAACTGAATGGCGTTTTCCACCCCATCCAGCGAACTCTGGTGTTTACGACCAAATTCATCCTTGCCCTGTACACCATCTATGGAACAGGCGGTGCAGAAAGCCATCAGTGCCATCAGGGTTGCGCCATCGAGCGTAAAGAAGGTGGTCATATCCTTTCGCCAGTTTTCCGGCAGCAGGGCTTCAAGACGTTCTTTTTCTGACTGGATGGCCTGAAACGCAACGCTGTTTTCACCGTCAGGTGCTTCACGGGTCAGCGCGTAATGCGACACACTCACGCTAATGCAGAACGGCTCTTTGACGGACGTTGTGGTATGGAAAACCGAGTTACACATTTTCCAGACCATCAGCGCGACGGCTTTCTGCGGCTGCTGCAACAGGGCCGCCTGAACCGCCAGTGTGCGTTCAGAAGAAAGGCGGGTCAGCAACGGGACACTGACGGCGTCCAGCGGATCGACTTTTTCAGGGGCCTGATCGGTGGATGCATCCTTCTCCTCCATTTTTTCATCGGCGCACAGCACCACACCGCGCTGTACTTTCACCTCCTGGCCAGTCCAGGAAACCACCACTCCGGCAGATTGCTTCATTTCATCCGTCCATGCCCGGTGTTTTGCCCGGTGCGCGATGGTCTGCTGTTCTTCCCAGACGGCTTCCAGAGCCCCGGCCAAGACGTCATCATTCACGCCGGGGTTCTCGTCTTCATACTTAGCTTCCAGAGCTTCCAGTTCCGCAAGACGTTCTGATTCGGCTTCGGTATATTCCACAGGCGGGACAGCATGCAGGCGCCAGATTTTAGTGTCCTTCCCGTAGTGTGAAATCGGGTCAAGACGACCATCACACCATGACCAGCCTTCCGCTTCGCGGAGGTGCTCCGCGATGTTCTGCAGTTTTTCCAGCAGGGCGGTATCGAGCGATGCACTTTTGACATAGCCGCCGTTTTCGCTGCTGAAGAGATCAACCCGGATTTCATCCGGACTGAATGCGGCCTCTCCCACAAAGCGGAATTTGTCGCCGTTTGTGGAAACCTCTTCTGAGGTAATGAGGCTACGGATCGAGGAAACTGATACTTCATTATTCCAGGACCGTTTGCGGGCGGATTCCAGCACTTCCACCTGGCGTTTCTGATCGCTTTCGAGCACCAGTGCCTGGCAGTGTTCGGTGGTGATTTCATCCTTCGCCAGCGCCGCCAGAATTTCGGGAGCCAGTTCGGTCAGTTTCAACATGCGCTGAACATGACGCGTACCGAACCCCAGCAAATCGCCAATCTGCGCGGGGGTTTTCCCCTGCTCTGCCAGTGTGCGGAACCCGGCGATCTGTTCAGACGGATGCATTGCCATCTGCTGTTCGTTTTCTGCCATTGATGCCGCAACAGCCAGTTCATCAGGTACCTTTTTCACCATCACCTGATATCCGGCATCGATACGGTTTTCACTCTGCAGGAGCTGCAGCGCTTTCAGGCGACGACCACCGGCAGCCACACCACAGCGACCATCCGGGAGGTTATGCACGACCAGATTCTGCAACAGGCCAATGGCTTCAATGGAATCTGCCATTGAACAGACTTTCTCCGCCGGATAGGGAATGGTCCTGACGTTCAGGGGAGACTTCACCAGTGCCGTCACCGGGACATACTCGACCTGTGCGGCATCGAGAGCCACTTTAAGCGCCTCAGCTTCGGCAGACTTAAGCGTTTTTTTGCTGGTTTTCGGTGCAGTTTTTACCTTAGACTCTGTTGCAGACATAATTGATACCTCTTAGCTATTGATGAATGTCTGCCGGACAGCCCACCTGTCCGGCCTTCTTCTTACTGCTTACTTCGTTTTGCGTACTCCGTAGTCCCGGATGTAGCGGTTCATCATGTCCTCGCCGCCCGGTTCAAAATTCCAGACGCGCCAGATCATGCTGCCGTCATCCTGATGACGGACGACAAGGCGAAAATGGGTCCCCTGATCATCTTCAATCGCCACATTTTGATACTGCGCTGCGACAACCTGAGCCTGCTCGCGGGTAAACGTGCCATCCGGCAGGGATTCAAGCGGGGACAAAACGTTATGGTCCATGTGTTTCTCCTTTTCTGCCCCGCCTGAACGGGGCGTCTTCATCGTGGTTTAAAAGGGCGCGTCATCATCCATTGGTGGGAAATCATCCGGGAGAGGCTGAGGCGGTTGCTGAGACGGGGCGGCATCCTGACGGCCTTTCTTACCGCCCTTCGCTTTCGGGGATTTAGCTGCGGCCTGAGCAGGTTGTGCCGGGGTGGCAGGATTCTGCGGCTGCGCGGCGCTCTCAGGCACTCCGGATTCACGGCGGCCGCCGAGCATCTGCATGGTGCCGTTCTGCCCGACCAGCACCTCGGTGACGTAGCGCGTGACTCCGGCATCGTCCTGCCAGTTGCGGGTGCGCAGCTGGCCCTCTATGTAGACCTGTGCGCCTTTACGCAGGTATTCGCCCGCCACTTCCGCGAGCTTGCCGAACATGACAACACGGTGCCACTCGGTGTTTTCGCGCATCTCTCCCGTCTGCTTGTCACGCCATGTTTCAGACGTGGCCAGCGTCAGATTGACCACTGCGCCCCCGTTGGGCATGTAACGCACTTCCGGGTCCTGTCCCAGATGTCCAACCAGAATGACTTTGTTAACGCCACGTGCTGCCATGATGAATCTCCTTAATCCGTTGTTTTGCCTTTTAAAACCATCACCCGTTGAGTTGCCGGGGCCGCGGTTTTGACGTTTTGCGGGGACCTGCTGAACCTGCCCCCTGGATATAACC
>OFRN01000236.1_pt1 | contig 11499 bp, 7 predicted proteins | sample 1541701 | NCBI WGS metagenome assembly OFRN01 (sample SAMEA4413046, study PRJEB24355) | metagenome | biome: human; feature: gut; material: faeces | place: United Kingdom | collected 2010 | reverse complement strand
ACGAGAAGATCACCTGGACCTATAAAGACGGCAACATCATTCACTCCGATAGCTGGAACGAACGCGCCACCGCGTAATTGCCCGTCATATTTCGCGCCGCTGGCGCGCAGGCGACGTTCGCTCATCCCGGCCGCATCGTTATCTCTGCGGCCGGGGATTATTGCGGGCGATCGCCTGATGCGGGCAGCGTTTCTCTGCCCGCCGTTTTTTGCTGAGCGCCTGAGATACGGGTTCTCAGCAAAGAAAAACACAATCTGTCTGCCTGACCTTGTGCGCTTGGGGTTCCTGTTCGGGAACAGCGACGGGCGGTAGCGTGTCCGGAACCAATAAGAGAGGATCTCATGGAAAATCCAGCCAGCCTGTTACGCCGTCTTAATCCCTGCTGTGCCCGCGCAATGGAGGGGGCGGCCTCCCTGTGCCAGACCCGGGCGCATGCCGAGATCCTGCCCGAGCACTGGCTGCTTAAGCTGCTTGAACAGGGGGAAGGCGATCTGACGGTGCTGGCGCGGCGCTATGAATGGGATATGGATGCGCTGTGGCAGGATCTGCTGAGCTGGCTGGATAAACAGCCGCGCTCGGTACGTCATCGTCCCCAGCTCTCTGACCATATCCTGAGGCTGATGCAGGAGGCCTGGCTGATTGCCTCGCTCAGCGGCGAAGCGCAGATCCGCAGTGTTCACCTGCTGATGGCGCTGGTTGAAAAACAGAATCTGATCCAGTGCGATGGCCTGTGGCCGCTGTTAACGCTGGGCCAGCGTCAGCTGGAACGCCTGCGCCCCTTGCTTGATGCCCAGTCCGACGAACGTCCGCCAGCGCAGCAGGAAGCGGCGCTGGCGCAGCCCCATGGCGGGGACGTGGAATTTGTGGGGCGTCCTGCGGGCAGCGAACTGAATGCGGATGGGCTCAATCCGGTGCTGCAGAACGCGCTGGACAAATTCACTCTCGACGTCACCGCCAAAGCCAGAGACGGCCAGATTGACCCGGTGTTCGGACGCGACAAGGAAATCCGCCAGATGGTGGATATTCTCTCCCGTCGACGTAAAAACAACCCGATCCTCGTCGGTGAGCCGGGCGTGGGCAAGACCGCTCTGGTGGAAGGCCTGGCGCTGCGCATTGCCGAAGGCAACGTCCCCGACGCGCTGAAGCCAGTGTCGGTGCGCACCCTTGACCTCGGTCTGCTGCAGGCCGGCGCCGGGGTCAAAGGCGAGTTCGAGCAGCGGCTGAAAAATATCATTGAGGCGGTACAGCAGTCGCCTTCGCCGGTGCTGCTGTTTATCGACGAGGCGCACACGATCATCGGCGCGGGTAATCAGGCGGGCGGCGCGGATGCCGCCAACCTGCTGAAGCCGGCGCTGGCCCGGGGCGAACTGCGGACTATCGCCGCCACCACCTGGAGTGAATACAAGCAGTACTTCGAGCGCGACGCCGCGCTGGAGCGCCGCTTTCAGATGGTCAAGGTGGATGAGCCGGACGACGACACCGCCTGCCTGATGCTGCGCGGCCTGAAGTCCCGCTATGCCGACCACCACGGCGTGCATATCACGGATGATGCGGTGCGCGCCGCCGTGACGCTGTCACGACGCTATCTCACCGGTCGCCAGCTGCCGGACAAGGCAGTGGATTTACTCGACACCGCTTCCGCCCGCCTGCGTATGAGTTTGGATACCGTGCCTCAGCCGCTGACCCGCATGAAGGCGCAGCTCACCGCGCTGGCAATGGAGAAGCAGGCGCTGCTGGAAGATATTGCGCTGGGCAACAGCGCCCGCGGCGATCGGCTGGCGGACATTGAGCAGGAGGAGATCCGCCTTATTCTGGCGCTGGATACCCTTGAAACTCAGTATGGTCAGGAGCTGCAGCTGACGGAGGCGCTGCTGGCCTGTCGCCGCGATATCTCCCGCCAGGCGGAAATTAGCGATCTACAAACCGCGCTTATCGCCGTCCAGCAGGGCAATCCGCTGCTCGGGCGGGACGTCGACGTCCGCACCGTGGCGACGGTGATTGCCGACTGGACCGGCGTGCCGCTCTCCTCGCTAATGAAAGATGAGCAGACGGAACTGCTGAGCCTGGAAGAGAGTCTCGGCAAACGGGTGGTTGGCCAGGAGGCGGCCCTGAGCGCTATTGCCCGGCGCCTGCGCGCCGCGAAAACCGGCCTGACGCCGGAGAACGGTCCGCAAGGGGTGTTCCTGCTGGTCGGGCCGAGCGGCACCGGCAAAACGGAAACGGCGCTCGCCCTGGCCGATGCGCTGTTCGGCGGCGAGAAAGCGCTGATCACCATCAATCTCTCCGAGTACCAGGAGCCGCACACCGTCAGCCAGCTGAAGGGTTCTCCGCCCGGCTACGTCGGCTACGGCCAGGGCGGGATCCTGACCGAGGCGGTGCGCAAACGCCCCTACAGCGTGGTGCTGCTCGATGAGGTGGAAAAGGCCCATCGCGATGTGATGAACCTGTTCTACCAGGTCTTCGACCGGGGGGTAATGCGCGACGGCGAGGGGCGTGAAATCGACTTTCGCAACACCGTGATCCTGATGACCGCCAACCTCGGAAGCGACCTCCTGATGCAGTTGCTGGATGAACAGCCGGAGGCCAGCGAATCAGACCTGCACGAGCTGCTGCGCCCGGTGCTGCGCGGCCACTTCCAGCCGGCGCTGCTGGCCCGCTTCCAGACGGTGATTTACCGTCCGCTGCCGGCGGGAGCGCTGCGCGCCATTGTCGGCATGAAGCTCGGGCAGGTAAGTCAGCGTCTGGCTTGCCATTACGGAATCACCACCACCCTCAGCGAGAGCCTGTTCGACGCGCTGACCGAGGCCTGCCTGCTGCCGGATACCGGCGCCCGTAACGTCGATAGTCTGCTCAATCAGCAGATCCTGCCGGCACTGAGTCAGCAGCTATTGAGCCATATGGCGGCGGGGCAGAAACCGCGCCAGGTGACGCTGGGGTATCACGAAGAGGAAGGCGTCGTGATGGCGTTTGACGAGGGGACAATATCCGATGAGTAGCGTGAAATCGTTGTTGTTCAGCCATAACCACCACCTGCTTTCGGTGAAGGGATGTGAAGCCGGGCTTGATGTGCTGGCCTTCGAGGGCGATGAAGCCCTGAGCCAGCCGTTCCGCTACCGTATTGAATTCACCAGCGCAGACCATGCCATCAGCAAAGAGATGATGCTGATGAAGGCAGCCTCCCTGACGCTGCAGGCGCCGGTGGCTGAGGGCTTCGGCATCAATGTTCAGCAACCCGTGCGGGTGATCCAGGGTGTGGTGACGGGGTTTGAACGGCTCAGTACCTCCAGGGATGAAACGCACTACGCGCTGACGCTTCAGCCGCGCCTGGCGCTGCTTAACCGCTCGCACCAGAACGCCATTTACCAGGACCAGTCCGTTCCGCAGATTGTGGAAAAAATCCTCCGCGAGCGCCACGGCCTGCGCGGTCAGGATTTTCTGTTCTCGCTGACAAAAACGTATCCGCGACGCGAGCAGGTGATGCAGTACGGCGAGGATGACCTGCGCTTTATCACCCGGCTGCTGGGTGAGGTGGGGATCTGGTTTCGCTTTACCGCCGACACGCGGCTGCACATCGACGTCGCTGAGTTCTGCGACAGTCAGCAGGGCTATGAGAAGGGGCTGACGTTGCCTTCGGTCCCGCCGTCAGGGCAGCAGTCGGCCGGGGTGGACGCGGTGTGGGAGATGGCATGCCGCCACCGCGTCGTGGAGCAGCAGGTCAGTACCCGCGACTACAACTACCGCGAGGCGACGGCGGACATGAACGCGCAGGTGGATGTCACCCGCGGGGAGACCACCACCTTTGGTGAGGCTTACCACTGGGGAGATAACTACCTGACCGCGGGGAATGTCCATGACCGCCATCCGGCGCCGGAGTCCGGGGCGTTTTACGCCCGGCTTCGCCATGAGCGTTATCTGAACGGCCAGACCCGGATGCAGGCCACCACCAGCTGCCCGACGCTCTGCCCGGGACAGGTGCTGAAGGTCACCGGCGGAGAGGAGGTGGCCGGGGAGTTTGCTGATGGCGTGCTCGTCACGGCGATGCACAGCCACGCCCGGCGCGATGCCGACTTTGCGGTGGAGTTTGCCGGCATACCGGACAGCCCGGACGTCGGCTACAGGCCTGAGCCCGGCGCGCGTCCGGTGATGGCCGGGACGCTGCCGGCCCGCGTGACCAGCACCCGGGAAAACGACACCTACGGGCATATCGACAAACACGGGCGCTACCGGGTGAATATGCTGTTTGACCGGGCGCGCTGGGAAACCGGGTTCGAGAGCCTGTGGGTCCGCCAGTCGCGGCCTTATGCCGGAGACACCTACGGTCTGCACCTGCCGCTGCTGGCGGGGACGGAGGTGGCGATTGGCTTTGAGGATGGTAACCCCGACCGGCCGTATATCGCGGGCGTGCTGCACGACTCGGCGCACGGCGACCACGTCACCATCCGCAATGACAAACGTAACGTCCTGCGCACCCCGGCCAACAACAAAATCCGCCTCGACGATGAGCGCGGGAAAGAACATATCAAGGTCAGCACGGAGTACGGCGGTAAAAGCCAGCTGAACCTGGGGCACCTGGTGGACAGTGACAGGCAGCCGCGCGGCGAAGGCTTTGAGCTGAGAACCGACAGCTGGGGAGCTATCCGGGCACAGAAAGGGATATTTATCAGCGCGGACGGACAGGCGCAGGCTCAGGGGCAGGTGCTGGATATGGAGCCGGCGGTCAGCAATCTGGCCGAAGCCCGGGAGCAGATGATGTCCATCTCCGGTGACGCGCAGAAGGCGACCGCGAACCCGGCCGATCTCCAGGCGCAAATTACCCTGCTGGAGCAGCAGCTGACAGACCTCAAAAAATCGGTACTGCTGGTCAGCGCGCCGGAGGGGATAGCGCTGACCAGCGGGGAGCATCTGCAGGTCTCAGCCGGGCATAACCTGATTGCCACGGCCGGAAAGAATGCAGACGTCAGCGTGGTGAAAAATCTGTTCATCGGGGTGGGCAGTGCGCTGAGCGTGTTTGTGCGAAAGCTTGGGATCAGGCTGATAGCGAACCAGGGACCGGTACAGATGCAGGCGCAGAATGATCTGATGGCGTTGCTTGCCCGGAAGGAAATCAGCATTGTCAGCACGGAAGACAGTATCGAAATTATTGCGAAAAAACGGGTCACGATAAACGGCGGGGGAAGTTATATCACGCTCAATGCCAGTGGCATTGAATCAGCGACGGCAGGTGAGTACAAAACAAGGGCCGGGTATTACGTCAGGCGGGAAAAAGCGCAGCATAAGCCTGACATTGCACCTTTAGCTAATGCGATAAATGACGGCAGCCATAATATTCGCTACCTGTGTACAGATGATAATGGGATGCCGATGCTGAATACACCTTACAGGGCCTTTCTGGCTGATGGCTCGGTATTAGAGGGTGTCAGTGATGGCGAGGGGTATACGAAGTTGTTTACTTCTGCACAGGTACAGGATGTTCTGCTGCATATGATACCGGAGGCCATCAATGCCTAAATATAATATTTATACAAAGATTGAATCGAATGTTTCAGCAGTCGACCTTTTTTACGATCTGAATGTTTACAGAACTGATGCCAGTAATAAAAAACATATACTACTGTCAGTGGCGCAACAACCAGTAACATCAAATTATCAAACTCAGTCCCATGAAACGAATGACACAGAGGATGGGTTGTCTGTAATCTACATAATGGAAATGAACTTATATCGCAAGCACGGAGGTAAGTTGTTTTCTGTGCTTTCCTCGCCTGCGAAAAAGATGTACACACTTGGTGAAATGGCATCAGGGCAAGCATATTCTAAAAATAAGCGTGAAAATGTTTGTTATTTTGAGACAAAGGCGCAGACAAAACCGGTTAATGATAAGGGTGAGGATAATATACATACTGTGCAGATTACCTGTCAGAAAAGAGCGTTTATTGCAAAAGAGTATCCTGTAGGTAGTCCTGATGATCCCTTCGATAAAAATAAGATAGAACATCAGATCCTTTCGAGGATGAATCGCAGTAGTTATCCAAATCAAGGGGATACTAGTTTGTGTGGGCCAGCATCATTTTTTTATTGCCTGTTGATGGATAGACCTGATATTTATAAACAAGCAGTTAATGAGCTTTGGTTGTATGGGAAAACTAAAATAGGTGCGTTAAATATAGTTCCAAGCAATAGTTGTCGGCATCCTATGGGGGCTTTCTATGATGCTTATGGAGAACGAGTGAAGGGGATCGATTGGATAACCCTCGCTTCTTTAAGGGACTCCGAAAATTCCATTATGAGTTATGACGAAATTGATGACCAGGCTTCAGGGATAACATTATGGGGAGCGCTTACTGAATGGTTTGTAAGTGCTGGTTATCAAAAAGAGTTTAGTAATGTCGGGCTATCGCACGTAAATCTGAAAGAACTAAGTACCCTCAATGAGTATATTAGAAAAGGTTGTCGAGTTGTTACTTTGATATCAGCTGGTATACTTGATGGATTTGACTCCACTGTCACGGCTAAGAATCATTGGATTGTTTGGGATGGACCTATAACCACACAGTATGGTGAGGTCATTTCATTAACGACTAAGGAAAATGAGTTAGTTCAATTGAAATTATTCTCTTGGGGTAAGGTAAAAAATCAGATTAAGAGGCATCTTGCTCTTTCAGATGTAATGGGAAGCATTTTTGGAGGGGTAGTGTTTAAATCACTAGAATAGTTTTATGAAAAAATATCTAATCTGTTTGTTTGTTTTTGTAGCATCCTGCTCTTCAGGTAAAATAGAGTTTTATCCAAGTGGGGGGCGGTTGAAAAATGCCAAGATAGGGACGTTTTATCAGCAAGGTTTGGTTATGAGATTTCAGGGGAGTGGAGAGGTTATTTCTTTTATTTCAAGTAATTTTAGAGCAAAATTAACTCCTGATAATTCCGGTCTGGATATAGAACCAAGCTTTATGGGGAATGAAAAAAATGACTTTAACAAAGGTAGCAGCCCTAACGAACTTGTAATAAGTGGAGTGCCCAGAATAAAAGGTGTGATAACCGTTGAAATAGTTGCAAAAACATATGCATCTATGTATTCAAAATCACAGGTGTTTACTAAAAAATATCAAATAAATGTTGATTGAATTTATTTTAGCTCATGTCTTTAATGATATTAAAGTAGACAATGTGGTCGCCGGTATTACAATTTGGAGGGGTGATATCGAGTGGTTTTAAAAGAGTGGGTATGTCAAGGTGGGCACAAGTAACACCAGGTTTTTTACCGTAATCCTAAAAGCCTGACGAAATAATCGAAAGATCTTATCCCTGGTAATTTAGGGATGGAGTTTTTTGAAAACTGAGGAAGGAATTTAATCTGGATAATCACTAACGAAACGAGTTTAGAAGAGTTTGTCTCGCTGAGACTTTTTTCATGGGGTGAAGTTAAAGATAACTCGCTTCGAGTATCATTAACATTAGGAGAATTTCTAAGCATACTTTTGGGGGATGGTATTTACAAAAATATCATAATTAAAAATGAATCACTCTCTAAGAGCTTTTGTAATTTCTTTCTTTCTGACTGGATGTGGCAATCACCTTGTATTTGAGCCTAATAAGTTACCAGATGGATATATAGATCAGGAATATTATGTTCCAATCACCATCTCTGGAGGTACAGGACCAGTTGTTGATCTGAGTTATGAAATTCACCCATCAAATTCTGGATTGAAATTAGTATTTTCTGAAAAAAAATATTACACAAAATATGTATATAATAACTTTACTATAGAAGGTAAGCCTCAGTTGCAAGGGATTGTAACAATTAATATTAGGGGCGGGGTTGTTGCTAGTGCGGGGCAATATTTTGAAAAACAATATGAGATTAATATTCAGAAATAAACAGGTAATAACATCTTGGAAGGCCTGTTGAGAGCGTGCGGGCGATAGCTGACGGTACCGTCATTTCACTCCGCAAAAGCTCAGACAAGCGCGACCTAGCACCATTCAACATCAACGCCGATAAACCTAATACAAAGGGGAGTAATGATGGTTATGTGCTCATAAAGCATGAAACCGAGATCGGTAGCGGTGATGAAGGAAAAGTGGCTTTCTATTCCTTATACATACATCTGAAGTCGCTGGCTGAAACTGTTAAAGCCGGTGATAAAGTTTACCGTAAGGATCCTTTAGGCCTTCCAGGCATGGTTGATGGAGTGAATGCTTTCCATTTCCAGATTTTCTGCGATGATGACAACATCAGCAAGCTAACGGGCAGGAAAACAGGAGAGCTGGATATTTCGAAGAATGGCCGCACCGATGCGGTTTATGGTGATATTCACTTTTATCTGCCACCGCAGACAAAGTTTTATGACAAAGCTCCTGCAGATAACAGCATTTCTACCACCGGACTTTCTGAACTCTATACCAGCAATGTGCCTCTGTATGCCAGCATGACTCTGGCCCAAGGCACGTGCACGATGGTTACTCGTCAGAAAAATACGCAGACTGACGTAAAATATGATCTGCTGGGTGAACCACTGGTTAATGCAGATGGTGATGACTACGAATACAAACTTTATAAAACCGCGATGCGGAATTATAAGGAGAGCCCAAGTGCCGGGTTTGAATTACTTCGCTTTGGGCGAGTGATCAACACGGACCATGAAACACTGGTACCGGCAGACGCACCATTATGGATGACAGTCAATTACCCGGGTGGTAAAGGGGTGATCAACCTTGCTGATTCCAGTATTAAAAAGTTTAGTGACGCTGATTTCCCTCACTGGACGGGCTGGCAGATGGTAGATGACGATAGTGACAGCAACAGCCAGTGTAATTCAGCTATTATCAAGAAACTTCACGAAGTTGGTGACTTCGATAACCAGTGCGGGAAGCTAATATGTCATTTCCCGTTTGAATGGGAAAAAAGTACGATCGACATCCGTTTTTCGTGGCTGAAAACGGGAAATGAAGAGCATGAACCGATGACGGAAGCCGATTATGCAAAGTTTAAATCCCATGCGGAAGCACTATGCTTTGATTCTGGAGCGTTGAGTTCTGACCGGTTGTGGCATTTTGAGCCAAAATCATTTATTCGACATTTCAGGAAATGTAGTTGGCTCGACTCTGAAGTAATTGAAAAAGTAATGACGGCGAATGCTAGTAAAAAAAATAAAAATGCACTTGAAGGTATTAAAAATATTACATTAGAGTACTATGTGGACATAAATACAATCATGCGAAAGTATAACTTATCTGATGCAAATAGAATTTGTCATTTTTTAGGGCAGGGTGCAGTTGAATCAGGTTATTTATTGTCCATGCAAGAAACTAGCCAGCAACAAATTATTGTTGATGGTGTTCAGCAAGGTGGTGTGATTGTTGAAGCATCAACATTTAATGAAACTACTAAGCTAGGTCATTGGTACGGAGCTCTTAAAGCCGAGAAGGATAACTATTTCTCCGGGAAAAAATACAATTCCCGTGGAGGGTATATCACAGGAACCTATAGCTGGATTAACGGTAACTGTGGAGATGTAGATGCACAAAAATTCAGAGGTAGAGGGTTTAAAATGCTAACTGGACTTAACACATATTCAAGCTACTGGGTATATCGAGGTTGGTTGTCAAAAAATGACTTTGATAAATATTGGTGGGATGACCCGGAGTACAAGAAAAAAAATTCAGCCGGTATGAAGAAAAAACCACCAAAATAGTGATCATTTAGGCGTGCTTTTAGCATCAGGAAATAAATATCTTGATGTTAAGGAGCTTATAGATTGCAAAGGACAGTCAATTCGAATTCATTCTATTCATTACTTTAATAATTCAATTTCTTCTATTATAGATGTTAATTTTGAAAAAAAATTAGTTCTGGCATTAGTTGTGATTGATGCTCACTTTAGGTCATATCAGGCGATAGTATCTAAGTTTAATGGGAATAAAAACCTTTTGTCAGGCAAAGGTTTTTGGAGTAATTCCTCATCTGAGCCAGATCAGAATAGCTTGTTTTACCCTGGTGGTTCAATATATCTAGGGAAAATATCTGTCAATGGAGAATATATTGCGCCAAACGATTTGGATTGTGCGGTTGATTCATTCCCAGGTGTGTGGGATATAGCAAGAAAAATGAAAATTATATTCCCAAGAGATAAAGATGATGCTGTAATTGACAGTAAATGCCGACAGCTTTTCTCGGGAGAGAAAACACTTGATGAATTGGGTGGGAGCTTATCAATATGAAATGATGCTTTTTCAAATGGCTATTTACTATCTGCGCAAAAAATTTTCTCGTGAATCATTAGCAATTGATCCCAATCATACTTTCTCATGAGGATAAGCATGGATTATCAACCCTCAGTAAAATCAATAATTTTTTCGGATTTGATAGCAAAACTAAATCTGTGAAAGATGAAGGTGGCGGTCGATGAAAAATTTTATAGCTATAAGTATGTTACTGTTGTTGTCATTGAGAGTGATAGCAGGTGATCCCGGAGGAATATCCTTACTTGTAAAGGCATTGCCTTCTGCAAATGATTATAAATATGTCCTTGATGGCTTTTTTAGAAATTATTACGGTGTGGACAATCCTCACACTCCTTCGTGCGATCAAAATGATTATACCCCTTATATTGATAACGTATATTTGAATACGCTCCCAAAAGGTATTGATGACAATATACTAATAAAATCCATAACAGATTTATCATCCAGAACTCAGATTGCCAAAATATTATCATCTTACTCTGATGATCAAGTTTCTGGTTTCGATGGAGTTCTTTTTTATGCAATGAAAGATAATAAGTTATTTATTTATACGTTCGACTCAAAAGCCCCTGGGCATATCTTTACGAATGAGTTGAATGTTGATGGAATTATTAGCTATAAGCTTTTAGGAAGGTCCATTTGCCAGTCTATAAGATCAAAGATACTCCCTTCCAGTCCTTAATGATATTGAGGTCAGTAGCTTTGTTTAGATACTTTTCATTAATCATATGTATGCTGTGTTTTTCAAGTGCCATTGCTGGGGAAATGTTCTCTGTAAGTATCCCGCTTAACCTTTGATCTCCTCCCTGAAAACAGTGTCAGGCTAAACTGAAGTCTCCGGTCTTTCTTCCATCTCACAGAGAGGCACATCGCCATGAAAAAGACCCGCTATACCGAAGAACAGATAGCATTTGCGCTGAAACAGGCCGAAACCGGCACTCGGGTGGAGGAAGTCTGCAGAAAGATGGGCATTTCTGAAGCCACATTTTACAACTGGAAGAAAAAGTTTGGCGGCATGGGCGTGACAGAGCTGCGCCGCCTGCGCCAGCTTGAGGAAGAGAATCAGCGTCTGAAACGTCTGGTGGCTGATTTAAGTCTGGACAAGGTGATGCTGCAGGAAGTTATCAAAAAAAGTTCTGAGGCCGGCTCAGAAGCGTCAGGCGGTGCATTTTCTGCGGGAGGCTTACCGTATCAGTGTCCGACGGGGATGCGGACTGCTGATGCAGAGCAGAACCGTTTACCACTGGCAGAGCCGGC
>OFRN01000230.1_pt1 | contig 11676 bp, 15 predicted proteins | sample 1541701 | NCBI WGS metagenome assembly OFRN01 (sample SAMEA4413046, study PRJEB24355) | metagenome | biome: human; feature: gut; material: faeces | place: United Kingdom | collected 2010 | reverse complement strand
GTTTGGTCTTGGTCAGGTCTTCGGTTATCCACTTTGGATTCGTGGGGTCACTGATACCTTCGACATATTCGCCGCGTTCGGCGGCCAGAACCTGATTAGCGTCAGGGCGTTTCTTTTGAGCTTCTTTCACCAGTTCGGTGCCAATTACCTGAAAGTCAGTTGGGAGAGTTTCCAGGTCAGGCACACCTTCATCTCCATCGATAGCCTTTTTCACAGCGTCCAGAGTGACGGCGGCAGATGAAACATGACCAGCTTTTTCAAGCGTCTCAGTAGAAGGGGCGTCATGCTTATGCTCGGTCAGGTTCGCATTGATATAGGTCTGCAGACTTACCGGGAAATGATGAATGTCGCTGGTGGCGCCACGAATAAGGGCAAAAATCGCGGCGCGGGAATAATCCAGGATGCCTGCAACCTTGCGCAGCGCTGCCGACCATTCCTTGAACGGACTTTCTTTCTTCTGAACGATCTCTTTGGCCCGGCGGTGAATTGATGCCGGGAAATTGTAGATATCGAAATCCATTGGCATTGTGGCCAGGGCTATTTCTACATCGAGCGTATCAAGGGTATGGGTGTAGTCAGGGTTGCGATCGGTTTTATTACCGCCGCCAGCATTAGTTCCTGCATCAGTTTTCAAAACCGAAGAAATGCAGTTACCGGCAGCCCATTCCCTGGTGAGAATGCCGCGGTCGATCGCGTTCGTGGCGAACCACAGCTTAGCAAACTGGATACGCTTACCGAGTTCATGCCGTTTCCCTTCCGGGAAGACTTTTTTATTGGCGCTGGTGAATTTCCAGAGCGCCGGCATATCGTATTTTTTAATTTCAGGGACATTCTCGGCGGCCAGAATCAGATCCTGGACGGCTGCGTTATCAGTGTCCATTTCAAGAGCTGACAGCTCCTGCCGGTGAGGCATGCTGATATGATAAACGTGACGTTCTTCGGCCATGTACTGCGCCAGAAGCTGCGCGCGAAAGGGGAGTTCGGCCACGTTAAAAAGCGCGCTGGAATCGTCCTGGTATTCGTCACTACCGAAAGTTTCCACGGTCTCACCTTGTGCCGCGTCGCCATTAGTATTGGCATCAACCAGCTCGCCACTAACGGGCTCAGCGGATACTCCGGCATCATTGATGTGATGTTCCGCAGGCGCCTGACCTGGCTTCAGAGCCCAGGTGCGACCATCGTCGCCGAGCTGGTAGCGTTGGCACCATGAGTAATCGAGAACACCTTCCGCCGGAAGGTCATTGAATACCGGGAAATCGGTGCGAATTGGTTTTTGATAGTCTTTGCCGCGGCCTGTTTCGATCCCAGCGTCTTCCAGATCGACGTCCAGCTGCAGTAGGGCGCGAGCTTCTGATTTATTAGTGCGCCAGATTACGGCATCAGCTTTACCCGATTTTTGAGTCGCTTTTATCAGATAAAAATATTCCATGTGATAGCCTCTATTTTGGATGTAGAATCCCCCGGGCCATTGGTAGCGCCCATTTAGGGTGGTCATTGGTTTTGGTAATTTCCGGTGTAACTTTGGTCGGTGGCACCGGACGTACATCCCGCTTCGGCGGGTTTACGTTAGCCCTCGTGCGCCATCTGGTCGTAAGAGGCGCAGCGTTCAGAGCAGTACTCTTTTTCTTTCCGTGCGAGCTGGTTCCCCTGGAGGTACAACAGGGTGCTCACCACTGGTTTTCCCTCGATTGCTTTACGGCAGTAACCGCATTTCTTCTGCATTCCTCCCCCTACATTTGCACCGTGAACCCGGCCGGATGCTCGTCAAGTACACCTTTAAGCGGATAACATTCAGCTTTCACGTGTTGCTCTTCTGCAGCTACCTTGCAGTCATTCTCAGTGTCGTAAACCCCGAGCAGGACATCCTGATTACCGCCCGTCAGCATGCTGACGGTGAGAACCAGGGCAAACATCGTGCTCATGAAGGGTCTCCTTTTTGCGCGAGCATGTAGCACACCCGGCGGATGAAAGCTGACAGCGGACTTAAACGAACAGCCTGCTGACGAGCGGGTTTGCGTGCGAAATCATTCATAGAAATATCTCCCTCAGTACGCTGAAAAGCGCGATCCAGATGAAGAGCCCGATAACTGCCGAAATGACTAGGGCCCTGATGCCGTGCTTGCTCATTTCAACCTCTGCCTTGTCGCCGGCCAGCGGAACGTTACTACCTACTGCGCATTGATATTTCCACCTCATCCCGGAATTCGTATGCTCCGGGCAGCTACTTCGTGGGCGTCCTGCCTTGGTGGGGTGTTGCTGGAGTTAATTAAACACAATGTTTAATGTTGTGTCAACATTATGAGTAATTAAACGTAAACAAAAAGTTTATAGCGAGAGGTGGGTTAGTGCAGGGAGTATGTTTATGGGTCTATTCTTTGGTTTTAAAAACATCTATGAGGGCTAATGGTATGCGGTATGAGGATGAGTTTTTCGCAGAGATGCACCCGCAAATAGCGCAGGTTATCGGGGTAGCGGTTATGCAGTTACTGGTTGAAAAGCAAGAGCCGTCAAGAGAGGCGCTGATAGAGATGATTCAGGTGTTGTGGCAGGAAGACCAGGTCGATCTGGCTATGGAGTTGGCAATGGATGTGCTGATGCTGTGGAAAGAGTTGATGCAATAAAAAACCCGGCGCGGGGGCCGGGTGGAAAATACGATTACTCGTATTTATTTTTGGAACAATATTTTTTTCGCAAATTCAATAGTGTCTATATGATTTGATGCTGCTGTATGATTTATTTTCTTAGAGTCCATTGTTTTTTTAATCGTATCTATCACTTTTCGTTGCCCTGATGTTGGGGTTTCAGGTACTTCAAGAGTGAATAGCACATCATCAATATCTAATAAGTTCTCTTCAGCCGCACGGGTAACCCTCATTACCCAAGTATCACTATGTTCCATCATTTTACCCGGCTCGGTTTGAGTAAATGCGAGTGGTTTTATAGCACATTGAATTTCATTGCCTTTTTTGGCAACCAAAGGCATGGTGAACTTAGCATACGAACCTTCAATGGATTCATTCTTAAACGTATTTTTTAGACCATCTATTCTGTCAATGCTGCGTTTCAGTTCCCTAGCCAGTACATCTTCACGGCGTTCTTTTGTATAATCTGAGTGGTTTACATATTTATTGTAAATTCGATCCATCTCAGATTTAGGGTTCTCACTAAGAATCACACGAATAGAACTAAACTGGAATATTGACTCCTTTTTCGCGGTAAAATACCTAAAAAATTGAGCAAGTTGATGGTGTCCACTAATCTGAGTTGCCTGGGCTTTAGCAAACTGTAACTCTCTTTGAATGGTGTCTTTTGCTACCGGGAAGATACAGTCATCATGAAAAAAACTTCTTACGCGAGAATCGTTGCGCTTTGTGATCTGGAAATCAAAAAAGTTTTCTTTTGGCGCGCACATGACCACACCTATGTTTGCGAACTCTTCAGTTTCCGCATAAGGTGCGTACCGAACAATGCTGTAAAGGCATGGTGTACTCATGCTATGTCGCTCCAAAATTCATCGCTATCGCCTTTCTCTAACGTTTTTTGTACAAAAGGTAAAAATTCATCGTCAACAATCCATTCCTCCGGGATCTTCTGAATGATTGCTGGGAGCTTACAGTGACAGTCCGCTACCTTCTGTCTGTACTCGAGGCGATCAACTAAATCGTACTCCCACTTCCGGTTCCCCGGGCCATAAACATGCACCGTAAAATCTTCCGAAACAGCATTTTTATCAAATGATAGGTTATGGTCAATTAGATAATACTTATCATTGCCAACGTCATAAAGGATGTTGACGTTTCCTCCTTTGTCTGTAAGAGTGCGATCAGCATTTAGTACCCATTTATCAAAGGCATATATTAGTTTTTGTTCATTTGTCGGTATAATGGCATCATTTCTAGACTGGGTAAAAGTAAGTGCGAGTGCACCTTCTATGTATCTTGAGGCGAAGGCAAGACCAGGCAGGATTTCATTTTGAAGTTCTGGAGCATACTCAATCAACTCCTCTGGGACGAAAACAATCTTAAAGTCGGGTAGTGATAGCCCTATGTCATAGGCCAAACACCCAGCAATAAATTCAGCAAGAAGGTTTTTTGGGGGCATGGACGGTTTTGCTTTTAAAACATACATTTGCCCATCATCACATTTGCATAGAAATGGTTGAGTAGAACCTTCCTTGATGCGGCGGATTATTTCAATGACATTGGGAATGAGTGCACCTTTGTTGTCCATATCTGTCATCGCTATCCCTTAGAATATTTTAAATGGGCAGTTGCCATTGGTTAACGTATTGATTTTATTATTTATTTTTGTATTTTCGTTGTTTTGTAAGAATCCGTAATCGCTAGCTATCTTAGTCAAAATCATCCCGCTCCCCCCTTCGCTTGAAGAAAATCTTCTCCAACCTGAGCACTATCCCAACCAGTCCGACAATTAGCAAAGTAATGAGTATGGGGATAACCAGATCAGACATACTTCCTCAGCATTGTTGAAGGTTTATCCAGGCGCCTTATAAGGGGATTGCCTGTCCTGCTGCCAACCAGAAAATCATGATAGCTCTGCATTAAGCGCCAGGGTTCGCATAGTCGCCAAGAATGAACCAAGCCAGAAAAACGACTGCAACGATGAACACGATCACCGGAAATGCTATACCAATTCTCATAAGACCACCCTTAACGGTCACTCGCCATCACCCTTAACCCGCCGCCCCATGTACTTCGCATACAGCTCATCGAGCTCTTTGAGACGCAGAGATACGATCCGCAGCATGTTCTGTTGCTCTTCTTCGTTGGGGAGTTGGTTATAGAGTTCCAGCAACCGTTTCTCGTCCGGGCGTAAACCATCATTTGCATCGACGTCCTGACCTAAAACCCACTCAAGGCTTACGCCAAGAGCATCAGCGAGCTTTATGGCAGAGCTCTTTCCAATAGCTCCCCGCACAAACCAGTTGTTAACCGATTGCGAACTTACACCACAAATTCTCGCTATATCCGCTTTGGATATGCGCTTCATCTCAATTATTTCATTGAGCCTTTGGACCTGTGGGTTGTCGGACTGGTGCGTATTTTTTCTCATATATCACGATTTTAAACTAAATGTTTACCGTCTCAACATTCATAAAGTTGACATTAAAATAAACATAATGTTTAATTCCCTCTGTAACTTTAATGGAGTGGTTTATGAACGCATTAGAAAAAGCCATACACATCGCTGGTGACGCAACGAAGCTAGCAGAAAAACTGGACGTCTCATCTATGACGATTAGCCATTGGAAGCATCGCCATGGGGGAGCCGTTCCTCAGTCTCGGGTTTTCCAAATCTTCCGGGTAACCGGCGTTACTCCGCATGAACTTCGCCCAGATCTTTACCCAAATCCAAACGACGGTTTGTCTTCACAAAATCTGGCGGGATGACCATGCAAACACTTTCCTTTCAACAAAATACCGGATTCAACACCGGCGCCCTGATAAAGCGAAATCAGCTGAGAGAGTCAGATCACGACGCTATTCGCTCTGCTGTTCGCGCCTGGGCTGCAGCTGAGGGCCAGGATGTTGTGTCGGCACACATCATCGATGAGTGGCGCCAGCAGGGCGGCGAGGAGATCGCGTTCCCTGATGACATCAGCCGCGCCCGCCAGAAGCTTTTCCGTTACCTGGATAACGAGGTCGATTCTGAAAAGTATCGCGCGAATGTGCGTCTTCTGACGCCAGCCATCATGGCCGTCCTCCCGTTGGAATTTCGCCACCGCCTGTTGCCTGAAGACAATTTTATGTCCCGTCTGGCTCGTCTAGAAAAAGAAACTAGCGAAGCAAAGGTTGCCGTTGCTATGGAGGCACCACGCCATCAGAAGCTGAAAGAACTGAGCGAGGGAATAGTCGAGATGTTCCGCATAGACCCGGAGTTAACAGCGCCACTGATGGCCATTGTCACTTCAATGCTGGGAGCTCTGTAATGGCGAATATCAAAAAAGGTAAAAGCCGCGGTGCTGCAACACCTACGGCTTTCGTGCGAATTAACTGGATCAATTCACAGGGGGAAATTATGAACACGAACCAACTGAATTTCAATAACGGGGGCGCCCATGGCTAAAAACTCGATCGACGCTTACGGCGCCAGCGGTAAAAGCAACGTCCTGTTTTTCGAACCGGAAAACCTGCATCTGGTGACCGATACAACACACCCGCTTTACGACGAACGAGTACACCTACCGCTTAATGAAGCTGTGATCCTCAACATCATGGAACTTGGGGTACTCGAACCGATTATCGTGTGGAAGGACCCGGAGACAGGGAAAACCTGCGTGGTGGCAGGTCGGCAGCGCGTAAAGAACGCTAAGGAAGCAAACGCCAGGAGAAAGCGGGCAGGGCTGGAACCCTGGCCTGTACCCGGTATAGCTAAGCGCGGCTCAGCAATTCAAATGGCCAAATACATGGTCAGCGAAAACGAGATAACGCAACCAGATACCCCACTGGGCCGGGCCAAAAAAATGGTTCAGCAGATGGAATACGGTCATGACGAAAATGACATTGCCCTGCTTTTTGGCTGCAGCGTAAAAACGGTCCAGGCAACCTTTGCTCTATTGGATGCTACGCAGGCAGTCCAGGCGGCGGTTGAGGCTGGAAAAGTCACTGTCACTCAAGCGCGTCAGCTGGTCGATATGCCACCTGAAAAGCAACGGGAAACGGTCAAACAGTTAGAGGCAGCGGCAGAGGGTGTAACTGGCCACGAGAAAGCTCGCCGCCAGCGCGCTATCCTCGGCGACACAAAGCCGCGTCTCAAATCCCGTAAGGAAATTACCCAGCGACTTCAAACCGCCAGCGGCGAATACGCAGCGGCTTTGCGGTGGGTGCTTGGTGATGAAAACACACCAGTTTAAGCAACAATGGGGTCTCTATGCGTGATTACGGCAAGGTGCATACATCATTTTGGATAAGCGATGGAATGCGCCGGGTATCGGATGATGCCAGGTTGCTGGCGCTGTACCTGCTCACCGGGCAACACACAAACATGATCGGATGCTTCAGGCTGCCTGATGGATACGTTTCGGAAGACCTTGCCTGGACTCCTGAAAGGGTTTCGAAAGGGTTTGATGAGCTATCGGCTAACGGTTTCGCAACGCGTGATTCGTCATCGAAATGGGTGCTAATTCGTAACTTTCTGACCTGGAATTCAGTTGAAAACCCAAACCAGGGAATTGCAGCACTGCGTTTGTTTGATCAGGTCCCGGACACATCTACGGTTAAGCCAGAGCTGGCGCGGGTTTTAGCCTCGGCGATATCCCACATCGGCATCGCAAAACTAAAGGGTTCCGAAAGGGTTCTCGAACCGTTCCTTAACCAGGAACAGGATCAGGAGCAGGAACAGGATCAGGAAGAAGATAGTTCGGGGCATGGCTTCGCCACACCCCCAGACCATCAGACCCAGGACGAAGGCGATAAACCTGATCCCCAAAAAATATACCCGAATGATTTCGAGCAGGTCTGGTCGGTTTATCCAAAGCGGGCAGGGGGTAACAGCAAATCCGATGCCTTCAAAGCCTGGAATGCCCGAATCAGGGATGGAACCACTACGGCGGAAATCCTCACAGGTGTGGAGCGTTACGCGGCTTTCGTTAAAGCCGAGGGAATCCTGAACACGCAGTACGTGAAACAGGCGAAAACGTTTTTTGGTCCCGGTATGCATTTCAGCGAACCGTGGGCGATTCAGCAGACGTCAGGTTCACGAGATCCCAATCAGATTTCGGAACCTGACAAAAAAATCCCATCGGGATTCAGGGGGTAGCGATGAAAAACATGATTGGTACCGGGAATGCACTGGAGCGACTGAAAAAAATCATTCCCCCTGGCGTTCAGCCAAAATTCGGCAGCGTTGATGAATGGCGTGCCTGGCAAGCCGAAGAAGGCCGTAAGCGCTGTGAGGAACTGGAAAAACAAAACCAGCGCGCACGTGCAGAGAAAATCTTTGGACGTGCAGGAATTCAGGATCTGCACCGCGGCTGCACATTCGCGAACTATCAGGTTGAGTCGGATGGCCAGCGTCGGGCGCTCTCGATGGCGAAAAGTTACGCGCAGCAATTCGGCTCAGGGTTTGCGAGCTTCGTATTCAGCGGAGCGCCAGGCACCGGGAAAAATCATCTGGCGGCGGCAATCGGAAATCACCTGTTGGCGGGTGGCCGCTCTGTGCTGGTGGTAACCATTCCGGATCTCATGCTGCGTGTTCGGGAATGTTATGACGGCGGGCAGTCAGAGGCGTCATTGCTGGATGATTTGTGCCATGTGGACCTGCTTATTCTGGATGAGGTGGGTATTCAGCGCGGAAGCAGCGGTGAAAAAGTCATCCTGAATCAGGTTATCGATCGCCGGCTGTCCTCCATGCGACCTGTCGGCATCCTAACCAACCTGAACTATGAATCGCTGAGGGAAACACTGGGCATACGGATCCTTGACCGACTCCAGATGGATGGCGGCATGTGGGTGAATTTTGAATGGGACAGCTATCGCAAAAACGTTCGCCATTTGCGTGTCGTTAAGTGAGGTGTGTATGGCTAGAGCATTATCAGCAGTTGAGCGCAGAGAGTACGTCCGCGCAGTGATTCGGATCACCAGGCATCAGGGGCGCCTAACGACCACTGAGGCAATGAAAAAGCTGGGGCTGAGCCGCGCTACTGTCCAACGGTATTTTTCCGAAGCAGAAGCGACTGGCGAGGTTGTCCGGCATGGTCGTTTGGGGCTGTTCCGCGATCATCGGGCTGTCATCGACTTTGACATGAAGCGTTTTGGCCTGGTGCCGAAAGCTGCTGTTGGGATGAATTACAGCCTGCTTGGCAGCCCTGTATTTCAGCGTGTTTTGGATGTGCAAGAAGTAATTTCTGCGGGTAAACCGATAGCCGCCCCGCAGGAGGTGAAATAGTGGATCCTTCACTGGAATATGCCTGTAAGCGAATTCTGGAGCTGGAGCAGTTGTTGCTGGTGGATGTTCCTGAAACCGTTTGGCCCGCCGAGGTTGCAATGGTTCTGTCTCAAGTTGAAAGCGCCGGGATTCTCCAGGCGCACCACAAGCAACGACTGCAGCACCATATCAACAGAATGTGGCTCGAAAAAATGCCGGTACCGTCAATTATCGCCGCGGCCCGTTCGCTGGCCTGCGCCATGGAGAAATACGTGTGAGAGAGAGCGAAATCATCGTTGATAACTTTGCCGGCGGCGGCGGGGCGAGTACGGGCATCGAGATGGCGATTGGGCGCAGCGTTGATATTGCGATTAACCATGACCCCAACGCCGTTGCTATGCACACAACGAACCACCCTGATACGTTGCACTATTGCGAATCTGTGTATGAGGTTCGCCCTAAGGTTGCGACTGCCGGCCGCCGTGTCGGACTGGCCTGGTTCTCCCCGGATTGCCGCCACTTTTCCAAAGCGAAAGGGGCTAAACCAGTTGAAAAAGCGATTCGTGGGCTTGCTTGGATTGTTCTGCGTTGGGCGCTGGATGTTGGCCCGCGGGTAATGATGCTTGAGAACGTTGAAGAGTTTAAAACGTGGGGGCCACTACTGGCGGCGGAAATGCGTCCGGATCCGGACCGCGTTGGCGAAACGTTCTTGGCATTCGTCGGCATGCTGACATCCGGAGTTCCTGCGGATCACCCTGCGTTGTTGGAATGCTGCGAATTTTTGGAGTTATCGACGGATAGCGAACAGGCGATGCGTTTGATTACCGGGCTGGGCTATGACGTCGATTATCGCGAATTGCGCGCCTGCGACTACGGCGCGCCAACTATCCGAAAACGTTTCTTCATGGTTATGCGACGGGACGGGCAGCCGATAGTCTGGCCGGCAGCTACTCACGGGGATCCGAAATCGCCGGCGGTGATTTCTGGCAAACTGGCACCATGGCGCACAGCTGCAGAATGCATCGACTGGTCAATTCCAGCGCCAAGCATTTTCAACCGCAAAAAGTCTCTGGCAGAGAATACGCTGAAGCGGATCGCGCGCGGCATCCAACGCTTTGTTATCGAGAACGCGTCGCCGTTTATCGTGAAGTGCAATCACACTACCACTAAAGGCAAATACGATTGCTTCCGGGGGCAGGCTCTCTCTGAACCGCTGCAGACGATTACGAAAACCCACGGTTTTGCGGTCGCAGTACCACACCTGACAAAGTTTCGTAACGGCGCCACCGGGCAGCCAGTTACCGAACCGGTACCAACGGTGACGGCTGGCACGTCCAAGCGCCCGGGCGGGAATGGTCATGCGCTGGGGATTGTTGAGGCGGGCCTTGTCCCGTTCCTCGCTGGCAACGGTGGCAGCGAATACCAGGCTAAACCGCGCCCGCTTGATAAACCTGCTCACACCATCCTGAAAGAGTCCAGGGCTTGCATTGTGGCGCCAGTCATTGCCCGCCAGTTTGGAGCCAGCATCGGCCACCGGGCGGACGTGCCAAATGCAACTATCACGGCGGGCGGTGGCGGCAAATCGCAGTTGGTGACGCCGACGCTGATTCAGATGGGATATGGCGAGCGCCCAGGGCAGGAGCCGCGCGTGCTGCAACTGGACAAGCCTCTGGGGACTGTTACCGCCGGCGGAAACAAATTCGCGACGGTGAGCGCGTTCCTGGCGAAGCACTACGGAGGAAATTACACCGGACCCGGTGTTGGGTTGGATGAACCGACACATGCAGTGACGACAGTTGACCATCATGCAGTAGTTGCGGCGCATCTTATGGTGAACAATACCGGGCATCATGGCGGTTCCGTGGAATCTCCTGCGCATACGGTTACAACTGGCAATCACCACGCCGTTGTTGCTTCTCACCTAGTTAAGTTACGTGGTACTTGCCGTGACGGACAGCGGACTGATGCACCGATGCCGACCATTACCGCTGGTGGTCAGCACGTCGGGGAAGTTGAAACCACTCTCGCTGTTGAGCATTACGACGAAGAGCGCGCGCAACAGGTGTTAGCGTTCCTGAAAGAGTACTGCGGAGCCGATAGTACCGGGCTGGTGGAAATCGCCGGGGTAACTTACCGAATCGTTGATATCGGCATGCGTATGCTTCAGCCGCATGAGCTGTACCGGGCGCAGGGCTTTCCGGAGTGGTACATCATCGATCGGGATTACCGCGGGGTGAAGTATGCGAAGGACAAGCAGGTTGCACGCTGCGGCAATGCCGTTCCGCCCCCGTTCGCTGAGGCGCTGGTTAGGGCCAATCTGCCGGATCTATGTCAACAGAAGGGAATGGCTGCTTAATAAACTTCTATCAATTCAACCCGCGCTGGCGGGTTTTCTTTTTTGTCCTGGTAAATAGGGGGTTGCACACTACACAAAATGTGCATCTTATGACTCAGTAGTTTTTTCTGCTACACCAATGCATCTGAAATTAATTAAATTCTGAAATTGGCCTTTTCCATTTGCTCGAGTGAAATAGGGGCTTGTACGATACACAAAATATGCCGTCGACAACCGCGCAAAGCTTTTAACTCCGTTAGCCATGAAAGTTAAACAAAACTCCCAAACTTTCAATTTCGATAATCTCTTTTGAAAATAGGGGCTTGTAGGGCGATCTTCATCTGTCATCATATCCCTCGTACCGTGTAATTTTCACATGTAAGTGATTCAACATTAATTTATACTGTATAAATAAACAGTACATTACACAGGGGGCAATTATGCGTATTGAAGTC
>OFRN01000224.1_pt1 | contig 12003 bp, 12 predicted proteins | sample 1541701 | NCBI WGS metagenome assembly OFRN01 (sample SAMEA4413046, study PRJEB24355) | metagenome | biome: human; feature: gut; material: faeces | place: United Kingdom | collected 2010 | reverse complement strand
GAAGTGTGGCTAAATCCGGAGCGAGAAACGCTGGCGGCATGAATCAACAAAGCGACAACTACCTTGACACGCACCGAAGCACAGTCGTAACCCAGAAAATGAATCATCTTGCTCTGGCTGGACTGGCAGTACTGCTCAAAGCGCTTTTCTCCGTCCGATGAACGATCCAGAAATTCCCGAAAAGCGGCAAGATACCCCGCCAGCCCCATAAACCAGGTATGAATACGTCGTGAGCCATCGGCTTTTAAGTCGAGGCCGCCGTCATGCGGGCGTGTGATCCCCCAGTCCTGCGGTCCGAGGGCATACTCTTCCTGCAGGAACTGCGGCATAGGAGGGCGGAGTGATTTGGTACTGAACAGCTGTTGAAGAAAATTATGGTAAGCCGACAGCTGAAGGAATTCGCGTTCAACAGGGAGAAACGCCATTTCGCCACCGCATAACTTGCAGCAAAACTGCTTCATTTTGGCGGCGTCAGGCGTGTGTGCACACCCTTCGCACTGGCTGGCGTCGGAGTCCACACCACAGTGGTTACACAGCCCGCGGCCAAATGCCTCGTAACCCCACTTATCGCAATGACTGCAGTAAGGTTCCGGAGACGTTTTCGAATAAATGGCGCCAGCGTCACAGGCGGCCTCATAAACCTTCGTCACGGCTTCCAGAAAATATCGGTTGTGTCGCGGCTGCATCCAGTTATCAACATGAATACCGACCAGCTCCAGCGTTTCACACATTTTTTGCGTGTTTTCTTCGGCGAGAGCCTGATGATTACGATCCAGCTCCATACCCCGTCGTAACATATACGACTGATAGTCGTCAGAATACGATACCAGGACACAATCATGCCCCTGCTGTCTCTGAACACGCGTAAAAACGTCAGCACCAAGGAAAGGGCCGGCAATATGGCCAATATGTAAATCGCCGTTGGGTGTCGGTGGCGTAATGGTGACAAGAAAGCGAGTCATAATGTATCCCCTATTTCGGCATGTTCTTTCAGAAAACCGCTGGCCGTATTTTCATCCCACCAGACAACATAAAAATGAAAATCTTCATCCGTGTCATTAATAACGTAGTGATCGGTGTGCTTCGGAATTGCGGCTATATCACCCATTGTGAATGGAAAAATTTCGTCGCCTACCTTCAGTTTCGCGTTCCCTTTTATACCAATGAAGAATTCCTGGTCGATTTGCGTATGGGGTTGCGACTGAGTATGCGGACGAACCACACACCATCCGGCGCCGATTGGCGTGGGATATCCTTCCCACGGCAGGAGACGTGAACCATCAAGATCATATTCGTGCACTAATGTATCCCACCGCATCGGGCGAAATATCTGAAAACCGGCCATATTAGTTCCTCATGATTACTGGAAATAAATCATCGGGGCTTTTCTGAGTTAGAAAAAGTTAACTCAGCAATAAAATCTAATTAATGGTGGGGTTTTCGCAACTGATATAAATTAAACGATGGTTTAGGTTTACTAAACCATAAAGCAAACGCGAGCCTGTCAGAGGCTACCGATAGGCGGATCAGGCGGGGTATTCATTCTTGTCAGCGGCGGCAGTGGCGGCGATCCAGTCCCGGAATCGTCGGCTTATTCGCTGCAAAATCGCGGACTCATCGTAAACCAGGTAATATGCGATCGGTGATTCGATGGCCACTCTGAGGGGATTAATGAGGGTTCCATTTTTGAGCTCCTCCCGGACCAGCGCGCTGCGGATAAGCGCGATCCCTTTGCCTGCCAGTGCTGCTTCCAGAACGCCGTTTGAGTCGACAAAAACAGGGCCTTTGTTCGTATCGGCCCCCGGGAGCCCCACCGCATTAAACCAGACCGCCCAGTCCATGCGATGTTCATCGTGGAGCAAGGTATATCGGGTAATATCAAGGGGGGAGGACAAGGGCAGCGTCTGGGGGATAAGACGCGGGCTACAGACGGGCCGCAGCCTGTCATTAAGAAGACATTCAGATTCGAGCCCGGGATAACGCCCCAGGCCGTGTCTTACCGCAAAATCTATCCCTTCTGATAATAAGTTTACCCGCCGGTTAGTGGTGCTGATTTGCACCTCCACTCCAGGGTTCTCCTTTTCAAATCCCGGGAGGCGTGGCAGCAACCACTGGATCGCAAAACCACTGGTGCAGCTGATGGTTATCTTATTCGGTTTACCTTCATTCATCAGCCGTTGCGTCGCTTCCTCAATCTGGCTGAACGCCGGGCGGATCGCGCGCAGATAAATGCGGGCTTCATCCGTCAGCTCCAGACTTCTGGGGCTACGGATAAAGAGCCGCATGCTGGTCATGTCTTCCAGCTTGGCAATTTGCTGGCTGACCGCACTGGATGTCACGCACAGTTCTTCCGCCGCTTTTTTCATACTTAAATGTCTTGCTGTTGATTCAAAGCACATAAGTGCATGTAAAGGTGGAAGTTTCATAATCCGTCCGATTCTATGCATTAGTTTAACTTAATTATAAAAGAAAAACTTGTTTGTGTGTTTGCTGACATACTCTTACAGTTTTTTTATGTTTAAGTTTTGTTAACTTGAGTCATATATACAACATTTTTCCTTTAATAAAAAGAGGTGTCGAAATGCGTATTGCAGACTATATCCGACTAATACTGCTTGCAGCCATCTGGGGTGCCAGCTTTTTGTTTATGCGTATAGCTTCCCCCGAATTTGGAGCCATTAATACAGCGTTCTTGCGCGTATTTTTTGGTTTCTCCGGGCTGGCGGTGATTCTTTTTGTTTTGAAGTCTTCATATAGTTTTGAAGGAAAATTTAAATCCTCCCTTATTCTGGGTGTAATTAATTCCGGGCTACCGTTTTTCATGTATTGCCTCGCGGCACGATGGTTACCGGCTGGGTATTCCGCCGTACTTAACGCGACAACGCCGCTGATGGGCGCATTAATTGGTTTTGCTTTCTTTAGCGAGAAACTGACAGCACGGAAATGGGGTGGCGTGGTGCTTGGCCTGGTCGGGATCATGGTCATTACCACCATCGGTGAATCGCAGTCCACTAATGAAACCCTCGCCGGGGTCATCGCCTGTCTGGTGGCGACCGGGTGTTATGGTGTTGCTGGTTTCCTGACACGCCGGTGGATCTCAAACAAAGGTGGGCTTGATCCGAAAATCGTTGCCTTTGGCAGTCAGATTGGTGCGACGTTGTTTTTGTTGCCCTTCTTTATCTGGAGCACCACGACCGGACCATCGATTAACTGGCTGCAAGGAAACGTGTGGGCCAGCGTGGTGGCTGTCGGTCTCATTTGTACAGCCTTTGCCTATATTCTCTATTTTCGACTTATCGCGGATATTGGGCCCCTGCGCTCACTGACGGTGACTTTTTTAATTCCCCCCTTCGCGGTGTTGTGGGGATATCTGGCTCTGGGGGAAACCATTAATGAAGGATTTATTATTGGCGCCATTATTGTGTGTATATCAGTATGGCTGGTTGTCAGCCCGGGAAAAGCACCGATGGCCTTAAAGAGTGAAGTGACAAAATAATAATTTAACTAATTAGTGGTGCTACAGAGTGCCGGGAGAGGGATTTTATGTCACACAATATTCCGCTATCTTCATTACGGACGTTTATCGAAGTCAGTCGTCAGGGAAGCATGAAGCTTGCTGCAGAAAAAATGTGTATCACAACCGGTGCCGTTAGCCAACAAATCCGTCATCTTGAGGAACAGATGGGGATCAAATTGTTCTCACGACAGGGCAAACGCCTGATGTTAAGTATTCCCGGTCTCAGCTTGCGGGACGCGGTTGGCCGGGGATTCGAAGAGATAGAAAACGGCTGGGCAAAAATTGTTCCGCCAGTTCAGAATCAACTGGTCATTTCAGCGCTGCCGGTGATTGCCTACCGGTGGTTGCTGCCATACCTTAACTCCTTTCAGCAACAGAACCCGCGGATCAGCCTTTCGCTGAGAGCCTGTCAGTCAGAAGAACAGCTAAAAATTGAGAACGCCGATATCTGGCTATCGTTGTCTGTGTTGCCCGATAACAGCCTGAGCACTGTCCCGCTGTGGAAATCCGCGCGCATCCCGGTTTGCCATCCTGTGTTGTTGAATGGAGCGACGATCACCCAGCCCGACCAGCTGCTTCAGTACCCTTTGCTGAAAAACATGAGTCTTAACGGCTGGAATGAATGGTTCACACTTAATGACGTAAAACAGGACGCAAACTCACGGGGCGGATGCTTTGACGATGAATTTGGCCTCATCAACGCCGCTCTTTTACAACAGGGGATCGCGTTGGTTCATGAACAGTTTGTGCGTGGTGAACTGGAAAACGGAACCCTTATCAGGCTCTTGCCGGACTTTCCCACTGCTTACAGTACATGCCAGTTCATTTATCGTGAGGGAACGCGTCGTCACTGGATGGTTCAGCGATTTATGGAATGGTTGACAGGAATATGTCATCAAACAGGCTGCTCTGAGACGCTTATAGTCCCGGCGCCGCGTACTGACTGTGGAGAGAAATACCGTGAAGCAGGATGAATATCAGTAGGTTGCAGCACCCGGGGCAGGAATCGGGCGGCCTGTACGCTAGTGTGAAAAAGCACTGAAGTGGAAAGACTGTTTTCTGTCATAAATTCATGAGTTGGCCGAACATGAAACACCGTATTCTATGAGCATCTCTATGCCTTTAAATTCATCGCGAGAAGCACCATCCGCATATTTCTGTCGGTATCACTCACCTCTTGGTGAAATTACGCTTGCCGCAGACGAGCATTATCTCACCGGCCTCTGGTTTGTCGGCCAGAAATATTATGCGGCTAATCACGCCCTGCCTTGTGTCGCTGAGGACAGACTGCCAGTGTTCACTCAGATCCGGGACTGGCTGGACGCCTATTTTTCCGGTCTTGCCCCTTTGCCGAATGATTTACCTCTTCAGCCCCGGGGCTCCGAATTCAGGCTCGCGGTCTGGCGCCGGCTGTGTCAGATACCCTACGGCGAATGTGTCACGTACGGGACAGTGGCGCGGGATGTGGCGACAGTGATGGGAAAACCCGGCATGTCCGCCCAGGCCACCGGCGGTGCTGTTGGGCACAATCCCATTTCCCTCATTATCCCTTGTCACAGAGTGATCGGAAGCAATAACAGCTTAACCGGGTATGCCGGAGGGATCGCAAGAAAAATCCAGCTACTGAAGCTCGAGGGCATCGATATCACCTCACTGACGGTACCGGCCAGAGGCACGGCTCTGTAACCAGATCCCGCCGCCGCAGTGAAGTCCTCTGAGGAGCTTCACTGATATGACTGCCGGGTAAGCTGTCAGGCATGGCCCGGTTTAAAAAGATATGCTGACAGTTCTGCAGCGGTGATATCAAACTCAAGGCGGCTGCCAGTGCCGCCTTGATCTCCGTTGTGGCATCCACGACAGCACGACATCAAGGCGCGCGCAGAGCGCATCAACTGGCTACCCGTGGTGGAGGGAAGTCTTCTCCTCGATACCCCGTCTTTAAAAGGGATTTGTCACTCTCGTACCATTTTCCCTTAGTCGTTATCAGAAGCGATTTTTCTTTAAAGAATCGTTGACTTCGTTGATAAGCTCGGGATATTTCCCTTCCTTCTCAATGCCTTCAAGCCTTTCCCGCAGATTTTGCTCTTCTCCAAAAAATTCACTGAACTGCGACAGTTGCAGTGCCTGGTAACGTCCGGTTGCCGAGCTGATCCCTTTGTAGCGAAGAAGTAGAAGTAACTGCAGAAAGTCCTCATCTCTTTTGCTCCGGGTTTTCATCCATTCCCGTATCACCTCGACACCACTGATATCGCACCATGCCCAGATATAGCTGGTCAGGGAAGACATTGACGGTAACTGGCTGGTAGTCGCCGGACTGTTCAGCCGGCGGGCAAGTTCTTCACAAAGCCCCTTAAGTCTGTCAGGCGGCAGCCACTGCTCCAGCTCGCCCGGCGCGAGGTTGCCGCGAAGCCCGTGCTGCCACAACAGATGCCGGCAATACTCTGCAATCCATCTCCAGGCTCGGCCGCCGAGGAGCAGCTTGCGCAATGTCTCAAGCGCGTGTTCCGGTTCTGTTTCGTACATACGCTGTAATAACCGATCCGCCACGCTGTTAGTATCCAGCTCGTACAAAGAGAACCAGCTATTCAGTGCCAGATACCGGTCGATCATTTCATCGCCGTAATGAAAGAAAAACTCTAACAGGCCTTGACACTCCGAAGCGCTTCTTTGTGAAATCACCGGCGTTGTCAGTTGGCTGAGGATATGCTCAAACCAGGTCCGGGAAGAAATCCCCTTACCATTAATCCTTCCAAGCAGTTCATCCGACAACTCCGTCTGTTTTTTGCCAGCGGAAGCCAGGCCGAATATCTTATCAAAGTACTCAGGGGGCAGGATATTTTGCGGAGATGAAAATGCAAAGTAATAGCGCCAGTAAGCCTGACTTCCCAGCCTCCTCTGCGTCGTCATCAGGCCTTTTTCTATGTCACTCAGCTCCCCGAAAAGCGTGATGGGATGATTCCCTATACCACCAGAGAGACCCGGAACCCAGTTCGTCAGCAGATAGGCGGAATGAGCCTGTAAAGGAAAATAGTGTGAAAGATGTTCAGCCAGACTTTTACTCAGGGTTTCTTGTTCTTCCTTACTGACACGCCCGTCACCGGATTCCACGATGGACCGCTCAGTCAGATACTCCTCCACCCAGTCACAGAGACCCGGATTGGTGATACGTAACAAATGCAGAAAACATAAATCCGGCAAATAGACATAGTCCCGGATCCCTGAATAGTGAAAGCGCAGTGCATTGAGAACCAGCTGTACTTCCCGCGGGGTTTTCAGAGTGCTGCCATAGATGTCAGCCACTTGTTCCAGATCACTGAGGAGCCCAGTATCAGGTGAAGCACCGTTAACGGAAGAGTAAAGTTCGATTGCCCCTTCAAGGAGCTCTCGACGTAAAACAAATGACTCAGGGCGTGGCAAACTGAAGGCGATCTGGACAATTTTCTGTAGATACAGCCTGCCATCATCCACCCCTAGCCCGCGGCAGATGGCCTGTGCCAGAACCGCTTTGTCATAGCAAAGGATGTAACGGAAACGGGGAAAATCGGCCACCGATTTAACCAGGCGGATCACCTCGATGGCCTGAGCCGGCTCCAGTCGGTCAAGATCATCCAGCAGAATGATGAAGCTGAGATCAAGTTCGGCTATTTTATTTGCGATTTGACTGCGTAACTCAGAAGAAGACTGAGCTTTTTCACTTAACTGCACTGATGCCAGCGCTTTCAGCGCTTTACCTGCATTTGGTGCTCCAACAAGAGCCGCAGCTTCAGCGACAGGAACCAAATGACGAGCCGTTGCCTGGGCATATCGCAAAACTTTATCTGCCGTTGCTGTCAGCCCCTTTCGTCTTTTCAGTTGCCGGAGAGACTCCTCTGACATACGCTTTTCTTCTTCTTCTGCAATAATTCCTGCGACCGGTATCAGAAGCGATTCCACCAGACTGGTCTCGCTGCCATCAAGCCAAGGAGAAACATTCAGCACAAAGGTGTTGTCTTCCATTTGCTCATCCAGAGCCGAGCGCAGCAGGTTCAGAAGGCTGGTTTTCCCCGATCCCCATACACCTTCAATACCAATGACAGCGCTCCCCTCCCGACCAATCGCCTGGATAGATTTGGCAAGTTGTGTTGCGACATGGCGGAATCCATAGCGATCCTGTTCATAACGGGTGACGGACTGATCTAGTCGCATCGCTTTATTACTGGTCATATCACAAATCTCCGTACAGGCAGCGCAGCCCGATCAGGGCCTCCGCCAGAGAGCCTTCATCACAATGCGTGGTAAGTTCCCGGACCAGCGTCTCAAAAGCCTCCGCCGGCAAAAAAATCCGCAGCCCGTCGATCCCGAAGAACCCTTCCTTTGTGACGTGTCCGGGCGGGGAGAACATCACGCGCTCGCCCTGATGACCGTGCGCCAGGGCTTCCGGATGGCGGGCGTACAGCGTGAACAGGCCCAGCAGCTCGGAGAACGTTTCCCAACCGTACGGCACCACGAAGTCCTGGCCGGTGATCAGTAGGTGCAACCGCGGGGTCGTATACCAGGCCCCCGGGCGCGCGCCGGGATCCTGCCCCTCAATGCGGATATCGAGTCGCAGCGTGCCGCCCTCAATGATTTCCGTCACGGCCGGGACTGCCGGGCGCAGCTCCTGTGCCAGCGCGGTGGCCTTCTTTTCTGTCCAGTCAAGCCCGCGCAGAACCAGCGGAAAAATGCCCTTCAGCCGCGGCAGGGTAAAAATTTCCGCCAGCTGGCTGTCAGGCACGTCCGCCAGTTCAAAGCACCCGCTCTCCAGCGGGCGCAGCAGGTGTTCGGCATACATCTGATCGACAACCGGGCGCAGCTCTGCCAGGAAGGCATCAAACTCTTCCGTCCAGTTTTCCCCTCCCAGGCGGAAAACACCTTTCAGGTAATGGCCGTCTATCGGGCGATCGTGCTCGACCTGCCAGGCCAGTAGGTCACGGGTAATGTCGAGCAGCGTGCCCAGGGCCGGGAGCGTGGCCAGCCTGTTCTGTCCGCGCAGAAAGGCCTCTCTGGCATGAACCAGCATAAAGCGCAGCTCGTCGCGGGAGAGCGTTGACGTGCCGAAGGTCTGGCCCAGAATGATATGCCGGTACAGCTGCCGGACGGTGGCATCCGGATCCGCTACCAGCTGAAAATACCCGTCGCCGGGCGCGACCGTTTTCAGTCCGTTATCGAGGAAGCGTTCGGCCAGGGCGTTGACCGAAGTATTTTCGCGACCGGCACGCACTTTCAGCGCCTCGATCAGCTTTTTATGAAAACGAAGGTTAAGCTGGCTGAGCATCATCGATCCTTTCATGTTTGTTTTGTTTTTCATGCTAACCTAGCATTTTATTATTTGCTATTAATCAGTTTGTTTGGTTTCTGAATGTTGTGATGCTGATAGAATTACTGAACGTGATGACTATTTTGCTACAGCAACGCCTGCCCCTTCTCATTTCAGCGGAGATCCGAAAACCCTGAGTTCCGGATCTGCTTCAGACGCCCCGGCGCGCAGCGGCCCGGTAACACAAGATGTAGCGGTGTTTTCAGCTGCCGATGACGCTAGATGTTGTGTTCCTCCCCTGCCCCGTGACCGCCCGCTCAACACCGGAAAAGGGCGCTTTGCTTATTCCCTGACCGTGGTACACTTCCGGAAAGTATGAATACGCCAGAAAGTCGGATCTCACCGGAACGGTCGTCAGGTAATTTAACGGCGTGGCTATAAGTCTGCTTGTTATCTCATGGGGGATTATTTCGCATGTGAATTTCACGGTGCAAAATGAATGGCGACATAACAGTATGTTTCAGCCGGGCGTGTATCAGTCGCATCAGTAAGCTATACTGATATGCATATCATAAGTATGTATTCCGGAGTGCATTATGAAACAGCGCATCACCGTCACCATAGACAGCGACAGTTATCAGTTACTGAAATCCGCGGACGTCAATATCTCCGGCCTGGTGAACAAGGCCATGCAGAATGAGGCCCGCCGTCTGCGTGCCGAACGCTGGCAGGCTGAAAACCAGGAAGGGATGGCCGAGGTTGCCCGCTTTATTGATATGAACGGTTCATTCGCCGACGAAAACAGGGACTGGTGAGATGCAGTTTAAGGTTTATGCCTATAAAAGAGAGAGCCGCTATCGTCTGTTCGTGGATGTGCAGAGTGACATCATCGATACCCCCGGGCGACGGATGGTGATCCCGCTCGCCAGCGCCCGGCTGCTGTCGGATAAGGTTTCCCGTGAACTCTATCCGGTGGTGCACATCGGGGACGACAGCTACCGCCTGATGACCACGGACATGGCCAGCGTCACGGCCTCCGTCACCGGGGAGGAAGTGGCCGATCTCAGCCACCGGGAAAATGACATCAAAAATGCGATAAACCTGATGTTCTGGGGAATTTGACAGCCTCCCCGCCCTGAAAGACATCGAGGATGTCAAAACGAAGCATTGCCGCAGAGCTTAACTCTCAGCATGAACTGCCCTCCGGAGCGGATGCCCTGCAGGCTTTCGCAGGGTCAGCTTAAACGAACGGTTCACACAAAAACCCTTAAGCCAGTAGCATTTACGCAACGGGACAAAAAGGCCGGTATGGAAGCGAAAACGAAAACCTTCATAAAAACGTCTGTTGATGATAACGGCATGTGGCTACTGACCGTCCCGGCGGGGAGCGCGGGCAACGAAACGGTGGTTGTGGTCGTCAGACGGGTGGAGGAATGTCGTTACGGGTCAGAGGACTCGCCAGGGGCACATGTGTCGATCACCTCCAGCCTGACGCTGTACGGTGAAGGACAAGGAACACCGCAGACCATTGTCGCGAAGTTCGAGCACGGCCGTGTGGAACTGTTCAGTGTCGAATTTATGCTGAAAGAATTTTTACCCCGTGGTCGCGGGGTGGGCAGCTGGATCATGCAGCAGATGGTGCTCTGGACCCGCTCCCTGCCGCCGGAAACGCTGGTCGGAAGAATCGACATCTCGTCCGTGGATGCGAAAAACATTCACAATCTGATCCGCCGGAGCAGACTGTGGCGCGGGCTGGGGTTCCGGTTCCCGCCGGGGGAAACCAGCTCAATGCCGCTGCGGGCAGACGAACTGCAGTTGCCGCGGGGCAGGTGTTCAACGCTCCGGGTGGAGCCCCTGGTATCCGCGGTACGCCGGCTGGAAGACTGTTATCGCGGGCTGCAGGAAAAAATCGTGCAGCTCGAAGGCAAAAAACGGTCGCAAAAACAGTTAATTACTTCACTTCAGAATCGTCCATTTTATCATCTGTTGCACAGGAAAGGGGGCCAGCTCCCGGACGAGAAATGTGACGCCCTGCCGCTGCGGGCAGAAAAACTGTCTCTGCCGCAGAGCGGGGATTCAGACCTGGAGGTGGCGCAACGGGCAGCCGGGGTCATCCGGCTGGCTACCCTGTGTGCTCAGTCGCAGAAAAGAATCCTGGAGCTGGAAAGGGAGCTTGCCTCGCAAAGTGAGGAGCTCGTTGACCTGCAGGCACATCCCTTTTTTAACCTGCGGGATAAATACCGCGACCAGATCCTGTTCTGGGGATGGGGGATGGGTTTTCTGTGCTTTATCTACTGGATGTTGGTGTCATGAATGTTCCCGTTCCATAGCAACCCACTGAAGAGGAGTGAAACCTGTGCCCGAAAATATCGTGTCTACCGTCATTGACGGGGTAGTTTTGTTTGCGACTTCGTCTGTTTTCTGGCTGGCCGTCGCTGGCTGGTTAGTCATCCTGACTCCGGTAATATTACGAAGAAAATTCTCGGCAAAGAAAAAAGTTAACAGAAATTATGAATAACCTGGTTCCAGTTGGATCTCCGGCATCTCCCGGAACATTGCTCCCGGTGGCCATCGATTACCCTGCCGCCCTCGCCCTGCGCCAGATGGCGCTCGTGCAGGATGAACTGCCGAAATACCTGCTGGCGCCGGAAGTCAGCGCCCTGCTCCATTACGTGCCGGATCTTCACCGCAAGATGCTGCTGGCGACGCTGTGGAACACCGGCGCGCGCATTAATGAAGCGCTCGCGCTGACCCGGGGGGATTTTTCGCTGGCGCCGCCGTATCCGTTCGTGCAGCTGGCCACGCTCAAGCAGCGTACCGAGAAAGCGACCAGGACGGCAGGTCGAGCCCCCGCAGGCAGTCAGATCCATCGTCTGGTTCCCCTTTCCGATCACCACTATGTCAGCCAGCTGCAGATGATGGTGGCCACCCTGAAAATTCCGCTGGAAAGACGAAACAAGCGCACCGGCAGAATGGAGAAGGCGCGTATCTGGGAGATCACAGACCGTACCGTGCGCACCTGGCTTAGCGAAGCGGTGGAGGCCGCAGCGGCCGACGGGGTGACGTTCTCAGTACCGGTTACCCCCCATACGTTCCGTCACTCCTACGCGATGCATATGCTGTATGCCGGCATACTGTCAACGCCGAGATTTATGACCGTTTTTCGCCATTTTTAATGTCCGCTATTTGATCACTTCTGTTGTCCGCTTTC
>OFRN01000209.1_pt1 | contig 13094 bp, 8 predicted proteins | sample 1541701 | NCBI WGS metagenome assembly OFRN01 (sample SAMEA4413046, study PRJEB24355) | metagenome | biome: human; feature: gut; material: faeces | place: United Kingdom | collected 2010 | reverse complement strand
GTTTTTCTGCGACTGCGTCTGGCTCGGTACGCAGCAGATTGGGATCGAGCATGCTTATCCTGTGCTTATCGAATTAAAAAAGAAAAGTGGCCGCAGACTACGACCACGGAAATAGTGTAATAACCTTACCGCAACGCCTCAATTAGCGGTAGCGTTTTATCGGGCTATTTTGATCCTGTTCAGCGAGCCAGGCGAGCTTTTCGCCAATTTTGCCCTCAAGCCCCCGGTTTGTCGGGTGATAATAGCGCGTTTGCGCCATTTCCTGCGGGAAGTACTGCTCGCCGGCGGCGTAGGCGTTGGGTTCGTCATGAGCGTAACGATACTCCTGGCCGTAGCCCATCTCTTTCATCAGCTTCGTCGGCGCATTGCGCAGATGCACCGGAACGTCGTAGTCAGGACGATCCCGCGCGTCGGCCAGCGCCGCTTTGAAGGCGGTGTACACCGCGTTGCTTTTCGGCGCGCAGGCCAGATAGACGATGGCCTGGGCAATCGCCCGTTCGCCTTCCGCCGGCCCGACGCGGGTAAAGCAGTCCCACGCCGAAATGGCGACCTGCATCGCCCGCGGGTCGGCGTTGCCGACATCTTCCGAGGCAATCGCCAGACAGCGGCGGGCAACATACAGCGGATCGCCGCCGGCGGTGATGATCCGCGCGTACCAGTAAAGTGCCGCATCCGGCGCGCTACCGCGCACCGACTTATGCAAGGCGGAAATCAAATCGTAGAACCGGTCGCCTTTGTTATCAAAGCGAGCGCTGCGCTCGCCAGCGATCTCGGTCAGCAGTTCCGCCTTCAGCACCCGCTTGCCCGAGTCATCGCTTTCGGCCATATCGGCCATCATTTCCAGGGTATTCAGCGCTCGCCGCGCGTCGCCATTCACTAGCTCGGCAATGGCCCTGCGGGTCTCATCCGGCAAAACGATATCCTGGCCGCCGTAGCCGCGGGTTTTGTCGTTCATCGCCTGGTCAAGCACCCGCTCGATATCGTCGGTGGTGAGCGATTTCAGTAAGTAGACGCGAGCGCGGGAGAGCAGCGCCGAGTTAAGCTCAAAGGAGGGGTTTTCGGTGGTCGCGCCAATAAAAGTAATGGTGCCGTCTTCAATATGCGGCAGAAAGGCATCCTGCTGGCTTTTATTAAAGCGATGCACTTCGTCAACAAACAGGATGGTTCGCCGGCCGGCGTTGCGATTTTGCCGCGCGCGCTCAATAGCCTCGCGAATCTCTTTCACCCCGGAGGTTACCGCTGAGATCCGTTCGACATCGGCGCTGGCGTAGCGGGCAATCACTTCCGCCAGAGTGGTCTTGCCGGTACCCGGCGGCCCCCAGAGGATCATCGAATGCAGGTGCCCGGCCTCAATGGCCCGCGGCAGGGGTTTACCCGGCGCCAGCAGGTGCTGCTGGCCAATATACTGCGCTAAATTTTCTGGCCGCATGCGAGCGGCCAGAGGTTGAAACGCGTTGTCGGAAAAATCGAGCGACAGATTGCTCACTTTCGCCTCTACTTACGTTGATCGTCCACCGTCACCCCTTTCGGCGGCGTAAAGGTGAACTTAGCTGCGTCGACGGCGCCGTTCTGCTGCGATTTCAGCTGATAGCTGCTGCGCTGATCATCCTGCTCGACGGCGCTGAACTGATGGATAGTGCCGTCCCGACCGACGTTGATCGTGAACTGCTTGAGGTTGCCGCTGCCGCTTTTTGGCGTCAGCACAAAATCATCGCCATTTTGCTTGATATTATATTGCTGCCAGTCGCTGGACTGGTTGCGGGCAATCAGCATAAACGGCGTGTTGCTGGTAGCGTCTTTCAGCCAGGTCGCCGTGGCCTGCTCGACGAACGGGTTATAGAACCACAGCGTTTTACCATCCGAAACGAGGACGCTCTCATCCGGCTGGGTCATATGCCAGTTAAACAGGTTCGGGCGTTTCACCCACAGGTCTCCCTGCCCGTCCTGCACGGCGTTACCGCTGCCGTCGGTAACTTTTTGCGTGAAGCTGGCATGGAAGCTGCTCACTTTATCAAGACGGCTTTTTAAGTCGCTGGCCGCATCTGCCCAGACCTGGCTGACGACCATACCAGACAGTAATGCACAGGTGATTGCGAGTTTTTTCATTGTTCTTCCTTAATGTGCGTCACTCCCGACGCGGGAGCCTCTTCTGCCCCTACTGTAGGACCGCCGGCGGCGGCGGGACAGAAGAATTGGCTGATTTTGCGCTTATTTACCCAACTTTGCACTCATTCAAAGGGCGGCGGCGCCAGCACTTCGCGGTTACCGTTATGGCCCTGCTCGCTGACGATACCCTGCGCTTCCATCTGTTCGATAATACGCGCGGCACGGTTATAGCCGATGCGGAACTGACGCTGAACCCCGGAAATCGACGCTTTGCGCTTCTCGGTCACAAAGTTGACTGCCTGATCGAACAACGGATCCAGCTCTTCCCCGCCATCGAAGCCGCCACCGCCGCCTTCGCTTTCGCTGTCGGAGGTAATGCCATCCACATATTGCGGGCGACCGCGGGCTTTCCAGTCCTGAACCACGGCGTGGACTTCCTGGTCGCGCACAAACGCCCCGTGGACACGCACCGGCGTGGTAGAGTTCGGCCCGGAGTAAAGCATATCCCCCATACCCAGCAGCGATTCCGCGCCGCCCTGATCGAGAATGGTACGTGAGTCAATTTTACTCGACACGGTAAAGGCGATGCGCGTCGGGATGTTGGCCTTAATCAGGCCGGTAATAACATCTACCGACGGACGCTGTGTCGCCAGCACCAGGTGGATCCCCGCCGCGCGCGCTTTCTGCGCCAGGCGAGCGATCAGCTCTTCCACCTTTTTGCCGACGGTCATCATCAGATCGGCGAATTCATCCACCAGCACCACGATGTACGGCAGTTTTTCCAGCACCGGATGTACGGCGTCCATGCTGTCGCCAGGCTTCCAGTACGGATCCGGGATCGGACGTCCCATGCGCGCGGCTTCGGCGATCTTCTCGTTGTAGCCCGCGAGGTTACGCACGCCCAGCGCCGACATCAGCTTGTAGCGGCGCTCCATCTCATTGACGCTCCAGCGCAGCGCATTGGCGGCGTCTTTCATGTCGGTGACCACTTCCGTCAGCAGGTGCGGAATTCCTTCGTAGACCGACAGCTCGAGCATTTTCGGGTCGATCATAATGAAACGCACATCTTCCGGCTGCGCCTTGTAGAGCATGCTGAGGATCATGGCGTTGACGCCAACAGACTTACCGGAACCGGTGGTACCGGCCACCAGCAGATGCGGCATTTTCGCCAGATCGGCTACTACCGGATCGCCAGCGATGTCTTTGCCCAGCACCACGGTGAGCGGAGATGGGTTATCACGGAACTTGGCGTTGTCGAGCACTTCACGCAGGTAGACGGTCTGGCGTTTTTTATTCGGCAGCTCAAGCCCGACATACGGTTTGCCCGGGATCACCTCCACCACGCGCACGGCGACCGTTGACAGCGATCGCGCCAGGTCCCGTGACAGGTTAGAGATCCGTGCGGCCTTAACGCCAGGCGCCAGATTCAGTTCGAAGCGGGTGATCACCGGCCCCGGTGAGTAGTTCACCACATCCGCTTTAATGCGGAAATCGGCGAGTCGCGCTTCCACCAGGCGTGCCATCTGCTCGAGAGCAAAGGTATCCACCGGCTCGACTTCACTCGGCGGCGGGGTAAGCAGATCCAGCGACGGCAGTGGCGTGGTCGGCTTTTGCAGCGGTCGACTATCGCCATTGCGCATCAGCAGCGGGTGGATCAGGCTCTCCTGCGGCGCAGGGGCGGCAGGCTGATGCCCCTGCGGGGCAACCGGTTGTTGCGGCTGTACGGGCTGCGACGCAGTCGGATAGGACTGCGGCTGCGGCGGCACAGGCTGTTGGTGTATCGGCTGATGCTGCGCAGGTTGATAACCCTGCTGCGGAGCGGCCGCCGGTTGTTGATAGCGCTGGGCCGGCTGCTGCGGCTGGACTTCCGGCGTCGGCGTAAACAGCGGTTCGCTCGGGCCGTCATTGACCAACGTTTTCATCGGCGAGAATTCATAATCTGCCGGCGAGAACGGCTTGGCGCCCGGCGGCTGCTCGGTAGCGTACCGCTGCTGCTGGGTAGCGGCAAACTGACGCGCCAGCTCCGCTTCCGCCGCGGCGTCGGCCTCATCGTCATCAGTCGCGTTATCGTCTTCCCAGCGATGACCGTAGCGCTGCTGCTGGGTGGCGGCGAACTGGCGAGCCAGTTCATCCTGCTCCATAGCATCCGCTTCCTCATCCGAGAGCAGCTCATTATCATAATGCGGATCGCGCTCCGCCTGCCGCGCGCGCTGTTCCGCCTCCCGCTGCGACGGTAGCTTGATGCCGTAGGAGGCCAGTTCCCGACGCGTAGGAACACGCACGCGATTAGGCCGCGGTAGTTTTGGACCGATGCCCTCTTTCACCTGAACCCGTGGGCCGCTGGACGCCGGGCTGAACAATGGCGTAGCCGCAGCGGATGCGGCAGTGGACGAGGTTGCTGCCGCCGCGCCGCCGCTGGCGGCGGTAGCCTGATGCACCCCAGCCGCTACCGCAGAGACTACGGTTGTCTCCACTGGCGGTTTGGACGCAGTGGTCGGCGGCGTCAGCGGTTTAGTGGCAATCGGACTTTCCGGCTCAGGAATTGGCTGATACCAGGAGGCCAACAGCTCGCGTTCGCGCGCCCGCTTCTCTTCCACTTCCTCGAAATAATAGAGCGGCGGACGTTTCACTTCCTCCTGCACGACCTCGGGCTCTGGCTCCGGTGGGGGAACTGGCGCGCTTTGCGGCTGATACGCCGCTGGCTCCGGCTGATACGGCTGCGGCGCGGGCTGGCCGGCATGCGGATCGTAAGCCGGCTGCTGATAGGTCTGCGGCGCGGGCTGACCGGCATGCGGATCGTAAGCCGGCTGCTGATACGGCGCTGGCTCAGGCTGATAGGCCTGCGGCGCAGGCTGACCGGCATAGGGATCGTAAGCCGGCTGCTGATACGGCGCTGGCTCAGGCTGATAGGCCTGCGGCGCAGGTTGACCGGCATAGGGATCGTAAGTCGGCTGCTGATACGGCGCTGGCTCAGGCTGATAGGCCTGCGGCGCAGGTTGACCGGCATGCGGATCGTAAGCCGGCTGCTGATACGGCGCTGGCTCAGGCTGATAGGCCTGCGGCGCAGGTTGACCGGCATACGGATCGTAAGCCGGCTGCTGATACGGCGCTGGCTCAGGCTGATAGGCCTGCGGCGCAGGTTGACCGGCACGCGGATCGTAAACCGGCTGTTGATACGGCGCTGGCTCAGGCTGATACGCCTGCGGTGCGGTTTGCCCCGCTGGCGGCTGATAAGCAGCCTGCTGGAACGGAGCGGGTTCAGGCTGATACGCCTGCTGCGGCGGATAGCTGGCTTCCGGCTGATAAGCTGGCGCAGCGCCGTGATGGCCCACCGGTGATTCTGCCCACGCCTGCGGCGCGGCAGTAGCCGCCGCCGCTGCACTTACCGGCTCAGCGATACTGTGGCCATTCAACAACGGATCGTAAGGGTCGAAATCGCCCGGGCGCACGGCGCTGGCGCCGGAGAACAGCACATCATCCTCTGCGGGACGCGCGGCGCTGGCGCCGGAAAACAGTACATCGTCGGCGGCAACAGGCGCCCCGCTGGCGCTGTATTGCACCGCCTCTTCGCCGTCATCCATCCGTTTGCCGGAGAAAAGCGCAGCGTCGGTTTTACGCCCCATAGGGTTGGTAAACTTCTCGGCCAGACGCTTACGCCGCGCCAGCGCGCTGCGTAAGATACGGGCGCGACGCGATTCCTGCGGCCTGGCCGCCTCTTCGTCGTCGTACTCTTCCTCGTCGTCTTCGTATTCGCCTTCATCGACCCAGGTATCATCCCGACGGGTACGGTTGCTGGCAAAGGTGAGAACGGACAGGATGCCGCCGCCCAGCTTTTCCGCAATGCTGACCCACGACCAGCCGGTGAACAGCGTCAGCCCGGCCGCCCAGATACACAACAGGGCGATGGTGCCGCCGCTGCTGTGCAGCAGGGGTTGCAGCGTGGTGCTCAGCAGGCTGCCGATCACCCCGCCGGAGGCGAAGTACCAGATATCATCGGCGTTAATCGCCGCCAGACCACAGGAGGTCAGGATCAGGGCTAACGCACCGATGAGGCGAAGGGAAACGGCAAAATAATCAATGTATTCGTCGTTTTCCTGATGCCGCCAGGCAAACCAGCATCCGCCGATGATGATCACCGGGATGGTGTAGGCCATGACGCCAAAAATGAAAAAGAGGGTATCGGCAAGCCACGCGCCGGGGGCGCCGCCTAAATTATGAATAGGCTCATGCCATGCCGTTTGCGACCAGCTGGGGTCCGAGGGGTTAAAGCTCAGTAGTGCCGCCATCAGCCAGATGGCGAAGAGGGAGCAAAGGATGAGCATCGCCTCAAGGAGTCGGCGCCCGCTGCTGAGTTTGGTTAGTTTGACTTCTTTGTCTTCGGTGTATTCCTGGCTCAAGAAAGGCTCTCCAGGTATCAGGCTGTTTCCTGCCTGCTGCTAAAACGGACAACAGCGCCGGGTCTCCCCGGCACTGTTGCTGTATGGATTAACAGGAGTGTAATCAAACTACGTCGAGTTTGCACCTGTTCCGTGTTAGCGCGTCTTAATAACCAGACGATTACTTTGCTTGACTTCTTCCATTACCACGTAGGTACGGGTGTCGTTAACGCCCGGCAGGCGCAGCAAGGTCTCGCCCAGTAATTTACGATACGCTGACATATCCGGTACACGGGTTTTCAACAGATAGTCGAAATCACCGGAAACCAGATGACACTCTTGAATTTCTTCAAGTTTTTGCACTGCGGCGTTAAATTGCTCAAACACATCCGGTGCGCCACGATTCAGAGTAATCTCAACAAATACCAGAAGTGATGCATCCAGATAATGCGGGTTGAGCAGCGCCGTATAGCCCTGAATAAAACCCTGTCTTTCAAGACGACGCACACGCTCAAGGCAAGGCGTCGGAGAAAGTCCCACCCGTTTAGAAAGCTCGACGTTAGAAATTCGCCCATCTTTTTGCAATTCATTCAGGATGTTACGATCAATGCGGTCGAGATCTTTGCCAGGGCGCTTCTTGCTATCTACCATTATTATTGTCTCTCTGTATTCCTTCCCTACTCCTGTTCCGGCTCTGAGCCTTCACTGCCAGAGCCCATCCTGTTATCACCCGTACGACATTGGGTAACCCAGGGGTACGTGAGAAGCCCGTTGCCTGACGGCAGTCACCGACATCACGCATGGCGTCTGTCCACACCATGCGTAGATTTCGTTAACCCGGATAAAAATGGCATTTGCGTGCATGAAAATTCGCCGCACGCTAAATACTGCTTTTCTTCTTCCTTGAATGTTTTCGCAAAAGCACAGGTGATTGTCAAAGCAAAACATCGATTTTTAGTACAAGATGCCAGATATTCATCATCCGCCCTGGTTGATTCTCATTTTTTCGTCTTATAATTGTCCCGCCGACAGTAGAAATAGTTATATTCCTTGCCGGGAAAATCACCAATTCATTGGCAGCTTCTATTGCACACATCGTTAACAAAATCGCTGTGCTCTTTTTTTACGACAACAAATTCCCTACAATCCCAGCCCAATGTATGCCAATTATTATGGGGATCTCATGGGCACAGCCAAACACAGTAAACTGCTTATCCTTGGTTCTGGACCTGCGGGATACACCGCGGCGGTCTATGCCGCACGCGCCAACCTGCAGCCGGTGCTGATCACCGGGATGGAAAAAGGCGGTCAGCTGACCACCACGACGGAAGTGGAAAACTGGCCAGGCGATCCGAACGATCTCACCGGTCCGCTGCTGATGGAGCGCATGCACGAGCATGCCGCAAAATTTGAAACCGAGATCATTTTCGACCATATCAGCCGCGTCGATTTGCAAAACCGCCCGTTCCGTCTGACAGGCGACAGCGGCGAGTACACCTGTGACGCGCTGATCATCGCCACCGGCGCTTCCGCCCGTTACCTGGGCCTGCCTTCCGAAGAAGCCTTCAAAGGCCGCGGCGTTTCCGCGTGCGCTACCTGCGACGGATTCTTCTATCGCAACCAGAAAGTGGCGGTGATCGGCGGCGGCAACACCGCAGTGGAAGAGGCTCTGTATCTGTCGAATATCGCCTCTGAGGTACACCTGATCCACCGTCGCGATTCCTTCCGTGCGGAAAAAATCCTCATCAAACGCCTGATGGATAAAGTGGCAAGCGGCAACATCGTGCTGCATACCGATCGTACCCTCGAAGAGGTGACCGGCGACCAGATGGGCGTCAGCGGCCTGCGCCTGCGCGATACCAAAAACAGCGACAATGTCGAGTCCCTGGAAGTGGCTGGTTTATTTGTCGCCATCGGCCACAGCCCGAACACCGCCATCTTTGAAGGCCAGCTGGAGCTGGAGAACGGCTACATCAAAGTGCAGTCCGGTATCCACGGCAATGCGACCCAGACCAGCATCCCGGGCGTGTTCGCCGCCGGCGATGTCATGGACCATATCTATCGTCAGGCCATCACTTCTGCGGGCACCGGCTGCATGGCGGCGCTGGATGCGGAGCGTTACCTCGACGGTTTGGCTGACGCTTGCAAATAATCTTTACAAGTCAGTAACAAAGGTAAAGAAGGCGACGAAAAGTCGCCTTTATTTTTGCTGCGATGTAACATTGCCGTGCCCAATACTCCGATAACGACACCTGCAAAGCGCGCAATGAATAAAACCCGTCAACAAGAGTTAACCCGCTGGTTAAAACAGCAAAGCATTATCTCCCGTCGCTGGTTGATGATTTCCCGCCTGCTTGGCGTGGCGAGCGGTCTGCTGATCGTGGCGCAGGCCTGGTTCCTGGCGCGGATCCTGCACCGGATGGTGATGGAGAATATTCCAGCGACCGCCCTGCTGCTGCCGCTCACGCTGCTGGTGCTGATCTTTGTACTACGCGCCTGGGTGGTCTGGCTGCGTGAGCGGGTCGGCTTTCAGGCCGGGCAGCATATTCGCTATGAAATTCGCCGCCAGGTTCTTGACCGCCTCCAGCAGGCAGGCCCGGCGTGGATCCAGGGCAAACCGGCCGGCAGCTGGGCAACGCTTATTCTTGAGCAAATCGACGACATGCACGACTATTATGCCCGCTACCTGCCCCAGATGACGCTGGCGGCCTGCGTACCGCTGCTGATCGTTATTACTATTTTTCCGATTAACTGGGCCGCCGCGTTAATCCTTCTCGGCACCGCCCCGCTGATCCCGCTTTTCATGGCGCTGGTCGGGATGGGCGCCGCCGACGCCAACCGGCGTAACTTCCAGGCGCTGGCCCGCCTCAGCGGCCACTTTCTCGACCGCCTGCGCGGCATGGAAACCCTGCGTATTTTTCATCGCGGTCAGGCAGAAACCGATAATATTCGCGACGCCTCGCAGGATTTTCGCCAACGCACCATGGAAGTCCTGCGTCTGGCCTTCCTCTCCTCCGGGGTTCTGGAGTTTTTCACCTCCCTCTCCATTGCGCTGGTAGCGGTGTATTTTGGCTTTTCTTACCTTGGCGAGCTGAACTTCGGCCACTATGGCGCGGGCGTCACGCTGATGGCGGGATTCCTGACGCTGATCCTCGCCCCGGAATTTTTCCAGCCGTTACGTGACCTGGGTACCTTCTACCATGCCAAAGCTCAGGCCGTGGGCGCCGCAGACAGCCTGAAAACGTTTATGGAAACGCCGCTGACCCAGGTAGAGCGTGGCGAGAAAACGTTAAATGACAACGATCTGATTAGCGTGGAAGCGCGCGACCTGGTGATCAAATCTCCGGAAGGTAAAGTTCTGGCGGGGCCGCTTAATTTTGCGCTGCCCGCCGGCGCTCGCGTGGTGCTGGTCGGCCAGAGCGGATCCGGGAAAAGCTCTTTGCTGAATACACTGCTCGGCTTTCTGCCCTATGAGGGGTCGCTGATGGTCAACGGCGTAGAGCTGCGCGAGCTGGACGCTGAGCGCTGGCGCCGCCTGCTGAGCTGGGTAGGACAGAATCCGCAGTTGCCTGCCGCCACGCTGCGGGAAAACGTGCTGCTGGCGTGGCCCGAAGCTAGCGAAGCACAGCTTAGGCTGGCGCTGGACAAGGCCTGGGTCAGCGAGTTTATCGCCCTGCTGCCGCAGGGGATCCATACCGCCGTAGGCGATCAGGCGGGTCGTCTGTCGGTAGGCCAGGCGCAGCGTATCGCGGTCGCCCGCGCGCTGTTGGTGCCGTGCCGCCTGCTGCTGCTGGATGAACCTGCCGCCAGCCTTGACGCCCATAGCGAACAGCGAGTCATGCAGGCCCTGACCCACGCTTCCAGTGAGCAAACCACGCTGCTGGTCACCCATCAGCTTGAGGGGCTGGCCGACTGGGACGACGTCTGGGTGATGCAGGACGGACAGATTATCGAACAAGGCGACTACGCCACGCTGGCCCGTGCTGGTGGGGTCTTCTCGGCGCTGCTGGCCCATCGTCAGGAGGAGATTTAAATGCGCGCACTTTTACCCTATCTGGCGCTCTATAAACGCCATAAATGGATGCTGCTGCTTGGCGTCGTGCTGGCCATTGTGACCCTGCTGGCCAGCATCGGCCTGCTGACGCTTTCCGGCTGGTTCCTCTCCGCCTCAGCGGTGGTGGGCGTCGCCGGGATCTACAGTTTTAACTATATGCTGCCTGCCGCGGGCGTTCGCGGCGCGGCAATTATCCGTACCGCCGGGCGCTACTTTGAGCGCCTGGTCAGCCACGACGCTACCTTTCGCGTGCTGCAGCACCTGCGCGTTTTCACCTTCAGCAAACTGCTCCCCCTCTCTCCGGCGGGGCTGGCGCGCTTTCGCCAGGGTGAGCTGCTCAACCGGGTGGTAGCCGACGTTGACACCCTGGATCATCTCTACCTGCGGGTCATTTCGCCGCTGGTCGGCGCGCTGGTGGTGATTGTGGTCGTCACCTGCGGATTAAGTCTGCTCGACGTCACCCTCGCGCTGACGCTCGGCGGTATCATGCTGGCGACCCTGCTGGTTATGCCGCCGCTGTTCTATCGCGCAGGTAAGCCAGCCGGCGAAAGTATGACGCAGCTGCGCGGCCAGTATCGCCAACAGCTCACCGCCTGGCTGCAGGGTCAGGCGGAGCTGATGGTATTTAACGCCAGCGACCGCTACCGCGCACAAATGGAAAAGACCGAGCTGAGCTGGCAGGATGCACAGCGGCGCCAGGCCGAGCTGACCGCGCTTTCGCAGGCGGTAATGCTGTTAATCGGTGGCATCGCCGTGGTGGCCATGCTCTGGCTGGCCTCAGACGGCGTCGGCGGCAATAGTCAGCCCGGGGCGCTGATCGCACTATTCGTATTCTGCGCGCTGGCGGCTTTTGAAGCCCTGGCGCCGGTTACTGGCGCTTTCCAGCATTTAGGCCAGGTGATCGCCTCCGCGCGGCGGATCTCGCAGATTACCGACCAGCAGCCGGAGGTCACCTTTGTCGAAGATGAAGCCAGTTCGCCAGCGCAGGTGGCCCTAACGCTTCGGGAGGTCACTTTCCGCTATCCTCAGCAGCCCTCCCCTGCCCTGGAGAATATTTCCCTGCAGATTGCCGCCGGAGAGCACATCGCCATTCTTGGCCGGACCGGCTGCGGAAAATCGACGCTGTTGCAGTTGCTTACCCGCGCCTGGGACCCGTCACAGGGAGAGATTCTGCTCAACAATCAGCCGCTCTCCGGCCTCAGCGAAGCCACTCTGCGGCAGGCAATGAGCGTAGTGCCGCAGCGCGTGCACCTGTTCAGCGCCACCCTGCGCGACAACCTGCTGCTGGCGGCGCCTGAAGCGGATGACGCTCATCTCAGCGCTACCCTTGAGAAGGTGGGCCTCGAAAAACTGCTGCAAGATGGTGGTCTTAACGGCTGGCTGGGCGAAGGCGGGCGTCAGCTCTCCGGCGGCGAACTGCGCCGACTAGCCATTGCCCGCGCGCTGCTCCACGATGCGCCGCTGATGCTGCTCGATGAACCGACAGAAGGTCTGGATGCGGCCACCGAAAGCCAGATCCTGCATCTTTTGGCAGATGTCATGCGCGACAAAACCGTGCTGATGGTGACCCATCGCCTGCGGGGCCTGGCGGGTTTTAATCAGATAATAGTCATGGACAACGGCCAGATAATTGAGCAAGGTAGTCACGCGGAGCTGCTCGCTAAACAGGGCCGGTACTTCCAGTTTAAACAGCGTCTGTAGGCTATTCTATTATCTAATTTTTGCTGATGCGTATTGAGGTTAAAATGCGTCTGATTCAGCTCTCCCGGCACTCTATCGCCTTCCCCTCTCCGGAAGGCGCCTTGCGAGAACCTAATGGCCTGCTGGCGCTCGGCGGCGATCTGAGCCCCGCGCGGCTGCTGATGGCCTATCAGCGTGGTATTTTTCCCTGGTTTTCCCCTGGCGACCCGATCCTCTGGTGGTCGCCCGACCCCCGGGCGGTACTTTGGCCAGAGCAATTCCATCTCAGCCGCAGCATGAAGCGCTTTCATCAGCGTTCGCCCTACCGGGTCACGCTCAACCACGCCTTTGGCGAAGTGATTGAGGGCTGCGCCAGCGATCGTGACGAAGGCACCTGGATAACCAGCAGTATCGTTCGCGCCTATCACCAGCTGCATGAGTTGGGTCATGCCCACTCCATTGAAGTCTGGCAGGAGAATACCCTGGTGGGAGGAATGTACGGCGTAGCGCAGGGAGCGCTGTTTTGCGGCGAATCGATGTTTAGCCGGGCGGAAAATGCCTCCAAAACCGCGCTGCTGGTATTTTGCCAGGACTTTGCGCACAGCGGCGGTAAATTAATTGACTGTCAGGTACTGAACAACCATACCGCGTCATTAGGCGCAGTGGATATTCCCCGCCGCGATTATCTGGACTATCTGTCGGTATTACGCGGCTACCGACTGCCCGAGCGATTTTGGGTGCCGCGGGTGCTATTTCCTGGCGGATAATAAAATGTTTTCAGCACATTTTGCGTCAGGATGGTATAATTGCGCGGTAGAGTAGCTTCTGCCTGTTGCCCCGCCGCCGTTTGGGAATAATAAGAGTCAGATAACGCCCAT
>OFRN01000203.1_pt1 | contig 14037 bp, 17 predicted proteins | sample 1541701 | NCBI WGS metagenome assembly OFRN01 (sample SAMEA4413046, study PRJEB24355) | metagenome | biome: human; feature: gut; material: faeces | place: United Kingdom | collected 2010 | reverse complement strand
ATGATCAACGGCGAGAAACAGTGGGAATCCCGCTGGACGCTTGAATTCCACGCAAACCCGCTGATTGTCGTCAGCGTTCCTCAGCAGTTTATGACAGGCGCAGATGTGATATCGCAGCCGGTCGACGTGAGATTTCCTCCGGAGAAATAATAAATGGCAATTTCGCTATCAAAAATCGCCCAGATGCTTCCCGGCGTACTGAAGGCGACAGGGACAGCTATTGATCTCAATGGCCTGTTCCTGACCGACAGCGCATACGCGCCGGTTGGTGCAGTACCCTCATTTTCCAGTGCGGATGAGGTAAAGGCGTACTTCGGCAGCGCGTCGATTGAGTACACCGCCGCGGTGCTGTATTTCGCCGCATTCACCGGTAAAACACAGATGCCTGGCAAGCTGTATTTTAGCCGATTCAATACCGCAGCAGTGGCGGCATTCCTTCGTTCCGGATCGCACGCCGCGACCACGCTGGCACAGCTCAAGTTGCTTTCGGGTACGCTTACTCTGACCGTTGACGGCACGGAGGAGACTTCTGCGGCTATCAACCTCAGCGGCGCCACCAGTTTTGATAACGCGGCGGAGCTGATTGAAACCGGCATTGGCTCCTCGGTTGTAGTGACCTGGGATAGCGTGCTGAAGAAATTCATCATCACCTCTGCCACCACAGGCGTGGATAGCACCATTACCTTTGCCGATGAAGGTACGCTGGCCACAGGTCTGAAACTGACCGAAGCGACCGGCGCGGTGATCTCTCAGGGTGCGGCGCCGGCAGTGGTTGACGATATCTTTACTGCCATTCTGGCCAAAGAGCAGGACTGGGTAACATTCTCCACGACGTTCGCTGTCACCAAAGACCAGGCTAATGCGTTTGCTCTCTGGACAAACAGCCAGAACCACCGCTTTTCCTATGTCCCATGGGACGCATCAGGAACGGCAATCGTGGCGGGCAGCTCGAATGCACTGGTGTACGACATCATCAACACCTACGCCTATAACGACATCTGCCCGGTGTATGGTTATCCGAACCACGCAGCAAACGCTATGGGGTTTGTGGCTGCGCTGAACTTCACGCAGGCCAATGGGCGCTGTTCTCTGAATGGTCGTCAGGTGTCCGGCCTGCTGCCGATGATCAGCAACGATACTGATTACGAGGCGGCTAAGGCCAACGGCTATAACTTCTACGGCAACTATGCCTCGAATGCGGTCGAAACCAACCAGTGGGCGCCTGGCTCTATTACCGGTGATTATGCGTGGCTTGACGCTTGGGCGGGTCAGGTATGGGTAAATGCTCAGCTTCAGGCGGCTCTCGTTGCGCTGTTCCAGCAGGCGAGTAATCTGCCTTACGCAGCAGCCGGGAAAGCTCGTATTGAGTCGTGCATGAAGCCGACCATTGAGCAATTCAGGGCATGGGGTGGCATGACGGCGGGAACCGATCTTGACCAGTCGCAGATCGACCAGATTAACGCTATCGCTGGCGTCGATGTTACGGATTCGCTTCTGGCTGAAGGGTATTACGTCTATATCGGCCCGTTCACCCCGGCAATGCGCGCCGCGCGTACCAAGCCAACGGTTTACTTCTGGTACACCGACGGCGGGATCATCCAGGGTATCACCGTTAACAGCGTGGAGGTGCAGTAATGGCCGGTCAAAATATTACGTCGGCAGACGCCATCATTGAGCTGGTAATCGCTGAGCTCTACCCGTCAGGGTTTAACCTGGAGCAGTTCGAAGCGCAAAACATCTTCGAAATGGGTGATACCGATATGGCAGAGTACCAGCGTACTGCTGACGGTAAACTGCTGGGCGGTTTTGTTTATGGTGATCTGCCGTGGACATTCCATCTGGCTGCATCCTCACCGTCGATTAAGTACATCGACAACTGGCAAACCACGCAGATGACCACGCGGTCTGTGCTGCGTGTCAATGGGACGGTGATCCTGCCATCGCTGGGAAAAAAGTACATCATGACCAACGGTATCCTGCAGCGCGCGCGCCGTATGCCGTCTGCTGGCCGCGTTCTTCAGCCGGTGACTGGACTCATCCAGTGGGAAACTGTCACCCCGGCAGACTACTCAGCGTAAACAATCAGCCCGGCCAAGTCCGGGCTTTTTTATACCCGCAATACCCCGCGCTTCACACGCGCACATCACAACACAGAACCTTTCAGGATGACCCTTGAGGATACCGGTTTGGCTATCGGTGCCTTTCTGTGGGCCGGATTCCTGTGTGACAAGGTTCATCACTAAAAGGTAATTACCGAGATGTCTAATATCATCCCCATGAATTACGATGACCGTTCATTTCCTTTTACGGCTGACTGCTGGTTCAATGCCACGGTTGCCGCAAAGCATCACGGCAAGCTACCAAAGGACTGGCTAAAGACTGAGGCGACAAAAATTTATATCGCCGAATTGGCTGAGGAGCTTGGAATTGCTGGCTCCGGTGTAAAAGAGGATTTTTCTCCCCTTTTAGTCAGAGTGGAGAAAGGGCGAAACGGCGGGACCTGGCTTCATCCGGAGTTGGCGGTGGAATTCGCCCGCTGGTTGTCAGTGAAATTCGCCCGCGCCTGTGATCGTCATATTAAAAATCTTCTGCTGAGTAAAAACTTCCAGCTCACCGAAGATCAGATTGTCGGCCTGATGGTGTGCCAGCAACCAACGTCCTGGGAGAAGCGCTTTAAAGACCCGTTCTACCAGGCGCTGTCGAAAATGTCCGGCCTTCCTTACTTTGGTCATGTCGGCGGTTGCCCGGCGCTGTTCGGTCAGATCACCGCTCGATGGGTGTACGGTGTAGCACTTCCTGATTATGTCTATCAGGCAGCTAAACAAGCCGCCGGGGACAGCAAGGAGAAGATTCACCAACACCTCAAGCCTGATGCGCTGGAGAAGGTCGAGCAGCAACTGATCGCCGTTACCAATATCGCTAATTGCAGCATTGACCAGAAGGACTTCGAGGCCCGTTGTATGTCCGCGTTTCCCGTTAAGGGTCAGATGAAACTGCTGTATGCGGCGGCGTGACCATGAATAACCGAATCGTTGAATGCGCCTCCAGAGCGGGGCGCGACTTCTCGGAATTCATGACAGGCGAGAAGAACATGATGGAGGCGCTGCGGTCGGCTGAAGAATTCACCGAGCAGTTACGCGTTCACGGCTGCGTTAATCACCACTTCATCAATTTCATGATGATGAAAGCGATAATGAAGGTATTTGACGACTTGCGCCGAGAGGAGCTGCGGGAAGATCGACGACGCAAACGTGAAGAGAAGAAGAAATGAGCCCACTACGGTGGGCTTTTTATTGGCAGATAACTCATTCAGGAAACAAAAATGGCTCGTAAAAGCATCGTATTCACGGTTGAAGCAGATAACCGTGACAAGGGTAAGCAGTTCAAAATCACCGAAATGCCGGCGAGAAAGGCCGAAGAGTGGGCGATCCGCCTGGCGTGCGCCGTGATTGGCGCCGGCGTTACCGTTCCCGACAATATGATGGCGGCCATCGGTGCCGCGGTGGCTCCGGCCCCGGCCGAGGATAATGCAGAAGCACGCGAGCTGTACGAAAGCGTGATGGCCAGCGGTATGGCCGGTCTCGCTCAATGGGGTATCACTTCACTGGCTAAAGTCCCGTTCGCACAGTCTAAGCCTCTGCTTGATGAGTTGCTTGGCTGTGTGAAATTCATCGGCGGCAGCGGTATCGAAACGGCGCTTGTTGATGAAGGGCAGATCGAAGAAATCAGCACCTGGTCGCGCCTGAAAATCGAAGCCTTCAAACTCCATATCGCTTTTGTAGCAGCCACCGCAAGTTAGAAATCCCCTTATCCGTCCCGGAAGACTCAGATCGCGGCTTCATACAGTACGAGAACGTGCCGCGCAGTATCGCCGCGGTGATCTCCGGGAAAATGGCGACACTCCACGAACTGGACACGGTATACAGCGTCCAGGATATGTGGTGGCTGATTGAAATAATGACCGTGGATAACACCAACAGAGCCATAGCGGAGAGTGATCATGGCAGCAACGGTAATTGACGCCCTCCTGGTTACGCTGGGCATTGATACTTCTCAGTTCCGCAAAGGTCAGCAGGAAGTCAGTGATGACCTGAAAAAGCAGCGCGAAGACGCCAAAAATACCGCCAAGGAAATGGCGGAGCAGGGCAAGAAAGCCGCTTCGTTCTTCAGCAGCATAAAGACGGAACTTCTGGCACTGACTGGCGTTACCGTCACTGCCGGCGGCCTGATGGGCCTTGTTAAAAATACCACTTCCAGCCTGATGGACCTTTCCATTCAGTCAAAGGCTCTTGGCATGACAGCCAGAGAACTTGATGGTTTCGGAAAAGCGGCTGAGTCAGCCGGAAGCTCTTTTGAGAGGATTACGGCCGCCTTGCAGGGTTTTCAGGCTGCAAAGCAAGGCTCTCTATTTGGGGATACCAGTAGCCCAATTTTTAGCGGCATGCGGATGCTTACGGCGTTAACTGGTGATACTTTTGACGTCTATTCAAAGGATGCCAAGTCACTTGCAAGGTCTTACCTAGAGTCACTCAGGAAAGTCAAAGACCCAAACATTAGGCGCCAGATTGGTGCTATGGGCGGGTTCGATGATGCGACCATTCAGCGAAACCAGGAGGGAAGATTTCTCCCGGACGTTGACCGCTTAACCAAAAGTTCAGGCATTACAGATGCCTCAACCAAAGGCGCCAAGGAGCTTACTGCTGCATGGGCGGAGCTTGGTCAAAATCTAGAGACGGTAAAAAACCAGATTTACGTGGGCTTGATACCAACTATTCGCGATCTGAATGGTCTCCTCATTGAGTGGTCGTCTGGTAATGCAAAATCCTCTTCATTCTTCAAAGAGCTGAAGCGGGACATTAACGACATTACGGGGATTGACCTTGGTAGCTGGACGCTCTCAAGCGATCTGCGCAACCTCAAAGATAACTTTTCCATGCTCGGGAAAGTGCTTAACCACCTGGGTAATGCTTTAAACGAGCTCAATAATGGCAACTTCTCTAAGGCTGCCGATGAGTTTAAAAAGGCGTGGTACGGCACTGAAGACGGAAAGCCTACGGGTAATGATGCGCTGCCCGGAGTGACCAAGGCAGCCGAGCAGGCGCTGAAGAAAAACGGCGGAACGCTGGATTTTAAACCCGATCAGGATTCTGCGTATTTAAGCCCGCAGCAGCAGGCAACGCAGAAAATGCTGGATGCTGTTAAGTTTCAGCCACTTCCTGAACAGCGTCGGCAGCAGCAGGACGAGAGAAACTACTGGGAAAGCACCAAAAATCTCCTGTCAAAAATTGCTGACGCCCTGATCTCTCCAGCGGGCGCAGCAACAATGCAGCCTGACACCTCGGGATACCAGCCAAACGTCCCGCTTAACGCGCAAGCCGCGCGTCTTGGCGCTAAAGGAAAGGCATTTATTCAGGCAATGGCTGGTGAGTTCGGGGCGCTGGAAGGTAAATATGGACTTCCCTCCGGCCTACTGTCTTCGGTAGCTGCTACTGAATCTGGAGGCGACCCCTACGCAGTATCACCCAAAGGAGCAAAAGGCCCATTCCAGTTTATGGATGGAACGGCCAGGGATTTGGGCTTGAAAGGCATGGATGTTTATGACCCCCATAAGTCAGCCGATGCCGCTGCAAGATACCTGCGTTACCTACTGGATGCTACTGGAGGAGACCTGGAAGGTGCCTTAATGGCATACAACGGGGGGATCGGCAAACTGCAGCGTAATGGTAAGGGGGGAATGCCACTTGAATCTAGGCAGTATGCGCCCAAAGTCATGGCTGGTATGCGTCCCGGCGCCGGTATGGCTGTAGACCGCGCGATGCCCGGGCAGGCTGGCGGTGTTTATAACTTTTATGGCACCAAAATCACTACCCAGGCCCAGAACGTGCAACAGCTTACCAGCGACATCAAAAAGCACGGTGACAACCGCGTCATGCTAATGGCTGGCTACTCAGGACAATAACTTATGTCGTTTTCTCTGAATGTCTCAACAGTGCTATCCGCCATTCAGGGAGGAAGCCTGTTATCCGTCCTTAACAGCGCCCTGTCGCCAACTTATCGGATCACCTATAACACCGTTGACGAGTCGCTTTTGACGGCTGCAGCCGGGCAGGAGGTTTTCTCCCCGTCCGGCTGGGTTAGTGTTGATCGCTACGGTGATGCTAACGTGACGAAGGGACCGGTTGAAAATGGGCAGTATACTTCGTACAACAAGGTCCGGCAGCCATCGGAGTTAAGGGTTATCCTGGCGCTTGAAGGATGGACCGCATATACAGGGGCGCTTCCAAATCTGACAAACTTCTCTCTTCTTAGCCGAAGTAATTTCATCAAAAAGCTTGATGAGATGAAAAACACGGCCAGCACCTACAACATCGAGACACCTGATACGGTGTATTACAGCTACGATCTGACCCATTTTGATTACTTTGTGGGGTCGTATCGTGGGCAGACGTTGTTGATGGCAAACTGCACCTTCGAAGAGATTATGGATAGCGGTGAAGTAATTATCGCTAATGGGGTTTCCGGTAAGGCCCCGACAAATAACGACAAAACAAACAACAAGGGCGCTGCAAAAACAGAGGTGATCACTGCTTCAACTAAAGAAGTAACACTTACTGACGCAAAAAACGCATGGACAAGCGGAAATTCATCGCTATCAAGCGCCATTGATCTTACCGGCAGCGCCATAGTTTCAGGTGTCAATTCGGCGGCCAAATCGGTATCGCAAGTATGGGATAACTCATCAACAGCGGTCGCAAAACAGATCAAAAGCACGGTGGCTGATTTTCTTGAAAATAAGGTGATGTGACATGCAGGAAATTAGCTTATCACCGTCACTTTCTCAAAAGGTGTATGTCTCGCTTGGCGGCCAGAACTGCGCTATCAAGTTGCATCAGCGCTCAACCGGGTTTTACGCCGATCTGTATGTCGATGACACTGCAATTATGCAGGGTGTACTCTGTCTTAACTGTATATATCTCGTCAGATATAAGTATCTTGGATTTAAGGGGGATCTCATTTTTGTAGACACAAAAGGGGATGCCGATCCGGTTTATGACGAAATAGGGACGCGCTTTAAGCTGTATTATGCGTCGAGTGATGAGGTGGGCCGATGAGCTATAAGGAAAGAGAGTTAACGGTTGAGTTTACTCTGGCCAATGGCACCTTTGACGGTAAAAAAGGTAACACGCTCATAGCAGAAGGGTTCAAGTGCGAGCTTTCTGTTTCGGCGTATGGTGGAGCTACCGGGACGATGATGGAGCTTAGCCTATGGGGGTTATCCCTTGATAATATGGCTAAATTGACCACCAACTCCGAAAAGTTCTTCGGTGAGCAACAAAACGCTATACGGGTATTTACTGGAGATGTTTGCGTGTTTATGGGCACGATAATATCTGCCAGGGTGAACCTGAATCAGATGCCTGATGCCCCGATTGAAATTACGGCCTCAGCTATTGGGAAGGAGAAACTTGTAGTATGTGAGCCAACATCAATTGAAGGTGAAGCGTCTGTCGCCGATATGATAAACGCACTGGCCTCTAAGGTGGATTTGAAGTTCGTAAATGTTGATGTTAAATCAGTGCACAGCAACCCTTATTATGAGGGAAATGCCATTGAGCAAATTCAGAAAATTGCAGCCGACCATAATATCATCGCAGATATAGACTTTGGGACGGTTACAATCTACACCGGGGAAAGCCCTGTTGACTCTGTAGTTCCATTTATATCTCCAGAGCATGGATTAATTGGCTACCCTATTTTTTATGATATTGGTATAAATTTCCGCTGCATTTATTCACCATCAATAAAGCTGGCACGAAAAATAAAACTGGAAACCTCTCTCCCTCACGCAAGTGGAGATTGGATAGTCCAGTATGGAACCACTCATTATTTGTCATGCAAGGTCCCCGGCGGCCTATGGGAAACATTCGTTGTAGCTTATCCAGGATTTGTATTTGGAGTGTGAGATGCTTACCAAGCAAAAGCCTAGTGACATGTCGTGTCAGGGGAACGCTGTTCTTTCGCTTATAGCCGGAGCCATAAAAGGCTGCGTGTTTGCTGATATCGTCATAGTCAAAAAAGTGAATGGCAAGACCCTTACCGTTTTTCCTCTGGTTACTGGAACAAACGCTTCGGGCGGTTCCATAGCAAACCAAGATGTTTACAATGTTCCATTCATTCAGTATCAGGCTGGAAACAGCTCGGTAAAAATGACGCCACGAGTAGGCGATATTGGCTTGGTGATTGCCTGCGATAAAGACATCACAAATGTGAAAAAAACTAAAGACGGCGGCCCTCCACCAACTCAGCGCAGGCACTCATACTCAGATGCCGTTTACATCACGGCTATCGCAAGCCTGAACGACGAGCCGACGGAATTCGCAGAGTTCACCGGCAGTGGTGTTAATATCAAAAGCCCGGGCATCGTTAACATCAATGGCTTGAAAGTCCACCCAAGCGGGCAGCTTGAGCTTGTAGATGGTTCTGTCGTTGATGGTCACTCTCATGGTGGGGTAGTATCAGGAGGAAGCCGAACCGATCCCCTGGAGCCGTAATAATGATTAAAAAGCCCTTACTATTAACAATTCTACTAATAACAACAACTCTTTCACATGCAGAGACGCTTGACGAGTTTTTCAATAAAAACAAATCGATTAACGATGATATTGAAATTAGGCTGGCGATCAAAAAGGAAGCTTTTCAGCTTGCCTCATCAGAAGCATATACCGAGGGATCCAGTGACATAACTGGTAGAAGTAGTAGCCTAATGCGCAAAGATGGTGGAGGTTATGCCAGATATGCAGTGAAAACGCTCGTGGATGCTTGCAATAATAAAGGACCATACCAAAGCCACCTTGACGACAATGCATGCAAGAGATTAGAGGACAAAGTTGGAAGTATAAAATAATGAAAGCCCACCATTAGGTGGGTTTTTTGTCATCCTCGATGGATAGGGATTGAGCCTTTTCCAAGATACGCATTGTGTCATCATGGCTAAAGCCTTCTACAATGTACTCTGAACCATCTTTTTTTCTGACTTTAACTTTTTTACCTTTGTTTCTTGCGAGAAAGTAACCGATTGACGCAGCGAAACAATTCATTGCTGCGGGACTGGTTAATCCATCAATGAGTAACTGAACATAATCTGAAGGAGATGAGCTATCAAATGCGAGAGTCACATGTTCTTTATTGTTTACGCCCCATTGATTTAGCGCATCTTTAAGGATTACAACATCTTCTCTTCGGACGGTAAAAATGAAACTTTTCATCGTTTACACCCCATCGTTAAAAAACATAAAAACTGGACTGTCACTGATTCGGGTCGGCATGTCACTTCTCGTCGGTATAGGGGCGGTGGTTGAGCACGAAATGAAATCATCAGACCTTACAGATGCGATCCTGAAAGATTTGCGGAAACAGCAAATGAACGGCGAAATCGACCTCACAATGAGCGAGCTCAGGGAGTCTCTTTCTCGCATCCTGGTGTAGTAGGGCTCACTTGTCTTTCCTGTAAATACCTTTAAGCGTATCAAACACAACCTTTTTAAACTGCTCTGCCTGTTGGTCTGCAAGGCGTTCGGCTTCGTCGCGATAGCCAGTTACTGGCGATGGTTTATCCAATGCATCCTGTACGATTTGCAGGAGTTCGGCATTTATAGACCGGCCGTTAAGCTTCGCTCTTTGCTTAACCTTCTCCTTTATCTCAGGAGTCATCCTGAAATTGAATTGTGGATCTTCTCGCGACATATACCCTCCGTTTCTTGACATCATACGACGGTGGTATTACGCTAACAATAAGACCACGGTGATATGATTGGAGGTAAAGTGAAAGGGGCAAGAAAACTACCGCAATTTAATTTGCGTTGGCCGGCAGATGCATTGGCGCTGGCTAAGCAGGTTGCAGCAGAAAATGGCAGGTCTTTGAACGAAGAACTTTATCGAATGTTCATGGACAAGATGAAAGAAGAAGGGCGATGTGTCGCTTAAAAGTTGAAGCCCCAACTGCGGTAACAGTCAGGGCTTCGGTATCAACAAACCACCTAGGAATGATGACATGACAAGTATAGCAATTCTTGAAGCAGTTAACACTTCTTACGTGCCTTTCAACGGTCAGCAAGTGATAACTGCTGTTGCTGCTGGGGTGACTTACGTGGCAATGCGTCAGATTGTAGAGAATATCGGAATGGACTGGACTGGTCAGTCAGTAAAGCTGCGCAAAATGAAGGACAGATTCAACTGTAGAGATATCTCTATGGTTGCCGCCGACGGCAAGCTGCGCAAGCTTTTGTGCCTTCCATTGAAAAAACTCAATGGATGGCTGTTCAGTATCAACCCAGAAAAAGTGCGTGCCGATATCCGCGACAAACTGATCAAGTACCAGGAGGAATGCTTTACCGTTCTGCATGACTACTGGACTAAAGGCGAGGTTAAGAACCCGCGCAAAAAGACCACGGTCGATGAAAGGACGCCACTTCGTGATGCCGTTAACATGCTGGTAAGCAAAAGGCACATGATGTATCCGGAAGCCTACGCGATGATTCATCAGCGCTTTAATGTGGAGAGTATTGAGGATTTAGAGGCGACTCAGATTCCCGATGCTATCGAGTATGTTCATCGTGTTGCGCTGGAAGGTGAGTTTCTCGGTAAGCAGGAAGCACTACCCGCTCCGAAGCTGGATATTCACTACCCAGCAGACTGGTGGGATCAGTTCCCGCTCCTTCAGCGTGAAAGAAAAATTCAGAAATCCACAGCGGCTGGAGGTTATCAGTTCCCCGTAAGGCTGCTTTATGGATTTGAGGATGAATCACCTTCGGCGATCAGTAGCCTCATAAGCAAACTGGCGATGCAGGGATACGACGTGAGTGCGGTCAAGATGGAATACTTGGCTCATCGTCATTATGCAGAGCGGATGTATCAGAAACTATCCAGAATTGCTGAAATCAGTGGCTCGGTATTAGGCAGTAGCATTACCTTGAATATTCAGACACCTATGCGCTCTTAGCTGTGGTAAAGCTGAGTATATAATTAACTACCTACAAAATTTTTGTAGGTCACGCAAACCTCGCTTCGGCGGGGTTTTTTTATGGGCGAAATCCATGAAAACAATCTCTCTCAAACTCGATCCCGATACCTGGGATCTTGTCCTTGATGAGCTGGGTAATATCGCCACGGTTGAAAACCCCTACGCCTGCGCTCAGGACGTAGCGACGGCATGCCTGGCTATACGCGGCGAGTGCATTTACGAAAAAGACACCGGCGTTAATTACAAAGAGCTGCTGAACGTTAAGGCCAGCACTGGCGCCATGGCGGCCGCGCTTCAGGTTGAAGCGTTGCGGATGAGCTATATCGCGCGCGCTGAGCCGACGCTGATTAACAACCGCGATACGCGCCGCACTACCGGTGTTATTGCGATCGTGGATACCAACGGCCTGGATTCCAGCGTCACCCTGTGAGGAAAAAATGACGACAATCTCTACGGCGGTACCGGCCGTGACCTTTTCCACCACTGGCCTTGATGTTCCAGATGAGGGAGACATTCTTGCCGGGCGTATAGCAGATATTGGTTCTGCATTTGGGACGGCGATGAGCACGAACCTCAAGACGCCGCAGGGGCAACTGGCTGTCACTGATACTGCAATCATCGCAGATAAAAACGATCAGCTTCTGGCTATCGTCAACAACATGAACCCGGACTTTTCCTCCGGCAGATTTCAGGATGGTATCGGCAGGATTTACTTCCTCGATCGCATTGCTGCAGCGGGTACGGTTGTAACGGCCACATGCTCCGGAGCACCGGGGACGGTGATCCCGGCGCAGTCCTATGCAACCGACGATAACGGTTATATGTACGTGTCCCTGGCGGCCGGAACGATAGGCGCAGACGGGACGGTAAAGATCGAGTTCCAGAACCTGACTACCGGGCCGATAGCCTGCCCCATCGGGACGCTGACAAACATCTATGTCGCGGTAAGTGGCTGGTCGAGTATCACCAACGAGACCGCGGGTGTACCGGGCTCGAATGTTGAAGGGCGATCTGCATTTGAGTATCGCCGTCGCCAATCAGTGGCACGTAACGCCTTCAACACGGCAGCGGCTGTGCGGGCTGCTGTCCTGGAAGTCGATGGGGTACTTGATGTTTATGTCATCGACAACAAAGAGCCGACTTCCGTCGATAAAGGTTCCACGAATTACACACTGCTGGCCAGCTCGATTTATATCGGGGTTTATGGCGGGGTAGTGGCTGACATTGCAGCGGCCATCAATAAAAAACTTCCCCCTGGCACTGTTATGAACGGTGACACCACCGGGACCGTGCAGGATACCGAAAATTATGACGCCCCTTATCCGGAGTACACCTACAGGTGGAAAACGCTGGATGCGGTGAGCGTTCATATCAAGGTGGAATACGAGGCAAATGATGGCCTTCCATCAGATATCAACGCGCAGATCAGAACGGTCGTCCTGAATGCCTTCACCGGAGCAGATGGCGGTACCCGGGCGCGTGCCGGCGCGCGAATTTATGGCAGCCGCTATATCGGACCCATTCAGGCGCTTGATGCACAGAACATGAACGTTCTTTCTGTCCAGATATCTCTGGACGGAACCACCTGGTCTAGTGCGCTGACCATGGGCATTGATCAGGAGCCGACTCTCGATGCGACAAACATCATAACGGAGGCGGTAAGTGAATAATGTCGACTGGACGATCTACGCGCAGTACGTGAACTCAACCAGCCTGCGGTCACTGATTGATACCTTTAACGCTTCTGTAGCGCCAGAGGACTGGATAGACACGTTCTATGACCTCGTATTCAACATCGAGACCTGTGGTGATTACGGGCTGATGTGCTGGGGTAAAATCGTTGATGTAGGCCGACTGTTAACGGTTACTCCGTCGGAGATTTTTTTTGGATTCGGTGAAGCAACGAGCATGCCGGCTGAGCTCACCGACCCACAGCCATTCAACCAGGCACCTTTCTATACAGGGACTCAAGACACAAACACAGTCGTTCTTACCAACGACGCTTATCGAAAGCTAATCATGTGCAAAGCCATGGCAAATATCAGCGACTGCACTGTGCCAGTTATGAACCGCATGCTTATGTATATGTTTGGTGACAGTGGGCGCGCTTACGTCAGGGACGAGGGCGATCACGTAATGAGTTACGTTTTCGAGTTCGTTCTTTCCGATGTGGAGCTGGCAATAGTGCAAAGTTCAAATGCTCTTCCTTCCCCTCCAGGGGTAAAAGTACAGATAATTCAGGAGGTCTGAATTGAATAATTCAGCCATTCCGTCACGTTTGACGGTGGTTTTTTCTGTGAATGGTGAGAAGAACACCATTCCGACCAATTCAACATCGGATACGCTTGCAGAAGGGAATGCAGCGATGGATTCCGGTTTTCCACCGTTGACCAGGGTCGCCTTATCTGCAGGCGGAAAGCCACCAAAAGGACAGGACTTTAACGGCATTTTCAATGACGTTTACACCCGCCTTCAGTGGTCTGCGGCAGGCATGGGTTATCCGTTCAATAATGACTTTCGCACAGCAATAGCCGGATACCCAAAAGGGGCAATAATTCCGGCGAGTAATTTCTCTGTAACATGGTTAAATACAATTGATGCTAATAATTCAGCACCTGAGAAAACAGATGCTACGTCTTCAGGATGGATACCATCCTGGGGATGCGGGGCTGCCACAGTATCAATATCAACTGCCAATGTTAATGTTTCTCACCTGCAGGCTGCAAATCCGAGAATTATTCTTACTGGTGCGTTGACTGGAAATCGGGTTCTTTATCTACCACCTTGGATAAAGGACTGGACCATTGAGAATAATTGTACTGGATCTGCATACTATGTGCAGATAAGTACAAAGGCCGCGGGGAAAACGGTTAACAGCAAACCGGGAACGACAACCAAAATCCATTCTGATGGCACCAATATAACAAATGATGATGGATTCCTGAGAATTGATAATAACCTCTCAGAAATAGCAGACGCAGGAAATGCTGCAAAGTCATCTGCAAGATCAAATCTTG
>OFRN01000198.1_pt1 | contig 14560 bp, 16 predicted proteins | sample 1541701 | NCBI WGS metagenome assembly OFRN01 (sample SAMEA4413046, study PRJEB24355) | metagenome | biome: human; feature: gut; material: faeces | place: United Kingdom | collected 2010 | reverse complement strand
AAGTGTGGCTAAATCCGGAGCGAGAAACGCTGGCGGCATGAATCAACAAAGCGACAACTACCTTGACACGCACCGCAGCGCGGCGAAGCCCGGTTGCTCTCGTTTTTTCCTCACCTCCATCTCCAGGGCTTCATACACTTTTGGCAGCAGCTCACCCCGTTTCCGGTTTGACAAAAAACCGTAGTAGCGCACCATCTTTAAATGCTTCTCCGGGATATGACTGATATAGCGCCCGATCATCTCTTCCTGGGACAGCGTCTGCTGGCGGTACTGCTGTGTGCGGTGGTCGTAATAGTTGTGCACCACGGCCCCGCCGCTGTAGTGCCTGAGCCTCGCTGCCGACACCGGCGGTCGCTTCAGGTACCGGCCCAGGTATTTGACGCTCCGCCAGGCACCCCGGGTCTTCTTCGCGAAGTGGACCTTCCAGCGACGTCCGTACTGCGCCTGGAGATAGCGTTGCCACTGCTTCTTATCGCGGATATGACTCAGGCCCGGCAGGCTGCCGGGGTTAATCAGGTCATAGCTGTGGCGCAGCAGGCGGATGACGGCACCACGCCAGATTTCCTCCACGGCGTGCTTCTTAAAGAAAATGTCTCGCCATACGCCGTGTTTAATATCGAGGCCGCCGCGGGTGACGGAGAGATGAATGTGCGGGTGCTGATTAAGCTGGCGACCGTAGGTGTGCAGGGCGCAGAAGATACCGACCTCCACGCCCTGTTTGCGGGCCCACCGGAGCATGGCACGTGTAGCTGCACGAAACAGGGCATTGAGCAGAGGCCAGTTGTTGTTGAAGAAGGGCCACAGCAGATGGGGCATGGTGAAAGTGATGTGCTGCCAGTCGCAGTCGGGGAGGATATGGCTCTGCTGCGATACCCACTGCTCCGTGGCTTTGAAGCCACAGGCGCTGCAGGCCTTTGACTTACAGCTCTGGCAGAAAAAGCGGGAGTGGGTGCAACCGGGTGACGAACAGGAAAAGCGACGAACGCCCATCTCAGTGGTCCCGCAGGCGAGCATGCGCTCAACGCAGAGGCGGGTCCAGGGCGTGACGCGGTCTCCGAATTTTTCGAGAAACCTGTTCCATCCGTCATCGACGGTAAAGAGCAACTTTGCGGGACGCGGGATATACATGCCGCAGAGTATAAAACGGGACACTGTGCCTGCAAACCATCGGAGCCGCGAGGCGGTGACGCTCGCCCTGTAAGGGCGCTACGTTCACCTGTAAGATGTTGAGGTGAGCATATCACCTCTACTCAGGTGGCCAAATTCAGTGTGCCACTACACTCCTTGATTTGCTGGTAACAAACCGAGGCAGTATTTAGCATGGGCATTCTACGGGCAAAGCCCCACATGAACGATCACCACCTCCATAGGAGGTGGTTTAAGATTGATAATGAAAAGCCCCAAGCGGGGCTTTTTTTACTTTATCTTAAACATTTTAGTAAATTTAATAGAAACAAATAATTGATAGTGACGCTCGACTAAAATTAAATCTTTTAAAAACTCTTCATAATATTTTTTATAATAAACTAATGTTACATCGAATTCTTCTTTGCCCATGTATTTTATATTGTAAATGCAACCACGTGCATTACTGTAAGCAAGAGATGCTGAATTATTTGCATATGACAATGCATCCACTACTTGATTAACCATTGATTTTTGCCTTAATGAAATAGACCAACGTTCTATTAATTTTATTTCATCCCTTAACTTTCTTATTTCATCAATAATGCTGTCATGCTTTTCTTTTAAATCTTCGTACTTTTTTAAAAATGATTCATCAGGATTAGTTGAACCGTATGAAACAGCATTAAGATATTCTAATTCTGAATGCAAGTGTAAAACAGATTCTTGAGTTCTGAGGTAAAAAGAATCAATCTTGTGTAAGATTTCTTCCGCTTTATCAAACCCTGTTGTATGAGAGCGTTGAGAAAACCAACTCTTTGCATTCCATGCAGCATAAGCAGCAGCACCAGCCATTATCCAATCTGCAATCGTTCCTGTCACGTCATACAAAGCCATTACATCACCTTGGCTGAGGAAAGTTCATTGCGAAGTGCGTCTTTGAAATTTGAAATCTTTAAGAACACTTTGGTTGCAGCATCATTACAATATGACAAAAGGTTATCCTCATACGATGCAGCAGAAGTATCTTTTATTTGACGGTGGAAATCAAAATCCTTTTCTTCTAACTCCATTAAAGAATTAGTTAATTCATTCAAGGTAAACTGTATGCCAGAACTCATGAATATTGCATAGTTGACATAAAACTTACTTAATTCCTTAGTGATTAGCTCTCTTGATCCTAATAATACTGATGTGCCTGTTTCTTGTGTCGTGTGGACTGAGAAATTGCTTGGTTGACTGAGGATTTGAAGAAAATTAAGAATTTCGTTTATAGTCTTTTTTTTCTCACTATATTCCATCTCTTTAATTTTAAGAGTGGTTTGATGAGACATTTCCTTAAGTTTACTTTTATTGCTGAAAATTTGAATGATCAAGGTACTAATAAAACCCAAAAGAGTCGCCAACAAGGTAGAGACAACAGCTATGTTTTTATCCAGAAATTGATAGATATCCATGAAGTCCCTTTACGTGAAACAATGATTAGATCAGACTTTATACATGAAACTTTCAGAAAGGCAACTCGCCTTGCTTATCCATATCAACGAATTGATTTAAGTCTCCGTTATGTGCATCCAGCATTTCTTGGTGGCTGAACCATTGATCGACTTCGAAGATATTCATTGGAATACATTCACCAAGAAAAAGATATGCGGTTTCAGTAACTTGTCCTGCCCAATAACGCCTTTCACCTTGTAGGTGAAAGCACAGATTTTAGCTCAGTTGATGAACTGTTGGCTGTACTTGGGGTTTGACGCTCAACGGAGCGAAAACTCACGTCAGGCGTGAAAGGTTGTCTGAAAAATCGATTTTAGGGATTAAAAACACACTGTTTTGAGCACGTTTTTTGTTGTCAACAATGTTGATTTATCGGACAAAAAATCCTTAACGTGTGAAACCGTTCCATTGAGCGTCAAACCCCGTTGAGCCGTCTGCCATACGTATGGAGGGCACAGAAAATACCAATATCCAGCCCGCGTTTTCCGGCAGCGTACAGCATATTATCAACGGCCAGGCGGCAGAGGTCGTTAAGCAGCCAGCGGTTGACCTCAAACAAAGGCCACAGTGAATCGGGCAGGGTGAAGACCAGGTGTATCCAGTCACAGTCCGGCAGACGGTTAAGCTGGGCGGCAATCCACAGGTCGGTGGCCTTCTTACCGCAGGACGGACAGGCGCGGCTGTGGCAGGCGTTGGTGATGTATTTTACATGCCGGCAACCCGGGGTATCGCAGTCATATGCCTTCACGCCGGTGATGCGGGTACCACAGGCGAGCATTTTAGTGACGGCTTCGACTTCGATATCACGCAGGCCACCGGCGTCGAGAAAAGAGGTCCGGCACTGATTAGCTGTGAACAGATTTTTGAGCGGACGGGACTGAAACCAGAAACCACGGGCAGATTAATTCCCGGCTTCCAGCAGTCGGGTGAGAGCTGCCGTATCATGGCGATGCTCCAGTATGGCACTGGCGACCATCACAGGTGGCGGGTCCATGGGCTTCATCAACTTAATCCAGTCCCATTCGCGCTGAGAAAGCTTATCAGCGGCAACGGAGAGCAGGAAGGTATCGATACTTTTACGGGTCATCATGGGGAAGGCTCTGAGAAAAATATGTAACCAGATCATACATATGATGCTCAGAGTATGGCAACTATAGGGTAGTGCAGTTGGCAGGGTTTTCAATTTGCGGCCGTCAGGCTGCCCTGTTCTATGTTCAGAACCAGGAATTATTTGACGCCAGAGTCCAGATGTTGGGCTTATCCATGTAAAATATGTGCCCGGAGCTGAACGGAAAAAGAGCAGAGAATGAACCGCAAACAATTTATTCAGAGCCGGGGCGCCACCTGTCGTAACTGGACCTGGAGCTGGTCTTTTATCAATCATGATGACCAGATGGTCATTTTCGGGGCTTGGGACGTTGAGCGTGACCAGGAGCGCGCTGTCATCCTGCGGGAAGCGTGGGAGTACAACGCCAGACTCAGGAAGAATCCCGGCTACACCCAGGCGGTTGAGCATATCGGTTACATCCTCGGAGGATACGACCTCTACACCTTCAACATGGTGCAGGCCACCAGTCCGGATGCGCCGGACGTCGCGGTCATTCAGGATTTTGAGCGCCGGCTGGAAAAACGTTTTTTGAGAAAAGAGGGCACCGTCTGGTACGCCGACTTCACGGCCAGTCCGTACCCTGAGGAACTGGCCATTGCCGGCAGTTACAGTGAAGGTGCGACGAAAACCATTACCGTTAATGCATACGAACGCGACCCGGCCGCCCGGCGGGCCTGTATTGCTTATCATGGTGCCGTCTGTCAGTGCTGCGGATTCGATTTTGAGAAAACCTGGGGCGAGCACGGGAAAGGATTTATCCACGTTCATCATATCCGGCCGCTGAGAACACTCGGGCCTGATTATCAGATTGACCCGGTAAACGAACTGGTCCCGTTGTGCCCGAACTGCCACGCCATGATTCATCGGGGCAATGAGGCAAAACCGTTGTCCGTTGACGAACTTCGCGCCATGATGAGACCCGCCGGCTGAATGCCGGCATTCCTACGGACACGAAATACTGTTAACCGGAGCCCTGCATGCGCGTTGCCGAACATATCATCCTCGATGCCCTCACTCGCGGAGGATGCATCAAAACCTTTTACCGCATATCCTCACGACAGGCTGCTGAATCGGCCACGCGGATACCTGAGGGGTATATTCTGGAGTCGCCCGGCGAGCGGGAAGATATTGTGCTCGGCCATGCGGACTTTCATGCGCTGGAGAAGCTGCTGGAGCAGAAGGAAACCTGGGAGCAGGTGGTCGGTCTGACCTGTTTTGGTGGCGCAACCTGGCAGCTGAGACCGACTGTACAGAGCTGAACAACAGAGATTTTAGACCAGGGAATCAGTAAAACTGAAGGGAGGTACCTGTTATGACGCTGACAGAAAAAACAGGCCATCTGGCATGGTGTGCACTGGTCGCGCTGGCACTGGCCAGACAGGAGCAGGGAGAACTCTCTCCCGCACAGGAAAATCTCTTTCTCACCCGCTGGCTCGCGGCAGCACTGAAGCAACGGCGATTCTCGCGCGATGTGGCACAGGATATCGGGTGGTTACTGAATCAGGGGCGTTTGCTGGGTGTGAGAGCAAAGCTGGCAGACAAACTGGACTATGTCTGGCGCTCCTGCAGCGGCGAGTTGACTGAACAGAACGACATGTTCCGGCTGACGTATGCGCTGGAAACAGCGAAAGACATGGGCTGGAATTACCGCGTAATGAGCGACAGAGAATGGGCCGGGCGATATGCTTTGGTACTCAATCCTGGAGTAAACGGCGTTTATCTCTTACGGACAAACCTCGATGCCGCTTTTGACGACAATGGCCAGCAGACAAATCCGCTGACAGCACGTCTGACAGGGAGCGTAGCAGGGGTAATGAAGCTGTTAAATCGCTGTGGCTGGCAGGCAGAGCCTGAGTCTGGTGCCTCCCTGCCCCACCAGTATTCACTGATGGCCGGACAGGGAGTGCCAGGAAAGGGGGATTAGTGGCGGATCTGCGCCAGGTCGTCTTCCGTCAGACCGGTCACTTTCATGACAATATTGCGGTCAATGCCGTTCTGCAGCATGGTACGGGCAATTTTAAGAGTAGCTTCGCGCTCGCCTTTTTCAATACCACGTTGTTCACCCAGCTGGATGCCCTGCTCGATCCCCTGCTGGATACCCTTCTCAATACCTTTTTGCTCGAGCTGTTGTGCGATCGTCATGAGGGCGTCTCCGTGTTGCGGCACACGCTGTGCCAGTTCGCGTACAAAGGCTTCGGCGTCCGATGTTTCACCTGCCTGCACGATATAGTGTACCAGCGATACTACCTGTGATGAAGACAGATATCCGGCCAGCAAAATGGGCGCCAGGCGGTCAACCAGTTCAGCGAGGTCGCGCTGATGAATATGTTTCTGCAGCAAGGTCAGGGCAGCCATACTGCGATGCCCGGCGATTTCATCATCCGGAATGACCGTGACGTCTACCAGCGGGAAAGCGCTGCTGTAGAGTGTTCCGGCCAGAATCGGGTCGTCAAACTCATCCAGCCAGCGGGTGGAGTACGGATACGGGCTGCGTTTACCGGTATAGAAAAGGACCGGTATCACCAGTGGCAGCTTCTTATGGCCAGCTTCCAGGTGTCGCTGCATGGCGGCCACCGCATAGCGTATCAGGCGAAAAGCCATATGTTTGTCGGGTGAGGACTGATGCTCAATGAGCACGTGAACGTAGCCATCCCCGGCGGTAGTTTTCAGGCTGTAGAGAACGTCGCTGAAATACTGGCGGAGATCATCCTCAATAAACGAGCCGGATTCCAGTTTCAGTGTGCTGAGGTCGCAGATGGCCTGCAGCTCTGCCGGGAGGTGCAGCTCCATGAAATCCCGGGCAATATCCGGTTGCGTCAGAAACTGCCTGAACGTAGCATCGTGAGGAGTGGGTGTGCTGTTTTTCTTCTTCATCAGCCCTGGCTCTGAAAATTGACCCGGATATGCTATCACAGGCACGAGCGGCACATAATGGCCTGGCGGATGATGATGTTTTTCTTTCCTGTAAGGCCGCTCAGTCAGTCTTCTCGCATATCAATCATTCAGGATGCCGGACAACTCACGTTTGCGAACAGAGCGATCATAATCTTCGGCTTTCACGAAAATCCTGATATTCGAACAAATTAATTCATTCATTCCATCTTTACTGTCCGTTTTCACACACAATCCAGCCCAGAAGGGACCATTTGCAATGGCAGGATCTGTTGTGTCCGAAACGGAGTCGTAGAGTCGCGTTCCCAGAATAGTGAGTCCTGCAACGATTACCGTATAAATTACCAGGGGTATCTTTTTTGTTTTCATCTTACTTCCTTTGTAAACGTTATTTATGGGGTTTGAGGGCCAATGGAACGAAAACGTACGCTAAGAAGATAATTCATTGTTTATGTTGAAATTTAATGCTCTCAATTCTCCCTTTAAAATATCCTCCGGCAACGTGAACGTATAATGCCCCAGCATATTGATATGCCCGTGCATCAGTGGGGATAACCGGGCGATATCTTCAACCCCGGTTTCTTCTCCAATACGGCGCATCCAGCTCAGTGCTTCCTGCATATAAAGCGTGTTCCACAGTACCACTGCGTTAGTGACCAGGCCCAGAGCACCCAGTTGATCTTCCTGCCCTTCACGATAGCGCTTTCTGATCTCACCGCGTTGCCCGTAGCAGATCGCCCGCGCCACCGCATGGCGGCCTTCTCCCCGGTTGAGCTGCGTCAGGATCCGCCGACGATAATCTTCATCATCAATATAATTAAGAAGATACAGCGTCTTGTTGACGCGTCCCACTTCCATGATCGCCTGTGCCAGCCCTGATGGGCGCGAGCTTTTCAGTAAAGAGCGAATGAGTTCTGAAGCATGAATGGTGCCTAGTTTCAGCGAACCCGCGGTTCGCATCATCTCATCCCACTGCTCCTCGGCTTTCGACAGATTGGCACAACCACGCGCCAGCTCATCCAGTGCACCGTAATTTGCCGATTTATCCACCCGCCAGAATACCGCTTCACCGGCATCGGCAAGCCGGGGGGAAAACTGGTATCCCAGCAGCCAGAACAGGCCAAAAATAATGTCGCAGGTACCGGCTGTATCTGTCATGATCTCAACCGGATTCAGCCCTGTTTGCTGCTCCAGAAGGCCTTCCAGCACAAAAATGGAATCACGTAATGTGCCGGGGACAACAATGCCGTGGAATCCAGAGTACTGATCAGAGACGAAGTTGTACCAGGTGATGCCACGCCCGGAACCAAAATATTTTCTGTTAGGCCCGGAATTTACCGTTTTCACCGGCGTGACAAAGCGCATGCCGTCAGCAGAAGCCACTTCGCCGCCACCCCAGCGGCCAGCAAGCTCCAGTGTGGACTGAAAATCAACCAGGCGGGCATTGGCGCTGACCAGCGTTTCTGCCCGGAGGTAATTCTGTTTCACCCAGCTGAGCCGGTGGCGCGTCAGCGCCGGTATATTGTGCTTTATCAGCGGTTCCAGCCCTATATTGCAGGCCTCTGCAATCAGGATCGCGCACAGGCTGATGTGCAGATCCTGCGCCCGGGCCGCGGATTCACTGACATGCGTAAACTCACGTGTAAATCCCGTTCTGGCATCGATCTCAAGCAACAGTTCCGTCAAATCTACCGGCGGGAGTAGCTGCCTTACCCGACTGTTGAGACGATGCAACGATGGTGGCTCCTCCAGTTTCTCCAGACTACTGATGGTCAGGGAAGGATATTTACCGTCATTGCAGATATGAACCTCCGCATTTCCTTCAAAGCGGGATGCCACTGCTTTCCAGGTTTCATCCAGCTGGACCGCCAGCCGTTGCACGCCTTTATGTCCATCAGTGGGATGTCCCAGCGCCCGGCAGACGGTGACCCGCTGAGCCTGCCATTCTTCCCCCTGCAACAGCTTCTCGCGGGGATTTCCCCAGCGATCGCTGTTTTCGAGCCAGATGTCCCGTCGACGCAGTGCATCCTGAAGGCGCTCCAGCAGACAAAGCGAGTAACCGGCACGTTGTATCCGACCCTCCGCATCGTACACCAGGCGTTTCCAGGGGCCGGTAATAATATGTTCAGGCGCATCATCGAGGATGCGCTTTTTCGAGCCATTCAGTTCGGTCAGATAATGAATCGCATTCAGCATATGCTCTCCGGCTGGCGCAGCCTGGAAATGCAGGTCGCGCAATACCGCCGGAAGAAAACGCTTTACCCGCCCGTACTGCTCCACCATTTCGTCATGGAAATTGTTGTTCTGAGGCCGGGCCAGCTCATTTACCTTGCTGACGGATTCTGCCAGCCTGCTTTTCGGTATGCTGCTGAATATGCTCTCCCTCAGCTCAGCATCGTCAGCCTGCTCATCCAGCAACAATGAACATGCTCGCGCCAGCAGTAGCGCAGCACGGTCAAGATCTTTAAGCGTCCTGAGCCGCTTTTTCTGCCCCGTTTTCTTTGCCTCGCGGGTGATGTCCAGTATCAGCATATCGAGCACATCAACGGCCTCATCAAGCGCTGTTATTTCCTGCGCTTTAACAAATGCGGTGAGCACGGCCAGTTTTCTTTGCTCTGGCATGCGTGCGATATATTTTACCGATGCCATACCTGCATAACGCGCCAGATTACGTAGCTGTATAGCGGGCAGGCCGGTAAAATTCAGCCGGGAAAACTCAAGGTTTCGCAGCCGGACATACCGCTCCAGCGCTTCTGTAAATGCCGGGCCGCTGACGGTGACAGGTCCCTTTTTCAGTTGCTCCAGCGGTGAAATTCGCTGCCCCTCAGGAATGTCCAGCAGCTCTGTCACGCGGGCGGTCTGCCAGATGTCCGGCAACGCGGCCAGTTTTTTCCACAGCCGCTGATTTGCCCGTTCGCGTATTTCACTGACGAGACGTAGAAGTGTGGTTGCTCCGGGCAGCAGGACCTTATTCTGAAGCAGCCACGCGGTGGCAAAATCAAACATCAGACCGGGTCGCTCATTACTGAGCCATGCCCGGGGGTACAGCAGGCGCTTCAGGCGGAAAGACCAGGGAAAATCGCCAAATTCATGGTAACCGTAATATTCTTTAATCAGCGCAGTATGCTCTCTGAGGGTGGTATCCCGTTCTGCGTAGCGGGAAAGGACTTCCGGACGGCGGATATTAAGCTGCACCGCGACAAATTGCTGAACACCCGGCAGAACCCGGGTTAAATCTGTCAGAAAGGTGCCCAGAAAACGGGCGGTGGTGAGCTGAAGCGCAATTCCCAGCCGGTTATGCCTGCCCCGTCGCTGGTTAATGAAGGCAAGATCCCGCTCATCAAGATGAAAATAGCGCGCCAGCTGCACGTCATTGGGTTCTGCAACGTAACAACCGTAATTCTGTTCATGGTTAGGAAACTGAATCATCGTTTTAAACATTTCCTGGCCATGAATATTGTCGTCGGACGCGCAACGATGGCGCGAGGTTGTGGCTCCTGTGTTAATAAAATGCGACTTTCGATTCTTTTTTGACCTTAAACTCATTTTTCAGGCGCACTTATCCTGCACTCTGCCCCAGAAGCCATCGTTTACGGTCGATGTTATGCAGCCTTTCTGCCACTAATTCCGACGCATGCCTGCCAGCTTCTGCGCTGACAAAGCGCAGACGGTTGCCGCACAGAAGACATCTGTACGGATCCGTGCGCAGGAATGCCTTCATCAGCGCGGCGAAGCCCGGCTGCTCCGGCTTTTTCCTCACCTCCATCACCAGGGCTTCATACACTTTTGGCAACAACTCTCCCCGCTTACGGTTTGACAAAAAACCGTAGTAACGCACCATCTTAAAATGCTTCGCCGGGATATGACTGATATAGCACCCGATCATCTCTTCCTGCGACAGCGTCTGCCGCCGGTACTGCTGCGTCCGGTGGTCGTAATAGTGATGCACCACCGCGCCGCCGCTGTAGTGCCGGAGCTTCGCCGCCGACACCGGTGGGCGCTTCAGGTACCGGCCGAGGTATTTGACGCTCTTCCAGGCACCGCGGGTCTTCTTCGCGAAGTGGACCTTCCAGCGACGTCCGTACTGTGCCTCCAGGTAGTGGCCCCACTGTTTTTTGTCGCGGATATGTCCCAGCCCCGGCAGACTGCCGGGATTAATCAGGTTGTAGCTGTGGCGCAGCAGGCGGGTGACCGCCCCGCGCCAGATTTCCTCTACTGCGTGCTTCTTAAAGAAGATATCGCGCCAGACACCGTGTTTGATATCGATGCCTCCGCGGGTGACGGAGAGATGAATGTGCGGATGCTGGTTGAGCTGTCTGCCGTACGTATGCAGGGCACAGAAGATACCGACCTCCACACCCTGTTTGCGGGCCCACCGGAGCATGGCCCGGGTGGCAGCACGGAACAGGGCGTTGAGGAGGGGCCAGTTGTTTTTGAAGAAGGGCCACAGCAGGTGGGGCATCGTGAAGGTGATGTGCTGCCAGTCGCAGTCGGGGAGGATATGGCTCTGCTGCGATACCCATTGCTCGGTGGCTTTAAAACCGCAGGCGCTGCAGGCTTTTGACTTGCAGCTCTGGCAGAAAAAGCGGCTATGGGTGCAGTCTGATGATGAACAGCAATAGCGACGAATGCCCATTTCCGTGGTGCCACATGCGAGCATGCGCTCAACGCAGAGACGGGTCCAGGGCAGGACACAAAAGGTCGATCGCTGTGTGAGTCAGGATGCGGGAAGGTCTTCACTGCATCAGTAATCACACCAATCGGGTTAAACGGCAAACTGAGTGGTGGTAAAGACTGACACCGGCATTATTACTATCGCTATGGAACATGACGTCCCGCGGCTGACCACGTACCTCATACGCCATCCGTAGGGCACTGCTTATCAGGGCAGTATCGGCATTCTCTGACAGGCTCCAGCCGATAACCCTGCGGGCAAAAAGATCCATGACGACCGCCAGATAGCACCATCGATTTCCTGCCCAGATATACGTAATATCTCCGCACTATACCCTGTCTGGCTCCGGTACAGCGAACTGACGCCCGAGCAGATTCGGCAGGCAGGTATGCTCCTGACGAGCATTTTTGTACTGATGTTTTCCGGGCTGGCAACTGCTCAGGTTCAGATATTTCATCAGACGCCCCGCACGGTAACGGCTCATCGGGACGCCGTTTTGGGTCAGCATTTCAGCCAGCGTACGCGCCCCTGCAGAGCCCCGGCTTTGGTTCCACGCCCGGCGTATTTCGCTGCACAACCTGACTCGCACCGGATTAACCATATCGCGTCGTTTTCGCCAGTACCGGTAACTGCTGCGGTGTATTCCCAGAGCGGAACAAAGGCTGACAACCGTGTGGCTATCACTCAGTCTGGCGGCTATCGTGAACCGTTCAGTGAGTCGGACATCAAGAGCGCGGTAGCCTTTTTTAATATCGTATTTTGCTCCTCCAGACGGCGAACCTGCTTTTCCAGCTCACGGATACATTGCTGGTCTGGAGTAATAGGTGTGGCAGAGGGCGTAATCCCCTGACGCTCTCGCCTGAGCTGGCGTACCCAGCTCTCAAGCGTGGTAGAACCGACATTCATCGCCTCACTGGCTTGTCGATACGAATAGCCCTTATCAACAATCAGCTGTGCACATTCCAGCCTGAACTCAGGGGTGAAAGTACGTTTGGTTTTCTTGTTCATTAAGTCACCTGTTTTGTGTTGAAGTGAGAATATCACCTGTAATCAGGTGGCCAAATTTACTGTGCCACTACAAGCCAGTTGAGGCCAGCCAGTATGAGCAGAAAAATCAGGCATCAAATATAACTCAATTGATCAATTCGTTAGGGTACAGCCAAGCTCATATTATAGGCTACTCTTCGGGGGCATGGCTGGCTGCAGGATTAGTAAAATACTATCCGAAATCTCTGTCTTCACTGGTTATTGGAGGATGGGATGTTGAAAATGGCCTTCCTGAAGGTCCAAATGGAAAACTGGAATTTGATACATTTTTGGAATACGCAAAAATTACTGCCCCTGAATTAACTGACGGGATAACACCTGATACAGAATCAGCAGTTCGTGCATATTTCAATGAAATAAGTGCATATGATGGTTTTTATGATTCGGCGCAACTTACTCAGATTAACATTCCTAAATTATTTGGGGCTGGACTGGAAGATGTTTATTATCGACAACTGAATTCCTGGAGTAATGCGAATAAATATACGTTCGTTTCGGTAGCAGGGGAGCATGTAAGCGCGATACTCAAACTGGAACCTGCAATCATCAGAAAAATTAGTGAATTCATAATACAAGCGGAGCTTGAGCAATTGTGCCATTAATAAATGCATATTAAACAGTATGTTATAACCTTAGCGTGGTTTTTTACATGATTGGCCTTCAAACCCCTACTAAAGGGTTAAATAGTCTCTATTTCCCATACCTATCCAAGAGAAAAGCATGAAAAAATATTTCTTTGATTAAATTGATATTTAAATATATTTGTGATTTTTATTAAAAATGGAAGTGAAATTTATCAGCTCCGCTGAGCTTTGCAACAATGCCAAAAATGCTGGGTAGTTACCCACCCAGCATAGATATCAATTTACGACTGTAATCGTTGGATCCCAATAAAAATATCCAAACAGGCTTTGCTCTCCATTTTGAGGGCGATTGTACACAGCAAAACAAATACTATAATTCTCAGTTCCCTTCCCTGCGATATCTGCCAGCATAAACCAATAATCTTGATCTTCATATCCAACAGGGAATATATTATCTTTTTTAGGCATCATCGAGCTTCGTGTGTATTTTTTGAAGTGAGGATTTGAAAAGACCTCTTTACCACCATATTGTTTTAAATGGTAAACCAATACACTTGAATCAAAGTTATCTGAAGCTGAAACACCTGTAATTCTAACAACGTCCCCGACATGGGCTTTGATGTTAAGGTCTGCCCCACCATTGCCATGAATGGCTAATGAGTCTTTAACAACCATGTAGGCATATTTATGTGATACTCCGGTAGGCGCATCTTTATTCTTGCTGACATTAACTTTTTTAAAATCATTAATTAATGTATCTGTGTCAATTACAATAGTTACATCAGTGATGGTGTTACTTGACTTCGTGTTCATAGAGTCATTTCCTTTTATATTCATATATATCTAAAAACTACATGCTTATAAAACAAGAAAATGTTTTTAACTAATAAATAGAATTAACTCAATCTTATCGATAAGCATTATTTGCGCAACGCATTTATTACAATGCCAGTTGCTGACGAAAACAAATATCTAACTTTGGTTTGGTATTTTTTGTTCTTCATAACTCCTATATGTAAGTGGTGATAAGTTTTTTGTGACTCTGAAACCTCTAGAAACCGGGGTCATTGTGTAAAACATTTGGAGAAAACCATCCTCATTTAAATATTTTAAAATTTCGCTGACCACCTCATTACTATTACTGATTATTGATCATAAATAAAGTTAAATACTCATTAAGTGCTAGTTAATATTGATACTTAGGAAGGTTCTGTCACGTTAACGGAGGTAAGCCAGCAAAATCTGACACTGTCGATTATTCAGTCCACCAGTAAATAAAACGGCACTGTTGCAAAGTTAGTGATGTGAATCGCCACGGGTTTAACAGACACCTCAGAGTCATTTAAGATGACTTAAAGAGAGGTGCCCATGAGCGGTAAACGTTATCCCGAAGAGTTTAAAATTGAAGCAGTCAAACAGGTTATTGATCGCGGTCATTCTGTTTCCAGCGTTGCAACACGTCTCGATATCACCACCCACAGCCTTTACGCCTGGATAAAGAAGTACGGTCCGGACTCATCCACTAACAAAGAACAGTCAGATGCTCAGGCCGAGATCCCCCCATGTCAGGGTAGTTGTCGCCTCTAACTGAAATAAATCCAGGGGGCTGGAGAAGCTGTTCATGGGAAGCTA
>OFRN01000194.1_pt1 | contig 14884 bp, 17 predicted proteins | sample 1541701 | NCBI WGS metagenome assembly OFRN01 (sample SAMEA4413046, study PRJEB24355) | metagenome | biome: human; feature: gut; material: faeces | place: United Kingdom | collected 2010 | reverse complement strand
CGAAGTGTGGCTAAATCCGGAGCGAGAAACGCTGGCGGCATGAATCAACAAAGCGACAACTACCTTGACACGCACCGATACAGTCGTCCTGCAGGATCCTGATAATGCCGGGCATTCGTACGCGGAACTCATCGTGGCGCGGGCTAAAGGCCCATGAAGACGCCGGATAGATTCATGCAAGCCAACCATATTGTCAAAAATCGGTGTTGCAAAAACGGGAGTGACCATAGATTCCTAACCATGAACCAGTTCAGGTGTTCAACGGCGTTTAGAATAAGAGACATGATCAAGCAATATCACATAAAAACAGTGTATTACCTAATCACCTTCCTAAAGCGACAGAACCGACTCCCGCATGGCTATTTAGTCACACATCATTCCAGGGTTTACTTCCTAGTTTTTGGCTTAGTAACTGAATAAATTTTTGTGTCCGCGGAGAACGTGAACTTGCATCGTTTCCGACTAAAGCAACAATATCTGCATTAGGGAGTTCATAAGCACTGAGTATTCTAATGAGTTTACCGTTCTTGAGTGACTGTATTACATCCCATTCAGATCTGATAACTATACCAAGTCCCAAAAGCCCCCATTTTTTTACAACTTCACCTTCATTACTTGCAAGCTTGGGATGAACTCGAATATGATGCAATACATTTCCTTTAGTAAATCGCCAAAAGGTTGCATCTTCACCATTTTCGCGTAAAACTATGCAAGAATGATTTTTTAAATCTGCTGGTGTATTTGGTTCAGGATTTTTTAGTAAATAATCAGGAGATGCACAAACAAAACGTTTGTTTTTAGCAATAGTAATACAATACATTGAAGAGTCTCGTAATTCCCCTATATGAATAACTATATCCCATTGGTGGTAATCAGACCAGCATGGTGAATCAGATAGAATTAACTCAACTTCTAGTAAAGGATATGTTTTCGCATACTCACCAAGCAGAGGAGCTATGTATTTCTGACCAAAGCTTAGAGGTGCCATGACGCGAAGTTTACCTTTAACCTCCTTGCATCTAGACTCTATTTTAACATTGAGTTCTTTTAGTTCATTAATTATTAGGTTTGCTTTTTTTTTAAAAGCAAGCCCTCATCAGTAAGGCTTATTATTCTCGATGGGCGATGTATTAGTTTTATTCCAATCCGAGCCTCTAGTTTTTGTAGGCGCTGCGTTACTGAAGGTGGCGTAACATCCATTGCGCGGGCTGCTGAGGACAATGTTGAGTGTGTAGCTATTGTATGAAAAAATACTAAATCATCACTTGTAATCATTATATTTTAACTTTTTTCGAAAGAAAAAAACTTAACTCCTATTATCAGAATATGCAAGCCATCATGCTAAGAATAAAATGTTGTTTTGTATATAGACAATTTTAAGGATGTTAAGCCTAATAAAGCAGAGTATTATGATATTTCCCCCCAGCAGAATTCTAAACAATAATCATGTTAAAGAAGTGTATTCTCAATCCTGAGGCTGCATATATTAACTGTAGTTACAGTAAGTGAAAATTTTTTTATTTTTCGTTACAGATAAAATAGTTGCGAACTTTTCACTTGACGAAAGCAAGGTCTTTTGCAACTAATTGTTAAGTGATGCTTTTTGAATTGGTGCAGATTGTAGAATGGAAAAAATTGAGAATTTAATCCCGATGGTGGTTTTCGCGCGTGTCGTCGAAACCTTGAGTTTCACCGAAGCCGCACTCTCTTTGGGAATGTCGAAGTCGTCAGTTAGTCGGGATGTTTCAACACTGGAAAAACGCATTGGCACGATGTTGCTTAAGCGTACTACCCGAAAAATAGAGATCACTGAGTTGGGCTTGAGTTACTATCAGCACTGCTTTAAAGTACTGAACGAATTGCGTGCCGCCGATCGATTTATTCGAAATTATTATGAGAAGCCGGCGGGTACAATAAAAATACTTGCCCCGGTGACATTCGGAACAGAGTATGTTGTGCCAGCTTTAAATGCTTACTTAGAACGAAATATTATGGCCAACGTCGATCTCGATTTATCCGATAAAGCGGTGGATATCAAAGAGAGCCCGTACGATCTGTCCATCATTGTGGCTCAGGACACGCCAACCCATGAGCACACCAAATTTTTATGCTCCATCCACTGGGGGCTGTATGCCACACCTGACTTTATCGCCCGGATACGTCCTGTCCAGACCCCGAGCGATCTCCCAGCCCACAACTACATCCTGTTCCGTGGTGTGGCGCGTACGGTTTCGCTGCCGTTCAGAAAAGAGAAACAGAAGGTCAATATTGACGTCCATAGCCGCTTCAGAAGCAATAACAGCGTGGCGCTGATCAGCATGGCACTTTCCGGTCTGGGCATTGCCTACTTGCCCAATTACATTGCGCGAGAAAGTCTCGCCACCGGTAAACTGGTCCGGCTTTTACCCGGCTGGCAGATGGATGAATATAAAATCTGGCTGCTGTCAAAAAATAAAAATACGATGACGTCAGGCATTAAGCGTTTTAGCGACGAACTTCAGCAGCTTATCACCGGAGCCGAGGTCAAAGCAGACTACTGATATCCATCTCGCCATGACGAAGTATCGAGACGTTATCATCCAGCAAAGAGATATGCGTGGTGGCGGTACGGCTGGGATTTTTGCAGTTGGACGGGACGACCAGATCGACACTGTCTCCCATTTCCTCCCGGGCGAGCGTAAAACTCACAAGATCGCCCTCAGCCTGCGGATATCCTGCAGGGATCACCACCAAAGGCCTGCCTAATCGGCTGATGATGGTTCGCATCTGACTGTTTTTCACGCAAACGACCGGGAGAATATCGCCTGTGTCGGGAAGAAAACCGGCTCGCTGTTTCTTTCGCAGGCTGATTTTCAGGGGGCCGGGCCAGCAGGCCCTGCTGAGCATTTCAATTTTGCTTTTTTGCCACGGGTTAACATCCACCCATTCCCATATATCAGCCAGTTCGCAGAAGCAAAGCGTCATCTCTCTCGTACCGGACGGTCTTTTTAACAGCGTCAATTTTTCTATGGCGTCCGGGCAGTAAGGATCGGCCGCCAGTGCAAAATGGGTATCGGTAGGGATCAGTATGATCCCGCGATTACGCAATACGGTAATAGCCTTGTCTATAAATAACATGTTTATCGACATCCCTATGACGTGGTTAAACCCGAAATATTAATAATAATCGCCGTGGCGATAGTCCCAGGTATTAAACTGAGCTGACATGAAATTAATAATTTTATTGACGTCGAGACCTTTGCGAATTAATACCGGGCAAGGGGTCATTTTTCGGGCGCTACCCTGTTCAGGAACCAGTTTGCCTTCGCTGTCTACCATGGATACCATGACGCCTTGTTCATAGCGACTATCCTGCGTTTCATCAGGTTGAATAGACTTAACGTACTCGTTAGCACAAATAATTAAGTCTGCACGCGCTTCAATGCGTTTCCCAATGAACTCCACCATACCGCGGTTGCCTTTGCCTGAAGGATTCGCCGAGCTGGCAAAAGAGAACTTTTGATGTTTTTCCCACAGCTCTTTGGTAATCATTTCACCGGGTTTGCCAAATTTAATCACGAAGCAACTGGTTTTTCTGCCGTCCATCATCAGATCTTTCAGGCCGTTATCAGGCAATCTGGCGATGGCATCTTCTCGCCACGGCAAAATACAGCCCAGTAATACGTCTGCATCCCAGTGTGCCTGATAAAATGCCTCAATCTCCGGGTTCATCTCCGCCAGCGATTTCAGCTGTTCCATACTGCCGCACAATACCACGCCGGGTTTATTACGGTTTCGCTGTTTCGCTTCGAATTTTCTCTCAAGCCCCTCTTTATCCGAGGTCATAATGATATAACCCACTTTCGTAGGGCAAACAATCATTCCGCCTTCCGCCGATAATACGTTAATCGCTTCCGGCTGAACCTGATCATTCCACGCGACTTTCTTATTCATCATTCATTCTCCCTGCACCGCACTGGTGTCATAAATTTAGGGCAAGGATGTCGTGTAATAAGAGGCTTCGCAATCGGCAGAGAAATTTTCACCGCATTGTTTCAGTGTTGGAACAATATCGCGTTATTCCTGGGCAATTCGCCGGGTTGGCGAATTCTGTTACCGGTTTTGCTTTCAATCGGTTACCAATAGAACAACCCACCGGTAAATGCCAACAATCAAGCAGAGGTTAACGCTATGAAATTATCTATTGCGGGTTTATACGACTACAGTTTTCTTACTAAAGCGAACGAATATCATAATTTTGGCGGAAATGGCGATAATGTCTCTCCCGCCTTGTTCTGGGAACATGTTCCGCAGGGGACCAAAAGTTTTGCCGTCACCGCTTACGATCCTGATGCGCCAACGGGCAGCGGTTTCTGGCACTGGGTGGCCTATAACATTCCTGCCAGCCTGACCGCACTTGCGGCGGGAGCGGGAAACCCGGCGAACACACCCGACATCACACATGCACAATCAGATTTTGGCGCGCCTGGCTACGGCGGTTGCTGCCCGCCAGAAGGCGATATTCCGCACCGCTACATCTTCACCCTGCACGCCCTGGGCTGTGATGATCTGGGCGTGACGCCGGATCTGCCCAACGCGGTGATACGTTTCCTCATCAACATGCATACCCTTGAGAAAGCCAGCATCGTCACGCTGTATAAGCGTTAATGAGGCGTGTGTGATTAACCGAATAAGAGCGGTTTTCGCCCGGCATAGCCTCCTCAAATGGGGCGTGGCGGGTGGCGTGCTGGCGGCCATTGTTCTGCTGTTTTTAGCGGGAATGGGGGTCTCCAGCAAGGAGGCCTTTATCAATGGCCGAATATCCACGGTGCTCTCCCCGCTGCCGGGACAGCTCGTGCTGGCGAAGAACATCGCGCCGGGCCAGGCGGTCCAGGCCCGACAGTCCCTGGGCAATGTGGTAACCACACAGGCAAACGATCAGATCCCTGGCCTAGTGGCCCAGCGCAGCGCGCTGGAGATCCAGCTTGCTGAGCTCGACAAGCACATTTCGGGGATCGATCAGCGACTGCAGGTTTATCAGCAGCAGCGACAGCAATACCTCGCCGAGAGCAGGATGCAGCAGCAGTTAGGTGAGAAACAATCGGCTGCCACGTTTGTGCAGCTGAAGGAGGAGCTGAGCGCGATTACGGCGCAAACCGCATTCTCCCGACAGCAGCTTCAGCGCTATAAAAACCTCTACCAGCAGCGTTTTATCAGCCGCATGGAGTATGAAGAGCGTAAGAACAACACGCAGGTGCTACAGGCCAGCCAGGAGGCGAAAGCGGCCGAGCTGCGTCAGCGTTTACTTGACGTGAATGCCGCGAAATCCGGCCTTCAGCTGACAGGGCCAAGAACGCTGGATGCGCCACAGCAAAATCAGCGCGATATGTCGCTCACGATCGAGAATATGCAGCAGGAGAGGCTGCAGCTGATTGCCCGCAGGCAGGCGACAACGCAAAGCATTCAGGAAGTTGCCGCGCTCCTTCACTCTCGTCAGCAGGCGACGCTCAGCAGCAGCACGGACGGCGTGATCTGGGACGTCACCGAGGAGAATGGCGCAAGCGTTCAGAACGGCTCGCCGATTGTGCGCATTCTGGATTGCCGCACCCGCTGGGTTGAAGCGTTTTTTGATGAGTCTGATGCCGATCGTCTGCGTCCGGGGATGGCCGTCACGGTTCGCCTGAGCACCTCGTCAGCCATGCGCTGGAAAGGAACAATAAGAACCCTCCGCGCGGGGAGTGGACGTGTGGCGGTAGGGGAAAGGGACGTTCAGCCCCCACCTGAAATCGCGCGGCGCCAGTTGCCCGTGAAAGTCCTGACTGCACATATCGATATCGACTGGAAAGACGTGCCGGATCCCGCCAGTTTCTGTCTCGCGGGCCGTAGCGTAACCGTCAATATTTAAACAGGAAAAGAGATGCAGCATATACACAATACGGTCGCCGCCCTCAAGCGCGGTGAGGTGGTTCTGGTTCCCACGGACACCAATTACGCCCTGGCGGCAGACCCGTGGAATATTGACGCCTGCCAGAAAATTTACGATCTCAAAAAACGCGAACGACAGAAACCGCTGACGCTTTTTGTCGCGGAACCGGCACAGGCGTGGGAGTACATCGCTGTTGATAAGCTTCAGCACCGAGCTGCGCTCGACAAGCTGGTTGGTGCAATGCCCGGCGCGCTGAATGTGGTGGTTCCGGCATCGGATAAAGTACCGCAGAACCCGTATCTGAAGCCTGAATCTGTTTCTCTGGTGTGCAACCATCAGAGCGTGTTGCGAGAGGTCATTGCGCTGTTTGGCCGCCCGCTGGGGATGAGTTCAGCCAATCTCTCCGGCGTGGAGTCTGACTGCCTGATCGACATTGATGCCGCCCGCCAGACGTTTGGCGACCGTGTGGGCTATATTCTGCCCGCAGCCCAGCGCCCTGTGACAACGGTCTCGAGCACCATCGTCTCGCTGCTGGAGGAGGAGATTAACATCCTTCGAGCGGGAGATATGGACATTATGGCGATGCTGTCGTCATGACGACGCGCCGGTTACATCCCGGATCTGGCAACCATGGCCTGTTCCTGGCCTACCGTATTATTTCCCGTTGCTATTTCCATCTTCCCGTCTTGTTACTCTATTTCTGGACGATAGATATGGGGATGTACCGGATTATTTTCCTGCTGGCGATGTATGGATTAACCAGTACTTTCAGCAGCGGCATACCCGGCTGGCTGCTGCGCTTCTCGTCTCCCAGACAGACGGTGATTGCAGGCGAACTGTTGAAGGCGCTGGGAATGGCGCTGATGCTGTGGAGTACCCGGCAAAGTGAGGTCAATCTTACTCTGCTGGTGGCGTCGCAGCTGCTTGGCGGCGCGGGGTTTACCATCGCGCTAACCACGGATGCGGCCCTGCTGCGCCAGCTCACCGCAGGCGATCAGCACCGGTTTATGCAGATCCAGACCACGTCGCAAAGCGGGATGTTTATTGCCACGCTGGTGGCAGGCTCGCTGGGGAGCATTCTGTTTGACTATAATCCCCAGTGGCCGTTTATCGCCGCCATTCTGGTGAGCGTTATCTCCTCCGGATGCGTATTGCTGATTCGCGTGCAGGGGTCAGAGCATGAACCTGCGCGGCCTGTTGAGCGGGTCTCTTTTTCGCCCAGAGGGGATCAGCTCTTCTGGATGCTGTTCTATTCCATCTCAAGAGCGTTTACGCTGGCACCTTTCATCGGCTTTATTCCGTTCTACTTTATTATGGTGAATGTCGATCCTCTGCTTTTCGGTGCCGTGCTGAGCTGCTTCACGCTCTCGTCCTGGGGGGCAATCAAAATAGCCGGACCTTTAATCGACCGGTTTGGGGTAACGGCGTTGCTGGCGACGACCAGCCTTTTCATGACGGCGGCGCTGGGGCTTTTTGCCAGCAATGAATGGCTTTCAGCGAAAGGCATGGACTATTTTATTTCTGGGCTGCTGGCGCTGGTGCTGCTGGGGTTTGGCTCAGGGACGATTCGGCCCGTCACGCTTGCTAACCTCGATCTCTCTGCTAATACCCCGGATGAACGCATGCGCGTGTTTGCACGCATGGAGCGTGATTTTGGGCTGGCCAATGCATTTTTACTGACCGTCGGGGCATGGCTGCTGGTGAGTAGGGACTTTACCACGCTGATGCTGATCTTCTGTCTGATCTATATTTCGGTGGTATGCATATCTGCTCTTCTTTACTTAAAGAATCTGCGCAGCGGGGACCACAGTTCCAGCTGAGGAACAATTCACACGCAAAATGAAACTAACCTGACTAATAACGGATTCCCGTTGAAAGACCCTCCTCTGTACGGTGTAATTTCCTCATCAGATAATGAGGAGAAAAAATGAATATTCACGAAACTGATGATTATGCGTCGGTAAATATCAATCAGGGGATGACGTTAACCGAAAAAATTATCGCCAAAGCCAGTAACAGAACGCATGTTTCACCGGGTGAAGTTCTTTTCGTGAATGTTGATGTATTGATGTCCCACGACCCCTGCACGCCTGGCGTCGCCAGCGTATTTAAAAAAGAGTTTGGTGAAGAAGCAAAAGTCTGGAACCCGGATCGTTTTATTATGATCCCTGATCACTTTGTTTATTCCGCAGACCCACAGGCGAATCAAAATATTCGGGTGATGCGGGAATTCGCAAACGCGCAAAATATTACGCATTTTTATGATGTGGGTACCCCAGACTATAAAGGTGTGTGCCATATCGGTCTGGCGGAAGGGGGACATACCCGGCCGGGAGAGGTGCTGTTGGGGACCGATTCTCACACCGTGACCGCTGGCGCCTTTGGCACTTTCGCCATTGGCGTGGGGATCACTGACGGGGCGTATGCCCTGGGCACGGGGGAGATCCCGCTGATGGTTCCCGCCACCATAAAAGTGAATTACTACGGAAAGAAAGCGAAAAGCGTCCAGGCGAAAGATTTAATTCTGGTGTTGATGAAAGAACTGGGCGTGGAAGGGGCGATCTATAATGCCATCGAATTTACCGGAAACGTCATCGACGAATTATCGGTCGAAGAGCGGATGACGATGTGTAATATGGTCGTGGAGTGCGGGGCTAAAAACGGCATTATGGTGCCAAATCAGGCCACGCTGGATTATCTGGCGACCATAACCCGCATCCCGTATACCGTGATGACGCCTGATGAAGATGCTCAATACGTTCGCACGATTGATATTGACGTCTCGGGATTAACCAGCGTTATTGCACGGCCACACTCGCCGGATAATGTGGTGGCGGTAGCGCAGCTGGAAAACATTGCTATTTCACAAGCCTATATTGGCTCCTGCACGGGCGGTAAAACGGATGATTTTATTGCTGCTGCAGAAATACTCTGGCAGCGCAAGGTGACCATTCCAACCTATGCCGTCCCTGCGACCAAAGAGGTATTTCATAATCTGATCACCACCCAGGTGAAGGGCCGTTCCGTATACGAAATTCTGACCCGTGCTGGCGTCAAATTATCGTCTGAACCCGGCTGCGCGGCCTGCTGCGGCGGACCCGCGGATACCTTTGGCAGAGTCAGGGATCCGATAAGCGTGATTTCAACCACCAACCGTAATTTTGTGGGACGAATGGGAAATAAGGGCGCGATGATTTATCTGGCCTCACCTTATGCCGTGGCTGCCGCAGCAGTGTCCGGTTTTATTACTAATCCAGAACGGTACTTAACTAATGACTATTAATAACGTAATGCGCGGTACGGTTTATATGTTAGGCGACAATATCGATACCGACCTAATATTAACGGCGGAATATTTGAAAATTAACCCGGCCTCTGCCGAGGGGCGTGAAGAGCTGGCAACGCTTGCCATGTGCGGACTGCCGGAAGGGGCGCTGCCGTTTATCAATCCGCAGACGCAGCGTGCCGGTTATGACTTTATTGTGGCCGGGAAAAATTTTGGCTGTGGCTCTTCGCGCGAGCATGCGGTAGTGGCACTGGGAGCATCCGGCGTGAAGGCCGTTGTCGCCCAGTCGTTCGCCCGTATTTTTTTCCGCAACTGTGTATCCACGGGGCAAATCATGCCCGTCACGCTGAATGAAGGCTACGATATCCGTGCGCTGAAAACGGGGGATACCATTGAAATCGATTTAGACGCTCATCAGATCGCTACTGCTGATGGGATTCTGAAAACCGCTCCGGTAGGGGAACTTGCGAACATAGTCGCCGCGGGTGGCTTGTTCGCTTACGCAAGGCAAACAGGAAAGATTTAATCCATTACAACCATAAGACTCAAAACAAGACGCCTTACTTTCTCAGGGTGCAGCGTCTGTTTTGAGCGTACATAAGGCAATCAAACTATGATCACCCAACTAGAGTTTAACGATCTTCAAAAAGATGAGCTATCAAAACTTATCAACCGCGTCACCATCAGCCCTTATACGGATTACAAACTTTTCAAGCAGTCCATCACCGAACTCATTGAAAATGGTCTGGTTCCTACTTTTTTTGTACAGGCCTGCGAGCGCGTCAAGCAAGAACGCAAGGATCAGGGGATTAACGCGCATTTATTAAAAAACGTTCCACTCGACACCATCATTCCTGAATTTGATCAGACCAATCCCGTTAACGATAAGTACGCCAAAAAGCTGACCTTTGTTGGAGAGGCGCTGCTGGAGCTGTTCGCTCAGCTCACCGACTCCCCGTTACTGGCCTACCGCACGCGCAACAACGGTGATTTTTTCCATGATGTTTATGCCGACAAAAAATACAGCAACACACAAACGCAAAAAACGGACGGCGAACTTTACTACCACAACGATCGTACCGCTCACCCCGTGCGCGCTGATTTTCTCAGCTTATTAGGCATGCGTTGCAGCGAAGAAAACCTGATTTTTACCGGCTACCTGGACGGTAAAGCGATTCTGGATAACCTGAAAGCTGAATCCCAGGAGTGGTTACGAAAGCCGCTTTTTATTACCCCTTTTGATGAATACTCTCGCGATTCGAACGCCAGCCAGATTGATTCTGAACTGCATCCGATCCTGGAAAACATTCATACTTTCCGCTACTACGACACACGAACGACTTATTCTCCGGACGCGCCAGCAGAGGCGATCAAAGCATTGATTGACCTTAAGGTGTCGATCACCAAAGCGGCAAAAGGCCGCGTCGCGATTAACAAAGGCGACCTGTTCTCCTTCGCCAATCAGGACTCTTTGCATAACCGGGAAATCATCCAGGTGCGAGATCCTTACTCCGCGGAAAAACGCTGGCTGCTGAAAACCTACAGCTTCCGCAACCCTGAGGTGATGAATATGTATCACAACTACTTCGATGCTGAGCTTCCGGGGTTTGTGGTAGCCGAATAAGGTTGAGCGGCCGGGCATAAAGATAAAAATACGTATGGCCTGTGGGCTTACTAATGCTACAGAGCAGGTAACATCTTGCAAAGTATGGTAGGAGGTCGAGCAAAAAATGGATTGCACATGCCCCTTGTTGCCCGGGGACGACGAATATCTGACATCTGCCGGATTAACTATTTGTCACGTGCGCAACTGAGCATCATGGTTAACTGGTCATCTGGCTGACACGACCGCAGAAGACAACCCCACCTTTAGATGGTGAGTGGTTGTTCCGAATAAACTCGGTCGTTCGCCTGTATTGGGGCCTGAGCCATGCGTAACAACGGTGAGAATCCTGGAAAGTAAAGGTATAGCAGAATGCTTCGTGAAGACGATAAAGCAGTATTACGTCAGCATCATGCCCAAACAGGACAGCAGTGATAAATCTGGCGGTGGCACTCAGTCACTACAACGAACATCATCCACCCAGCGCGCTGGGATATATATGCAAAAAGTTATCGCAACCGTAAAAAAGAAAACGAATCTGGATATTTAAGGGGAAATCCAAAATGCTAATAAAAAAGCTTAGCCCTCACTTTGGGTTAGAAATACACGGAATAAAATTGTGCACCTTTGATAAAATGCTGTTTAATAAACTTAAAGAGCTCCTTGTTGAGCACCAGTTGCTTTTAATCAGAAATCAATCCCTCACCTATGAACAGTATATAAAATGTGCTTCAATGTTGGGGCAAGTAACTTTTTATCCTTTTTCTCTTGGGTTAGAAAATCACCCTGAGATAGTTCAGATCCGAAAAGAACCTAGCCAGAAAAATAATTTCAGTGGTCTATGGCATGTTGATTCTAGCTATCTAGATGAACCGCCCGATTTTACATTACTGCATGCCGAGAATACGCCACCGATAGGAGGTGATACTGTATTCAGTAATACTGCTCAGGCTTTTGAGGCCCTTTCTCCAAGCCTAAGAGAGACACTGGAGACACTGAAATGTCTCTACGTGTCAGACCTCTATAATCAGGATAGAACCAAGCACATAGCTAATATCTCTCAATCTAAACCCCTTTCAGCAATTCACCCTGCGATCATTACGCACCCCACTAACTTAAAGAAGGCCATCTATGTAAACGAAGAACATACACATAGCTTTATTGGTATGACTAGAACCGAAAGCGTGGGGCTTATCTCGTTTCTGACCAGTTTTATAAAACGCTCAGAATTTACACTTCGCGTAAGTTGGGAGAAGGGGAGCCTTGCTATATGGGATAACCGTACAACACAACATCACGCAGTAAACGACTATCACGGCTATTTGCGTGTAATGAATCGTATTACTGTGCTTGATAATGGACTGAACCGCACCGGGTTTCCTGGAGACTAGGCTGTGTCTCTTACCAGGGTTCACTGACCTTGCTGCGCTACTTCATTCGCGCAGAGCATCCACCTTTAACAGCTGAGCAGGCTGTGTGCTTCGAAACCGAGCCGGGACGCCAGATGCAGGTCGACTGGGGGACGATGCGCAGCGGGCATACCCCGCTACACGTCTTTGTTGCCGTTCTGGGATACAGCAGGATGCTTTACATTGAGTTCACGGACAATATGCGATACGAGATGATGGAAAGCTGTCACCGCAACGCCTTCTGGTTCTTCGGCGGTGTTCCACAGGAAGTGCTGTACGACAACATGAAGACGGTTGTGCTGCAGCGCGATGCTTATCAGCCAGGTCAGTATCGCTTCCATCCTTCCCTCTGGCAGCTCGCCAAAGAAATGGGCTTCGCACCGCGCCTGTGCCGGCCGTTCCGGGCGCAGACGAAGGGCAAAGTTGAACACATGGTGGGCTACACCCGACAGAGCTTCTATATCCCGCTGATGACGCGGCTCAGGCCTGCTGGTGTCGTGCTGGACGTTGACACCGCCAATCGCGAAGGCCGCCGCTGGCTCAGCAAGGTAGCCAACAGTCGTGAGCACCAGACCATCCACTGCCGGCCCTGCGACCGCTGGCTAGAAGAACAACAGGCCATGCTGGCGCTTCCGCCAGATAAACCGGCAGAGCAGTTGCTGATCAAAGAAGATATCCAGCTCTTTGACCGTAATCCGTTGCATCATCCGCTCTCCATCTATGACATGTTCTGCCCGGGAGCGGCTTAATGACAGAGATACAGCATCAGTGTCTGGCGTCGCTGGCAGAACAGCTGCAGCTGGAAAGTCTTGTCGGCTCGGCGCACCCGCTGAGCCAGCAGGCCATCAGCCAGGAATGGAGTTATCTGGACTTCCTTGAGCATCTTCTGCAGGACGAGAAGCTGGCGCGTCACCAGTGAAAACAGGCGATGTATACGCGAATGGCGGCGTTCCCGGCGGTGAAAACCTTCGAAGAATATGACTTCACCTTCGCGACCGGCGCACCACAGAAGCAGCTGCAGTCGCTGCGCTCCCTGAGCTTCATCGAGCGTGGAGAAAACGTGGTGCTGCTGGGACCATCAGGCGTGGGCATAACGCATCTGGCTATCGCGCTGGGCTATGAAGCTGTGCGGGCCGGTATCAAAGTGCGATTTACCAGCGCCGCCGATCTGCTACTGCAGCTGTCAACGGTGCAGCGACAGAGGCGCTATAAAAACACGCTTCACCGGGGCGTACTGACCCCCCGCCTGCTCATCATAGACGAAATAGGCTATCTGCCGTTCAGTCAGGAAGAAGCGAAACTGTTCTTCCTGGTGGTGGCGAAACGCTACGAAAAAAAGCGCCACGATCCTGACGTCGAACCAGCCGTTCGGTCAGTGGGATCAGACGTTCGCAGGTGATGCCGCTCTGACATCAGCGATGCTGGACAGGATCCTCTACCACTCACACGTAGTGCAGATAAAAGGAGATAGCTATCGACTGAAACAGAAACGTAAGGCAGGGCTGATAACGAAACCTCATCCTGAGTGAACAGGTGGGTCAAATTACAACTGCTGTTGACAAACCCAACCGTTCTCCTACCCCATCGTTGCCATACACTGAGTAGAATATGTATGATCTGACAACATATTTTTCTCAGAGCCTTCCCTCCATGATGCCCCGTAAAAGTATCAATACCGTCCTGTTCTCCATTGCCGCTGATAAGCTTTCACAGCGCGAGTGGGACTGGATTAAGCTGGCCCGCATTCTGCAATGGTCGCCAGCGCCATTCTGGAACACCGCAACGATACTGTCGCGCTCACCCGCCTGCAGGAAACCGGGAATTAATCCATCCCGTGGTTTCTGATTTCAGCCCCCGTCCGTTCAAAAGACTGTTCACCGCCAACCAGTGCTGGACCTCTTTTCTGGATGCAGGCGGTCTGCGCGATATCGAAGTCAAAGCCGTCACTAAAATGCTCGCCTGCGGCACCCGCATCACCGGCGTGAAGGAATATGGCTGCAATAATCCCGGCTGTCCGCATGTTAAATATATCACCAACGCCTGCCACAGCCGCTCCTGCCCCTCCTGCGGTAAAAAAGCCACCGACCTCTGGATTGCCGCCCAGCTCAACCTCCTGCCCGACTGCCACTGGATACACTTCGTCTTCACCCTCCCCGATTCGCTCTGGCCCCTGTTTGAGGTCAACCGCTGGCTTCTTAACGACCTCTGCCGCCTCGCCGTCGATAACCTGCTGTACGCCGCCAGTGGCAGGCTCGCGGCTGGCGCACTATACCGGCGGTGCCACGCTGAGCTTCCGCTACCACGATCACAATACGGGTGAGCAGGCCACGGAAACGCTGACACAGCGGGAAATTGTGGCGCGGCTGAAACAGCACATCCCGGAGAAGTTCTTCCGGATGGTGCGGTATTTTGGTTTTCTGACCAACCGGGTGTGTGGGGAAAAACTGCCGCAGGAGTACCAGGCGCTGGGGATGGATAAACAGGAGTCGGTGGCAAAGATGTGCTACGCGCAGATGAGTAAGCAGTTCCTGCGACGCGACCCATTCGAATGCGTACTGTGCGGCGGTCAGATGGTTTACCGTCGCGCGGTAGCGGGTCTGAATGCGGTGCGTGTCAAGGTAGTTGTCGCTTTGTTGATTCATGCCGCCAGCGTTTCTCGCTCCGGATTTAGCCACACTTCG
>OFRN01000193.1_pt1 | contig 14898 bp, 14 predicted proteins | sample 1541701 | NCBI WGS metagenome assembly OFRN01 (sample SAMEA4413046, study PRJEB24355) | metagenome | biome: human; feature: gut; material: faeces | place: United Kingdom | collected 2010 | reverse complement strand
AAGTTATACGTTGAAAACCACACTCCACGAGCATCAGTCGAAGTCATTATTTGGATCGCATTCCCGACATTACGAAAGTCAGCACATTGACACCTATCGCTAACCCCTTGGAAAGCACTTCAACACCTAACACAATTCCTGCTCTGTAACCTAGCCAGGTCAGCTTCGTTGGCCCGATATTGAAAATAACCAAAACCTTTCAGGTTCTGCGAGCCCCCTGATGCTTACCATGACCATGGTGCTTATACTGAACAAAAGGACGAAGGTTCGAATACCAGAGAGCGCAACTATTGCATGATAGTCAATTATTTTACAGCGATGCTTCCCTGGAGTTTGATTTATTCGACAAAGCCCAAAAATTACGGGGCATAACCTTAATCTAGTTATGCAGACAGTAAATGAATTGATAAGCAATGAAAAACATTATCATTGATATATTAACAATAATTTATTGGTAGGGCGACAATGGTTTACAACGTAACTTTAACAAATGGAAACGATATTTGTGATGAATGCCACATAAACACAACCAAGATTCTGACTTACCGCTCAGTTTTTTGTGATTTTGATCGCGTTTTTTAAACTTTTTTGTGAATATTCAAGGATAATTGTCAAGAAGTTGTTTAAATAAAATTGGCTACACAATATAGCCAAACACTTAAGACTTAAGATAGATTTCACAGGAGATAGCTATGGAACAAGACATGACCCTGAGAACACTTACTGAAGAAGAGATAATGCTTCTTGTGTCCGGTGGGTGCAAAGCGTGCTCAAATAGTGGTGGTGGCGGCGGTTTAGGCGCTATGGCCTCTGCGAAAGAGTTTGAAAAGTATTTGGCCACACATCAAGAGTACAATTAGATCATAGTATTTTAACGAACATCATGATTTAAATAAATCAGGCCACATGTAACATACTCGTGGCCTTTACATATCAAAATTAAATTTCATACATACTTTGGGGCTGCAACCCAAGGGCGGTAGCGTGAATAATAACCTGACTACTTAGACAGGACATTGTCGCTATGACAGTATTTAGAAAGGCTGTACTGGAAAGAAAAAAAAATAATATTACCGGTGTGTTATTTGATGATACAGACACGAGGAAAATGAAAGGACTTTTACTTTTCATGCTAATAATGGTGGTGTCATTATTATTTATAAGTCAAAAAACGATTAAGGCGTATACTACAACCAAAATATACTCACCATCAAAAGAATTAAACAGCAATGAATCGTGTTTCAGCTTTGTGTATGAAAAAACAAAAGAAAGGAAATTTGGACCAGGAGAACTCGTTGGTCTATCCATAAATAAAAAAGATCATTTAACGGGGGTAGTGATACATATCAACGACGTTAACTTACTCTGTGTAAAATTAACTAAAGAAAAAAACAAAGAGATATCTCAGATAGGACCAGGAAGAACAATCTATTTATGGAAACATGAAAAAATCTGGTTTTTTTTATATAATAAGATTAAGGGAAGCACAGGTTTATGATTTTTTTTAAATTTAAAAAAAAAGAAAAAATAAAACTACATTTACAAGCTGAGTCAGCAGAATGCGGATTAGCCTGTATTGCTATGGTGTTAAGCTATTACGGATACCAGACAGATCTTCCATCTTTAAGGGAGAGATTTCCCATAACCTCACGCGGAGTAAATTTAAAGCAATTAATTACTATTTCTTCTAAATTAGATACTATAGCCAGACCAGTAAGGTTAGAGCTTGAAGGCTTAAATAAACTTCGTACACCATGTATTCTACACTGGAATTTAAATCACTTTGTGGTTCTAAAAAAGATCATTGGTAACAAAGCTGTGATATTAGATCCAGCTAGAGGAGAAATGAAGCTAACGCTGGAAAAGGTGTCTGGACATTTTACCGGTATCGCACTGGAACTCTATCCAAGTGACGGATTCAAGAAAGGGACTGTAAAAAGGAAGACAACACTCAAAGAATTACTCGGCAAAGAGCCCCGAATAAAAGGACCATTATTTAATATTTTGACTCTATCTTTTATAATACAGATATTAATTCTGCTATCACCATATTTTAGCCAAATACTAATTGATGATGTAATAGCATATCAGAATTATGGAATGCTAAATGCAATAACGCTTTTTTTTATAATTATACTGTTGTTCAATGTTAGCTTAAATTTATATCGCGGCCTAATGAGCATTCGCTTTAGCAATATAATTAGCGTCAACATTAGCACTAGAATTTTTCATCATCTAATGGCGCTGCCGATAAGTTTTTTTTATAAAAGAAATCTGGGAGACATTATATCAAGATTTGAATCATTAAAAATAATAAAAAACTTTATCACCAATGGTTTTGTAGAAGTTATTGTTGATGGCGTATTAACAATGGTAGTATTAGTTTTTATGTTTTCCTATAATATTCAGCTGAGTTGCATCGTGCTAACCATTGCAATCCTATATACTATTGTACGGGTTGTTCTTTACGGCATTTACTCTAAAATTAGTGAAGTAAATCTTAATGCTATCGCTATTGAAAACAGCCACTTTATTGAAAGTATCAGGACTATTCAAAGTATAAAGCTAGCAGGGAACGCAGGTTTAAGAGAGAGTCAATGGCTAAACAAATTAATTGAAAGCATTAATAGTGGAATGAAACTAGGCCAGATATCCCTCTATTCAGTTGGTGCTAATCAACTTATTTTTGGTTTAGAAGCAATTGTTATACTTTACATCGCAGCATTACAAATCATCAATGAAACTATTACTATCGGTATGATGTTTGCCTTCATTGCCTACAAAACGATGTTTACAAACAAATATAGAGAATTTATAGAAAAGATTATGGAGCTAAGGTTACTTTATCTACATCTTGAACGCGTATCAGACGTAACGCTGACGGAAAAAGAAAACTTGCTACCAGACAGTAGATATGGTTCTGTCGATCAAGCTGTAACTAAAATGAGTGTTGAATTAAAGGAAATTTGCTACGCGTTTAGTACCATAGAAGCACCTATTTTTACAAATGTAAACCTTACCATTAAAGAAGGGGCGATTACCGCCATTATTGGACCATCAGGCTGTGGGAAGTCAACTCTGCTGAAGATAATGATGGGATTATTAATTGCTGATTCAGGTAAAGTGTTGGTAGGTGGAGTAGATATCCGTGCATATGGAATTGAAAAATACCGTGAAGAAATCTCAGCAGTACTACAATCTGATGAACTTTTCTCCGGTTCTATAGGAGATAATATCAGCGGATTTTCAGCGACGAAAGATTACAAACTTATTGAGCAGAGTGCAGCATTGGCATCAATTCATCATGATATTATGAAAATGCCAATGGGATATGACACTATCGTTGGTGATGTAGGCAGCCATCTTTCAGGTGGGCAGAAGCAGAGGGTTTTGCTCGCCAGGGCTTTATATAAGCAGCCGAAAATATTATTTCTCGATGAAGCTACTTGCCAGCTTGACTACGCTAACGAAGATATAGTGTTGAAGAGTTTGTTAGAGTTGAATATTACTATCGTTATCATATCGCATCGTAAAGAGACAACACAGATAGCAGATGAAGTTATAGATATGAATCGGCTACTCTCCACAAAATGATATAGGTAATATATGAAGCTTCCTTATCCCGTCGAAGTGAAAAGTCTTAAAAACTTTCCGGTTTTTTTTGGGTGTATTCCTGTCGATCTGCTTGATCAGGATAAAAGACCCCTTCTGGAAGGGCGTTCAATTTATCACAAACCCGACGCATCTAATTATTCAGTATGTCATTATCAAGGGAAAAGAAAAAAACATTCCTACCCTATGAACAAAGGGGCACTTAAGTTAGCCTGGCAACATACTGACGAGATTATCGACACTCTGAACTTATTAAATTTACAAGCACGAAATTTATTAAATATATCAAAAAAGGAGGTGACAAGAACAGATCGATTGTATGCTGTAGCACTCAGTGGTTTTAAAACGGCTAATTACCTCCTTGCTAACAGCGTGATAAATGACACAGAGTTTACCTGCCCCCCCTATCTATCAGCATTATCTAAAATTTGTCATGGTCTTTGCCATTTAATTTACAATTGTGACAAACGAATTATAAATCATTGTTTAGATAATAATAAAATAGATGAGCTTTACAACTATATTGACTGTCAAGAATTACTAATAGGGCATCAGACGCAAGAGGTTTGTGCTGGCCCAGCGGTAATGATAAAAAAGGTGTTAGCGATATTCATCAATGACACTCCAATTAAGAGAATTGAAAAAGTCAATCCTATGGTGAAAAATTATTATAGCTATGGAAGCATAACCTCACTTTTCGAAGTATTGTCATGTTATTATGAATTTTATAATGTATGTTACATTCATATGTTAGGTAAATTGCCATCAAAAAAGAATACTATTCCTTATAGCCATCATCTATATAATGCATCAATTAGTTGTACAGTAAAGGACATCCAAGTTTTAGGTAGGTTAGAGGACCTGGCGTGGTGTATCACAGGAAACGATTATTTAACAGAAACTATAAATAAAACACTGAATAAAATCGAACACCGAATAGAGAAAAAAGACTTTACTGATAAAAGGGAAATTGATATTGATTGCCTTGATCTGTTTAATGATTTGAATTACGAAATATACAAATTACTCAAAATGAGAAATACTCCCAAGATGAATCTCCAGCACTTATGTTTTTTCTTCAATGCTGATTCCATTTAGATACTCTTGAAAAAACGGCAATAATTATTAAAACCAGTAACCATTTTTGAGATCAAATATTATACGAAAAAAATAGCAACTGCACATCAATATTATTAAAAGGAACACTATGAAAAATGATTTTTTCCTAGCACCTTATATCGACAAATATAAACATAATGCCAACTGCATTCTGCTTGTGGGATCTCGTGCCGAAGGATTTTCTACAAGAACTTCCGATATAGATCTCATTATCATTACAGAACATCCTGAAGAGTATGGTGTAAAAAGCAATCGCTATGTTATAAGCTCAGAAAACGGCATAAAAATTGAAATGCTAATAATAACAAAAAGTGACATAAAAGAATTAATAAAAGTAGCATTTATGAAAGAAGATTTTTATTCTTTGCAAAAAATATTATTTGGGAAAATAATTTTTGGATACTGGGATGTAGATAGGCAGATCCTGCAAAAGGAGTTCAGGACTCGATATTATATAAAGAACACTGACCAAGCATTAAAAATGTACGCTGCCTTGGAAGGTATTAAGTGTGATTGTCACTTACAGCAATATGCCTTTTCGTTGAAAAAATACATGGAAAAAATAGCCGAGATTTATCTTTTTAAATTAGGTGATAACTATATCAAACCTAGGTGGTTAATATCGAGATTAATTCGTACCGAAGGTGAACATAGTGTACTGCTAAATACATACTTTACTACCATTAATCTCAGCATTACAAACACAAAAGACATAGATGAACTGGAACGTCAGGTTATGACTACCACGGGTTTGATGTTATATTCGGCAATATATGAACAGAAAAGAATTATTGATACTAAGGAGCTTCGCGGGGATGTTAGTTTTTTTGCTATGGAACGTGAAGGCCAGATTGTACTATTTTTAGGCAAGGAGGCTTTTTTGATCTCAAAGGAAAAGGCAAAACAGCTTATTGAAAATATGATATTCAAAATAACATAAATCAAACGGGAATTTAAAACTCTCAATCTTAAAAATAAATTGGTTTAAAAATAAATGAAGACAAACTATTATATAAAATTAATATTATTGCTCTTAGTCGGTTGGCTGCCAGTTTATGCTTCTGGAAAAAATATTATTCTCATGATCGGCGATGGCATGGGTTCTCCATATTTATCAGCATTACGATACTACCAAGCCGCCAATTCCCAAGGTAATTCTACAACCATATTTGATTCAATGGGCGTAGGCATGATCAGAACCAACCCGGTAGGAAAATTTAAAATTACCGACAGCGCTGCAGGAGGCACGGCCTTAGCCACCGGAGAAAAAACCGTAAATGGCCGAATTAGTATTTCTGCCGATATGCAACCACTAGAATCCATATTAAACATCGCAAAAAAAAGGGGGTTAAAAACAGGTGTTGTTGTAACATCATCAATTACCGATGCCACTCCCGCCAGTTTTATAACCACTAACGATAGTCGCAACAATCAGAATGAAATAGCCTATTCATATATTCAGCAGATAATGGATAACCAACCAGCTTTTGATGTACTTTTAGGCGGTGGAAAAGAGTATTTTGATAAAAACCCATTAATAAAAATGAAACTAAAGAGGAATAAAAACCTTCACTATGTTACCGCCTTCACAGAGTTAAATATCAAAGACCGCCGACCAGAGATAGGTGTGTTCAGTGAAAAGGAACTTCCGTATGCCATCGACAACAGGAAACCAAGTTTGAGGGCAATGACAAATTATACCTTACAAAAACTAAAAAATGAAAATGGATTTTTCCTATTAATCGAATCGAGCCAAATTGACTGGTGTGGCCATATGAATGATATTATTTGCGCGGTCAACGAAATGAAGGACTTTTCGAAAACAGTTGAATTAGTTAAGCAGTTTGTTAATAATCATTCCGATTCTCTGCTAGTGATCACAGCGGATCACTCGACTGGAGGATTAACAATAGGTTCAGAACGCGGGAAATACTGGAACCCTAGCGTAATTGATAAAATTCATGCATCAGGGGAGAAAATAAGCAAAGCACTTATTTCGAGTAATGATATTACCTCAGAGTGGTTAAAATACAGTGATGTTCCACTTAACGAACAACAGTGGGAAGAAGTAAAAAGGTATAAACGGCAGAATGACCAACTTAATTTACGACGATACATTAACAATCTTATTAGTTTAACCACTAATACGGGATGGACGACAGAGAGCCATACAGGTGAGGATGTACCGGTGTTTGCCTATGGAGAACATGCTACCATGTTCCATGGTTTTTATGATAATACAGAAATAGGAATCAGGATAAAAAAAATCATAATGGCCGATAGGTTAAATTAGACATGAATAAAATGGAACTGACCATGAATATTATAAATCTTAGTGCTTTTGACAACTCTCATTATTACAAAGAGCCATGGGAATGGGGAATTATTCATGGCTTAGTATCTCACAACTGGATTAAAAAGATAGCAGATGAAGTAAAGTTATTAAATTTCCAGCAGGTAGCAAGTAACAGAAGCGATAAGAACTACAGTATGGGGTTAATCGCTCTACAACAACAGCAAGTTAAAAGCTATGCCCTGAATGAGCTGATACGTGAGCTCACTTCAGATAAATATCTAATCAAGCTGGAATTATTCACTAATAGCAAGCTTCGCGGCCGAGAGGTTGAAATGAATATCTGGCGTTATTCTATAACCGACCACCTTTCACCCCATGTAGATAAAGACTATAAGCATTTAACGCAGCTAATATATTTAAATGAAAGTTGGGAAGCCGGTTATGGAGGAAGTTTGAACATTCTTGGGAGTAGCAGTGAAGATGATATCTTCGAGGAAATACTACCCGTCTACAATTTATCGCCGTTAATTAAAAACTGTAAAAATGCATGGCATAGCGTTTCGCCCGTCAGTTTGTGTGCGCCTTCACGTTACTGCCTACAAATAATTTATAAGGATTAATTATGTCAAGCCGACAAATAACACTCGTTGACTATGATATCAACTGGCCTGCTAAGTTTGAGGCTGAGAAAAAACAGATTGTTAATAGCCTGAATGATTGTGTTATCGAATGCTTTCATATTGGCAGCACATCTGTACCCGGATTGGCTGCAAAACCGATTATTGATATACTATTGGTTGTATCATCTTTAGATTTACTCGACAGGTGCCAATTAGAACTGGAAAAGATAGGATACATAGCTAAAGGTGAAAATGGAATTTGTGGGCGGCGCTATTTTATCAAAGGGATACAGGTGCGAAGTTTTCATTTACACGCCTATGAATCAAATCATCCTGATATCGTACGGCATTTAGCATTTCGAGACTATCTCAAAAATAATCCAGACATAGCTAAAGAATACCAAAAAATAAAAAAACAAGCTATCATCATTGCTAATAATGAACCGGAGATTTACTCCGAATATAAAAATCCATTTATCAAAAAACATGAGTCTATTGCGTTGAGCCACGCTAAAAAGAGCAGGCAAGAAGATGATTAAATTTGATATTCCCACACTTCCTTTTATGGTAAAAAAAGAGTCAAAGAGAAATTATATCAATCTGAAGAGCAATGAGAATCTAACAGGAGATCTGCTAAGAGCTGAAATGTCCTCCCTAGCATTTATACTTTCCTCTGAGGATATCTATAAGTATCCTGTCTATGATGAAATATATGCGAAGGCTTCACTTTATACCGGCACACAGAATATTCTTTTGACCAGCGGAGGACATGATGCAATAAGAATTGTTTTAAGCAGCTTAAGTAAGAATAATAAAGCATTGCTTACAGCTCCTAACTATAATGGCTATGAATTATATTTTTCTCTCTATAAAATACCCTACCTCATCCATATGCGCGGTCCTGAAGAGCCTCACAACCTGGATGAACTAGTATCAAGGGCTAAGCATAATAAATGCAATCTCATTGTTATTACCAATCCAGACCCTTACTCTGGCGACTTTTTTGATAATGAAACACTAGCCTCCTTCATCCAGTGTTGTGATGCTAAAGGGATCAGCGTCATCATTGATGAAGTTTATACCGGTTTAGGAAAGGAGCCGCATACCGCGCTTACTGATATCTATGACAATCTAATCCTGATAAACAGTTTCGCAAAATCTTTCGGTTTGCCTGGTCTTCGTGCTGGCTGGATCGTTGCTCAAGATAAATATCTTTTACGGCTAAGAAATCATTTTCCGGAAACAAATTTATCGGGACTAAGCATCAAAATCCTTTTACATTTATTAGATCGCCCTCTTGTTCTTCAGCATTACAGGGATAACTTGCGTCTATGCCGCAGAAACATGATAATTGGGATGAAAAAGGTCAACGATATTATTCCTTATGAAAATTCTGTTGCAAACTTTATTCTATTTAAATCTCTTAAGAATGTATCTGCGAACAGATTATGGGAAACACTAAAAGAAAAGGGCTTTTATGTGGCAAATTTAAACAGCATTGAAGGCTATGAAAACTATTTCAGAATTACAGTTTGTTCACGCCATGAGTATGAGGGCTTACTAAATGAACTATCCAGAATTTAGCGGTACAAAAATTCTCGTAATTGGTCGGCCTTGTAGCGGTAAAACAACATTGGCCGAAAAATTATCATCAGAATTAGGTATTCCTGCCTATGATATGGATGATCTTAACTGGAAAGATGGGTGGCAAAGAGTTGATATAAAGGAAATAAATAATCAACTCGGTTTTATCCTCGCTAAAAAATCGTGGATTATTTCTGGTGATTATTTGAACACTCTTCCTGTACGCTTGGCTCACGCTACAGATCTTATTATCCTAGATATAAGATGGTATAGAGCAGCATTTCGCTATTTCAAAAGAATATTTAAACGCGCATTTGGTAATGAGCGCCATGCTGGTTATGGAAAGTGGTATCAAGAGATCAACCTCTTTTTTTTTATAAAAAAGGTTCTATTCTATGATATTTATGCAAAGCGGTTTAATCGGAATATAAAAACCCTTTACCCAGACATTACCGTTCACAATTACTAATATATTCTCATTGATACGAGATATCATACATCGATAATATAAGAGGGAAGATGAACTATCAACTGAAAGTAATCCCAGAGGATTTTATAGTAAAAGAAAAACATCGTTTGTGCCTAGAGTATAAAGACAGCACAGAACAAAACATATACTTCTTACTCCAAAAGAAAAACTATGAGACATTTGAAGCAATTTCGATAATCGCAAATTATTTTAAAATAAATCAAGATAACATAGGTTATGCCGGATTGAAAGATATTGATGGAGTAACGGAACAATATATATCTATCAATGCCGCATCGCTCAGTGATAAAATCAAATGCTGCCGAGGCACTTACTGTAATGTTATGGACTTTGAAAATAAATTCATCCGGTTATTCCATACAGGAAAAGTAGGTACAAGAATTAATGTCGCCAGCCTGGAGGGTAATTACTTTAATATAACGGCTCGTGGTATTGATGCCAACATTGGTAATAAAACAAACAATAACTCTTGTATTTCTTTTTCTTTTATTAACTATTACGATACCCAGCGTTTCGGCATTCCAGGGGGAGACAAAATAACACATTTTTTAGGTGCGGCGATTGAGCGAAAGGACTATACATCAGCCATTAAGTTGGTTAATAGAATAAATGATTCACAAGATATTGTTGAGCGCCCTCTGAGAAGCATTGATGACTTCTTTTCGCGTATTGACTTAAGAAAGATAGCGTTCTACCGCTCTGCATATTCCTCATATAAGTGGAACTCTCAGATAATAGAACGTCTTGAAAATTCCAAACAGATAAAAAATAGTATTACAAGCGAAATTGAAGGAATGAAATTTGTTTTCCCTTGCTGCATAGATAATACTATAGAGGATATTTTAGAAAACTTACCATATAAGTATAAACGCCATGTGGTTGTTGATAAAGATATTATACCTATTGATACCAACAGACCAGCCATTATCAACACTAAAGTAATGCTCGGGAAAATGGAAAAAGATGAGTTCAATTATGGGAAATATAAATTCACCCTTTCATTTTTCTTACCACCGGGTTGTTACGCTACTATGCTCATTAAGCAGTTAATGATGAAATTACATTCTTGAAATAATGACGTTCAGCTTCCCTTCAATAATTAATGACGAGACTTTGCAAAATGAATGTGTTGATAATAATACCACCTTATATACCTTCTTATTTTAATGCAGGTCATCATTTACCTGTTTTCCAGACTTCAGCTTATTTGAGAAAAAACGTCCCTGACCTGACTGTCAAAACAGTAGATGCAGCAGCACTTAATGTTAACTGGAAGCATATTTGTGAACTACTGACAAATACTATTTTCGATGTTATCTTCGTAATGAATGATTTTGATGGAATCGATACATTCCCACGATTTGTCCACTATTGTAAAAAACTATCCCCTCAAAGTAAACTTGTCACTTTTGGCAGATTGAGCAAGCAGAATCCGCATATATTTGAACAATTTTATTTTGATGCAATACATTACTCTGGGGATTATGAAGCAGGGTTGCAAGATTATCTCCTTCAGATGATGGGAGGGAATATGGCCCACGGTTTTCTTAACCGCTCAACGGTAGGATACAAAAAGAACGGTGAGGGCAGAATTCTCAGTAGTGAGGAGTGGGTATTTCCAGATATAAAAGAAATCCCTTATTCTCATTATGACAAAATGTATCTTGATGATTTTAACAAGTTTTGCGGCATTCCTAATAGAAGAGAATTGGTTGTTCCTGTAGCTAGAGGATGTAGCATTGGTTGCAAGTATTGCGATGTACCGTTAATGCAAGGCAGAAATGAACGTCGTGTCACGGTATCCAGCGTAGTTAAATATATCAAAGATTCTTTTTTATACGGAAAATTCGAATATGTAACCTTTTATGCACCGACTTTCACTCTTGATAAAAAGTGGGTGATTGAACTTTGTGATACGTTAATTGCTCAAGATGCTTGTATTCCCTGGAAATGCGTTACAACATTATCCTTCCTGGACGACAAGCTGATAAAAAAAATGTCCCAAGCTAATTGTATAAGAATAAGCTTAGGAATAGAAACGATTGAAGCTACAGTTGCCGAAAATTGTTTACCAAAGGTCAAAACCATGGCATTGAAAAAGTTTGATGAAATATCAAGCCTTTGCCAACAAAGTCATATTGAACTTAACTGCTTTATCATGATGGGACTCCCCGGAGACAGCATTGAAGGGTTAAAACGTACAATACAATATGTTCACAAAAACAATGCTCGTTATAGACCAACAATATTCACACAATATCATCAGATTAACGATGATATGTCTGTTGACGATATTGCTTTATTTAATCGTCAACTATTTCCAACGCGCTCCATTCCGGACGACCAAGAGAAAGAATACTATAAGTTATTTCATGGCTATGAGTATAAAAAAATCACTTCTGTAGATAAGAACATTCCTGTACGTGGCTGTAACAACATTTAATAAATATATTATATCAGGAGGTAATATCACGTGCGCACATTATTAGTTTCGCCAAGTCGGATAACAGAAGGTTCAATCGAGATCGCCGGATTTAAACATGCTACGACTGTAATTATGGCAGCCTCAGTCGCCCTAAAAAAAGATGTGGTTATCAACAATGCACCTGACATTTTGGATACTCATATCATTAGCGAGATTATTAACAATTTAGGTGGGTTTTCCAGCTATCAGGAGAGACTCCTGAAGATTAATTGCTCACAACTCAATAACTGGTATATCCCACGCAAGCTGGCAGAAAAAATCCATGGCGCTATCTATCTTATACCGGTGCTATTAGGACGATTTAAGCAAGTATCTTTCTCATCGTTTGGTGGTTGCGCTATTGGTGAGAATGGAGGTCGCCCTATACAGCATATGCTGGATGTACTATCGCATTTTGGTGCCCATTTTTCATTCAATGACGAGAAAATTGTTGGACGTATTAAGGAGTTTAGTCCTTGTACCATCGATATTATGAAATTTTCAGATTTTACAGACGACCTTACAGGCCCACTTGTGTCTGGGGCGACAAAAACGGCGATACTGGCGTCAATGTTTGTGACTCAAGGTGTTACCAATATTCTCAATCCTTATTTAAAACCTGATGTGACCGAACTGCTTGATTTTTTGAAATTAAATGGCTTTTATATTCATTATAACAAAAATAAGATTGTTATTTTCCCTCCCAACATTCCTGTTGATATGCACTCCGATCGCTGTGTAACAATGACTCTGCTTTCCGACTTGTCAGAAGTTATCACTTATCTCACTTTATCTGCTTTGTCCGGTAAAAAGATAGTTTTGCATTGCAAAAATTTAGATCGTGTTGTTAAGGGATTACAAGCCGAACTGAACTTGTTTGCACGTATTGGTATTTGTATTAATTATAATGCTAGTGATATCTATGCCGAAACACCTCATCCGTTAAAAGCGATTGATGTCGTCGTCAACAGTATGGGTATCTATAGTGACCATCAACCTTTCTTCGCATTACTTTTGTGCCATGCCGACGGTAAATCTTCAATGGAGGAAAGGGTTTGGAAAAATCGCTTCTCTTATGCCCATGAACTAAACAAAATAGGGACAGCTATTGCTGTTTGTGATCGAAGTATTACAATAAACCCAGCTCGGTTGCACTCTGTTTCGCAGTCGCTACACGCACATGATCTTCGGTCTGCTGCTGTTTTGCTTGTTGCCGCTATTGTCAGAAATGGAGAAACCACTATCACTGGAAGCGAACATCTTGAGCGTGGGTATACTCATTTAATTGCAAATTTATCCAGACTAGGTGCTCGTGTTCAATATCTTTTGTAAAACAATAGTTTGTATTTTTAGAGGATTTCAGGTCATGAACTTTTCAAACTTTACACAGGGAGGCCCTTGGCCCTGGTTTGTTTCAGATGACTTTTTTCTACCCGGTTTTATTAAAAGTCTATCCAATACGTTCCCCGATGACAAACTGGTACTTACTGAGCGTAATAATGGATCGGATAAAAGCTACCTGTGTAAGCAGGCTAAGATTTATTCACAGTTCGATGAGAGCATAATTGACACATCATCACTCGATGCATGTTGGCAGTATTTACTCGCCATGGTTAAAACTAATGAATACAAAAGTAAAGTTGAAAAGTTACTAGATATTGACGTGTCAGGAGCATGGATAGAAGTGATAATTAATCAATACTACGAAAATTGTTTTATGTCGATACATACCGATAGAAAGCCAAAATTGCTAACTCATCTTATTTACCTGACAGGTTCTCCAGGTTGTGGATTAGGTGGAGAATTTCTAATTCACAATAAAAGTGGAGAAATTATTGATGCGATAGAACCAATACCCGGCAAGAGTATAATTTTCAAACGGACCGAAAATTCTTATCATTCCGTCAACAAGATGCATAAAAAATACAAAAGAAACTCTATCCAGATCGTTTTCTGGGAACATCAACCACCAGCCACTCCCATAGGCAGGATTACGTATTTGAATAAATAAAACCTTATGGACTGAAAAGGATTGTTATATGACCGAACGCCTTTTATTTGAGTTTGCCGGAGAGAAATTCTCATTAATTTCCCGGGATGGTGTTAATTTAAATGAAGTTATCTTATATTTGACACCCGCCTTCAGAATAATAAATGTGGCAACCCCCGTTACCTGCACCATCAACCTCTACGTTAGAAAATTTGTTCAAACCTGGGTAGACGAAAATCGCCCTTGGCGTATGCCGCCTGTGTTGAACGTCGATCTAGATGGCAATGGTGGCGGCTTAAGAATAGTAAAGTATTCTGACGAAGAAAAAATCATTTACCGAGAACCTGAAAAGGATAGCGTAGGGGCTCTCATTGAAGTTAATCAGTGTAACAGAACTTGGAATATCACCATTTCTGAAGATGGCCACCTAAATGATAAAACCTTTTCCCGAATAATTAAGCAACTGGTAGGGTATTGTACTTACAAAAAGAAAGCTCAAGTTCTTCATGCTTCATGTGTAATAATTAAAGACACCAGTTATGTTTTTTTTGGACCAAGAGGTTCCGGAAAATCTAGTTTTCTCCTACGATGCTGTACCGATCTCAATGCTGATTTTAAATCTGACGACCTATTAATTTGTTGGTCAGAGGGAAATGATGTCCAGCTTTCAGGTTGGCCACGCCGGATGGGTATTTCATTAAGTTCCTTAGATAGCTCTGTGGT
>OFRN01000157.1_pt1 | contig 18302 bp, 22 predicted proteins | sample 1541701 | NCBI WGS metagenome assembly OFRN01 (sample SAMEA4413046, study PRJEB24355) | metagenome | biome: human; feature: gut; material: faeces | place: United Kingdom | collected 2010 | reverse complement strand
ACCTCAAGGAAACAACATGTTGGGTGGAGCGGACAATTCAAATGGTGAATTACCGTCTTATATCATTGGCGCTAACATCTCGGTTCGAATGGCGACAGCATAACGCCCTGGACCCGACTCTGCGTAGAGCGCATGCTCGCCTGCGGCACCGCCGCCATGGGCGTTCGCCGCTACTGCTGCGCATCGGCAGACTGCACCCACTCCCGCTTTTTCTGCCAGAGCTGCAAGTCAAAGGCCTGCAGCTCCTGCGGCTTCAAAGCCACGGAGCAGCGGGTGTCGCAGCAGAGCCACATCCTCCCCGACTGCGACTGGCAGCACATTACCTTTACCATGCCCCATCTGCTATGGCCGTTTTTTAACAACCACTGGCCTCTGCTCAACCAGCTTTTTCAGGCCGCCACCCGGGCCATGCTCCGCTGGGCACGTAAGCAGGGCGTGGAAGTCCGCATCTTCTGCGCCCTGCATACCTACGGCCGCCAGCTCAACCAGCATCCGCACATTCATGTCTCCGTCACACGCGGCGGACTTGATGTAAAACACGGCGTCTGGCGAGACCTCTTCTTTAAAAAGCATGCCGTGGAGGAGATCTGGCGCGGTGCCGTCATCCGCCTGCTGCGGGAAAGTTATGACCAGATCAACCCCGCCAGCCTGCCCGGCTATGGTCACCTCCGGGATGAAAAACAGTGGCGCCGCTATCTGGATGCGCAGTACGGGCGCTACTGGAAGGTCCACTTCGCGAAAAAGACCCGGGGTGCCTGGCGGAGCGTCAAATATCTCGGGCGGTATCTGAAGCGGCCACCGGTATCGGCGGCTAAGCTGAGACACTACAGCGCCGGCGCCGTGGTGCACCACTATTACGATCACCGCACGCAGCAGCACCGGAAACAGACGCTGACCCAGGAAGAGATGCTCAGGCGCTACATCAGCCACGTGCCGGCGAAGCATTTTAAAATGGTGCGCTACTACGGCTTTTTGTCCAACCGGAAACGGGGCGAGCTGCTGCCGAAGGTGTATGACGCCCTGCAGATGGAAGCGCGGGAAAAACCAGAGCAGCCGGGCTTCGCCGCGCTGATGAAGGAATTGCTGCGCACAGATCCCTACAAATGCATTCTGTGCGGTAACCGGCTGCGCTTCAGCGGCGCAGAGGCTGGTAGGCATGCGACCGAATTAGTGGCAGAAAGGCTGCACGGCATCGACCGGAAACGATGGCTTCTGGCACAGGCTGCAGGATAAGTGCGCCTGAAAAATGGGTGTCAGGTCAAAAAGTCACCGAAAACCGCATTTTATCGCCATAAGTGGCATTATCGCCCGCTATCACTGCTCTCCAGAATACTATGTTCATGGTCAGGATATTTTTAAAACGCTTTTCCAGTCTCCTAACCATCGAGCACGTACTTGATTTGTTACATTTGCTGAGTCGCCAACCCGCTCAATGGTATATTGATGTGGCGTCGTTCACCGAACTTCTGAGTGTGGTCCATGATTACGATTGCCTCCATGAAGATGACTATCTCATTGTGGGCGATGAAAGATTATGGAATCAATTTAATGAGTACAGAGCGAATACTATAGATAGCGTCGAGGGTAAAGAAGATAAATTGTTTTATGACGAAGACCGAAAGATAAAGATTCGTGGGAAAGAAAAAAGCTGTTCGCTCTATATCAGGCCTCACTTTGATGCCCTTAATGCTCTGCTTGTGAATAAAAACTATTTTGAAGAGTACAAAATCAAAAGTGAGGGAGACAGCATTTTCGCTTTCAGTGCAAAGGAGGTGGAAGGAGAACCACTACAAGTGACGTTGCATTCTCAATATGAAGGAGAAGCCGTTTTCAGTGGTCAGATTAAGATCTGCTTTACACTCCGTAATGACTCTGTCAGTTCACAGGCCTTGCCTGGTGAAGACGCATCATGAAATGAAAACTGCTAACCATCCGCTGGTCGGGTAGTTACTCCCCCTCACGGCACGCTGCTGCTGAGGGGGAAAAGCTGGCCTTTCTCATTGTTGCTATTTTAAGGGTTATTACGTGGTTAATTTCGCTTCACAGGCAATAATCCTCTCATCACAACAATTCACTGTTTTTTGTGCTTATCCTGCAATAATCCCTCTTCTCCTCTCCGCAGATCCGAAAAAAGCATGAGTCGGAAATTTAAAGGCCCGATTAATCGAGCCTTGGAGAGAGTGCTGTAGGGTGTTCCTTCAGCTGCGGGCCGTCATTCTTTTGTTTATCAAATCGCACAATTTTTCAAACCGATCCAGTTCTTCTGTGGACAGCAGTTGAATATCTCCGTCTTTCAGACGGTTCATGAATGCGCGGGCGGGTTTGGCTTTCACAAAATGTTTCTTGTCTGTCGAGAAGGAATTTTCAATCTGTTTGACAATTCGCGGAATTTTCTCATTCAGCTTAAGAGTTCCAGGCTTCAGATCATAACTTTCATCAACCAGCTGGAGGAAAGTATCACGATTAAAGAGATCTTCAATATCGCACTCGTCACGCTTTGACTCCAGAGCATCAGACACAAATACCACGTTCTTTCTGTTAAGCATGCCCTGCTGCTGAAGCTCAACTGAAGTCTCACGGCTTTGTTTCTCATCATCCAGAAGTACAACAACATTGAGATTCTGAGAAGACAGTAGAGAAACCATGTAGGACACACGCTGTGCCCCACCGGCAGGAGTTATTGTTATTTTGCTGTTCAGGCCTTTTCTGCCGGCGGAGGTAAGTACATCTGAAATCGTACTGAGGTACCAGAAATCAGTTACTCCCTCGACAATAAGGTTATGAGATCCAATAAATAGCGACTGCGCAATGTCATATCCCAGCGCTGCCTGCAACGGGAATAAGGTTGTCGAATCCCCGCTGGGATCGTTGGTTACCGTCGTTCCTTTGTCCTCTGTAATAGATACCGTTTTTACATCGGAAATATTTTTTATTGGTACAAGGAATGGAGAGTGAGTGGTATAGATAATCTGGTTATCAAAATCATTGGTCAGGTGATTGAGAAGATCAGCTTGAGATTTAGCATGCAAGTAAAGCCCTGGTTCATCCAGTAAAATAACAGCATTTTCTGCTGATCCACCCTTGGTATCAGCAAAAAATGTTATATAGAATGAGAAAAACCATTTAAACCCTCGGCTTCTTTCGTCCAGGTTCACCTCAACATCGTAGGTATGATTGGTATCCGAAACATATGTATCAAAATAATCACTGTCAACATTAAAACGGATTTTAAGAGGTTTATCCTGCCAGAGCCTTCGGATTTCTGTCGTAACGACAGCTCCCGCTCTGTTTACAAGCTGATTTCGAACCTCTGAATTATTTCTGTTAGCCGTCAGCTCGTCAGGGGAAATCCCTGCCACCTTGCAAAGTTTCTCAAAATGGATATCGGCATTAGTTAATGTACCCTGCTGTTTATGATAAGTATATTCAGCCATTTGATGGTGACCGTTCAGTTCCGGATATTCATCTACCATCACAAACACAGGGAGTTTTGTAAGGATCCATTCTTGTGCCTGTTTAGATCGGGAAGAATCATTGCTTATCTCGTTAAGAGTATCCTCCAGTACCTCTAGAGCATCATCTGATTCTGACTTAAGCTCGATGTCATACTTAACAAGAAATTGTCTTAGCTTCTGTGGTTTTCCCTTGGCCTGCTCTGACCAGTCAATTGGACGGTCCGGGATCGGAAGTAAGGCATTGCATATATCACTGATAGCCTGTATATCAGGCTGAGTTTGTTCTGTTTTATTTTCGACGTTATCGAAAAACAAATCAATTTGAGCCTTTATTTTACGGACTTCTTTTTTTATTTTTTGTTCATCATATGTTAATTTTTCAAGACCACTAAAATTGATGTACCTGATTTTTCCATTGTATCGTCTGCTGATGTCAACATAAGTAATATTTCTTGCCCGTGGATAAATGGCACTGAGTTCAGCCAGTTCTGGTTCGGTTAATTTCCATGTGGTATCTACAACTGGTGTGTCAGGAGTACATTCACTCAATTTTCTGTTTCTTGGGAAATCTTTTATATCATTAAGCTTGCCGAAACCTTCTGCCGGATTAAGGCTTTTAAGAGCAAGTAACAAGTTTGTTTTCCCGCTTTCGTTCCTCCCCAGAATTGCAGTCAGTTTCTCAGTGGTTATCAATCCACTGTCAAACACCGAGCGGAAGTTTCGAACACGAAAGGATTCCAGTTTCATACATATACCCCTATTTCAGTAATGCTGTGGCAATCGCAGTGACGGAAGAAAGAAAGGCCAGCCCAAGAGCAGACCATATTTTAAGATTATTAGTTTTAATTTCGAAGCTGAGCCTTTTATTTTGTTCTTCTACGGCAATCATTTTCGTCACGAGATCCAGCATAATGCCAATCTCTGCAGCACTGACTGGAGGAGATTCACGAGCATCTGTTTCGTTATTTTTCCTTATTCTTGCATAGCGTAGATGGATCATATAGAGGGGTTCGCCCTGTGAACTGAGATTGGAAGAGCGTCTGAAAAACGCCGGGTAAGAAGCAAGCACCCGTTCTACCTCCTGCATATCCATGCCCAGACTATCAGCAATATCTCTAGGGGTTCTGCTGTTCCAGCGTTCATGCGCGCCCAGATGCTGTATCAGGGCTGTCAGGTAGTGGAAATCTCTGGCAAAAGAGGGCTCGTTATGAGCAGGTTCATTTGATTGCCGTCCAAATATCATATTTATCCTTCAAAGATACGAACACGATTTACGGAAGAGTATCGGGAAGACCCTGACTTTCTACGATATGTGAGTCTGTATTTTAAACGGATTTTTAAATAACATCATTGTGGTTTTTAGATGCCTCATACTTACCGAAAGGATTCATAATTATTGATATAAATGGGAAAAATCAAGTAATTTTGTTTGCCTAAAAGCAATAATCCTAAAATTGCAACAATTCTGTTTTTTTTGTGATTCCCCCGCAATAATCCTTCTCCTCTTTTCCTGAGATCCGAAAACCACAAGTTCAGGATCTGCTTCGCCCTCAACTGGGGGCTGCTGCCCCGCACCACAATATGTAGCGTTGCTATCAGCAGCTGATAGCGCTATATGTTGTGTTTCTCCCCTGCCCCGTGACCGCCCGCTCACCACCGGAAAAGGGCGATGTGGTTATTCTCTGACCGTGGTACACTTCCGGAAACTTCGTTATACGTGAAAAGTCGGATCCGGACGGAACGGCCGTCCGGTAATTTAACAGAGTGGTTATATGCCTACTTATTATCAGCCTGAAAATGATAACGAAATGGGAAAATAATCAGGGTGACAGATACAGGATTGCGCACGGTTGATTGTGTTGAGTGAAATAATTACTATTTGTGACTATTTTTAAGAGAAGTATTACTGAGGGCAAAAATGGACGAGCAGGAACTTTTTCGTGAGCTGAAGGATAGTGGTCACAAATTTGTGTGGTATCTCAGTGAACCAGGCATCAGCAATCCAGACGGTAACTCTCCTGACGTTCAGTTTATTGTCGATCTGAACGGGAAGGAACTGGCCCGTCGCTTAAACATCCCGGATACACCAGAAAATGGCTGGCGAATAGATTCGTGGCACGCCAGAGATTTTGGGGGACTGCCGGAAGGAGCTGTGAAGATGAATTTGAATCTTATAGTAACTAGGTTCCATATCGGCGTAAGGGGTTCAATGCTACCGGAGCCTCTGTTACATATTCGCAGGGCAAAGTGATCATAATGATGGGCGGGATTTAGAACAATAAAGGAATAATCATGGCTGACTGGTTTATTGCGACTGAAGGTGTGAAGGTGGTCAAGGACAGCGCCAGCCTGTGGCCGCAGATTATCACGGCGGTTTCGTCCGCCGGTGCAGCCCTGGGCGGTGTGTATCTGGCCCACTACTTTACCCGGCGGCGTGAAGAAAGAGCGGCGGCGGCGAAGCAGGTCAGTGAGCGACTTTTTATTGCTACGGAGCTGGTCTTTTTGCTGGAGCAGTTTGCCGAAGGTTGCACTCGCCTGGCCACAGACAGCGGCGAGCAAAATCCGGAGGGTGAATACACTCCTACAGAAAACCTTCCGGAGTTGATAATCACAAATATTTCAGGTGACTGGCGAACACTTCCCCCCCGGGTTATGTACCGTATTCATGAACTCCCTGTACTCCAGAATGAAGTCCGGAGGCATGTTGCGGCTTTCTATGAGCATTACTGGGAACCGCCCAACCACTCCAGATACTTTCGGGAACGTCAGTTTCAGTACGCCAGACTGGGATTAAAAGCCGTTATTCTTGCCCGTCGTCTACGTAAACTGGTCAGTTTGCCAGGAACACGCCTTGAAGCTACGGAATGGTCTGCACAACCCGTTCTCTGGAGAGTGTGGCGGAAAAAACGCAAAGAAAGGACCGAAGCGGAAATCCGTCGCCGGCGTAAGAACAAAGGGGATAACTCATGATAGTGCCTACCATTCCCGGACAGAATATAGCGAATCCCTCTACACAACTGCCGGTAGCCATCGACTACCCTGCGGCACTGGCGCTGCGCCAGATGGCTCTGGTACAGGTTGAACTGCCGAAATATCTGCTGGCGCCGGAGGTGAGCGCCCTGCTCCACTATGTGCCGGATCTTCATCGCAAGATGCTTTTTGCTACCCTCTGGAATACTGGCGCGCGTATTAACGAAGCGCTGGCCCTGGCAAGGGGGGATTTTTCGCTGTCGCCGCCGTATCCATTCGTGCAGCTGGCTACGCTCAAACAGCGTACAGAGAAAGCGGCCAGACCGGCAGGCCGAGCTCCCGCCGGTAGTCAGGCTCATCGCCTGGTTCCGCTTTCTGACAACCAGTACGTCAGCCAGCTGCAGATGATGGTGGCCACGCTGAAAATTCCGCTGGAGCGGCGCAACAAGCGAAGCGGCAGAACTGAAAAAGCACGCATCTGGGAGATCACCGATCGGACCGTGCGCACCTGGCTTGCTGAAGCGGTCGAAGCCGCGGCCGCCGACGGTGTGACATTCTCAGTACCGGTGACGCCGCACACGTTCAGGCACAGTTACGCCATGCATATGTTGTATGCCGGCATTCCACTGAAGGTCCTGCAGAGCCTGATGGGTCACAAATCAGTGAGCTCGACGGAGGTCTACACGAAAGTGTTTGCGCTCGATGTTGCGGCACGACACCGCGTTCAGTTCCAGATGCCGGGGACCGAGGCGGTGGCGATGCTGAAAGAACGGATTTAACGGCTACAGACTGACGCGCCGCAGGCTTGTCCAACCCCTTGCCTGTCCAGAAGCGAGTTCTGAACAGACAAGGGGTTCAGAATGAAATGCCGGGGAGGTACTTTGCCTCATCCGGGCACTAATCGCGTTCTCAGGAGGGATGAATCAGTGGCGTATCTGCGCCAGGTCGTCTTCCGTCAGACCGGTCATTTTCATGACGGTACTGCGGTCAATACCGCTCCTGAGCATGGTACGGGCAACTTCCAGCTTGCCTTCATTGCGGCCTTTTTCAATACCACGTTGTTCACCCAGCTGGATGCCCTTCTCGATCCCCTGCTGGATACCCTTCTCAATACCTTTCTGCTCAAGCTGCTGTGCGATGGTCATAAGTGCGTCTCCGTGTTGCGGCACACGCTGTGCCAGTTCGCGAACAAAGGCTTCGGCGTCAGCTGTCTCGCCAGCCTGAAGTATATAGTGTACCAGCGATATCACCTGCGATGAAGACAAGTATCCCGCCAGCAAAATGGGCGCCAGACGGTCAACCAGTTCAGCGAGGTCGCGCTGATGAATATGTTTCTGAAGCAGCGTCAGGGCGGCCATGCTGCGATGGCCAGCGATGTCATCATCCGGAATAACGGTCACATCAACCAGCGGGAAAGCGTTGCTGTAGAGTGTGCCTGCCAGCGCTGGGTCGTCAAACTCATCCAGCCAGCGGGTAGAGTACGGATACGGACTGCGTTTACCGGTATAGAACAGGACCGGTATCACCAGGGGGAGCTTCTTATGGCCCGCTTCCAGATGGCGCTGCATGGCGGCCACCGCGTAACGTATCAGGCGAAACGCCATATGTTTGTCGGGTGAGGACTGATGCTCAATGAGCACGTGAACGTAGCCATCCCCGGCGGTGGTTTTCAGGCTGTAGAGGACGTCGCTGAAATACTGGCGGAGGTCATCCTCAACGAACGAGCCGGATTCGAGTTTCAGCGTGCTGAGGTCACAGATGGCCTGCAGTTCTGCCGGGAGATGCAATTCCATGAAATCCCTGGCAATATCGGGTTGCGTCAGGAACTGCCGGAATGTCGCATCGTGAGGAGTGGGTGTGCTGTTTTTCTTCATCAGCCCTGGCTCTGAAAAATGACCCGGATATGCTATCACAGGAAGGAGCAGCACATAATGGCCAGTCCGATGATGATGTATTTCTTTCCTGTAAGACCGCTCAGTCTGTCTTCTTGCATATCAATCATCCAGGATGCCGGACAACTCACGTTTGCGAACAGAGCGATCATAATCTTCGGCTTTCACGAAAATCCTGATATTCGAACAAATTAACTCATTCGTTCCATCTTTACTGTCCGTTTTTACGCATAAGCCAGCCCAGAAAGGACCATTTTCAATGGCGGGATCTGTTGTGTCGGAAACGGTGTCGTAGAGTCGCGTACCCAGAATAGCGAGTCCCGCAACGATTAACGTATAAATTACCAAGGTTATCGTTTTTGTTTTCATCTTACTTCCTTTGTAGACGTTATTTATCAGTGCTGGAGCAGACCCGAATCACAGTCATTTTAGAAACGCCAGCCAGGCGAGCTGTTTCTCGCAGCGATTTTCCATTGACCAGGCGCAGAGTTTTCACATCATGAAAGGATTTGGTAGAGAGGGTCCAAAGAAAAGGTAAATATAAAGGTAACAACAAAACAAGCTAACCATAACCTTTTAAGTTTTCTTGGTTTGAATAAGAGCCAGATGAACCCGGCTGCTATAGTTCCGCTAATTAAACCACTCATTAATGCTGTCATAAATGTAGAGTGTTCCATTTATTATATTTCCTTTTGTTAGAACTCAATATTGTATTTTACTACCCAATAAAAAGATCGCTCACGCGGTTTTTACCAACGGGAAGGTTCGAGAAGATTTTTGAAATAAAAGAAATCAGCGGCTATCTGCTCAGATGGCGCTTGCCCGACTATCGCAATTTCGTGCCACATATCTAGTATGGCTTGCCCCTGTGCGTGAAACGTTGCGTAGTCATAGGGTTGTTCTGCCTGTTCTTTCATTTTTAGTCGGTTAAGCAGACGCTTTTCTGTAATTTCTTTCAATTCAATGTAGCTGAGACTTAACTTTTCCTTATTGCACATTTTATCCTCGACAAGATAACAAGATAACAAGATAACAAGATAACAAGATAACAAGATATTATCTTTGTTTCGCTTCTGCGATTAACCTTGATACCTCTGTTTTTGAAAGGCTTTTTAGTGCTTCTACCGCAGCTCTGACGACATCAGAACGATTAACTCTGCCTTTACCTGAAACCATCTCTGCAGTTATAAGGTTATCAATGTCTTTTAAGTTTTCTTCAAAAAAGGAAATGCTCACGGGTTTTGCTTTACTTACAACCAATGATTTCTCAGCGGTCCCTTTGGCACTGTCAATACCAGCCGTACCGCCGTTAATAAATGCTGCCTCGTCACGAGGCGGGGTATTTGCTCTATTTCTCACAGAATAACCTCTTTAACTAACGCTTCAATTTCTTGTTGTGCTTTATCATTTTGCGTTTCAAAAATTGTCATTGATTCTGCCCAAGCATCTCGATGTGCTTTCCGATCACATACCCGGGAGTTCGCCAGGCGCATTTCAGGGTAATCCTTGAGTACTTCAGCTGCCTGATTAGCTTCATTAACAAACATGTTAGTGGGAGTCATGTTTAATACGAGATATCCCCGAACATTCTCATTAAAATCTTTTGCTGCAGTAAAAACGGAGCATGTATGAGGTACAACATCCAGGTCCATCTGAGAAGGCCGCAACGGAGAAATGAATACGTCTGCGGCCATCAATCCACTACGCATTTCTGCACTGTCGCGTCCAGCACAGTCTGCGATGACAAAGTCATATGATTTCTCGTGTTCCTTTAACATGGCTTTGATGTTGCCTGTCGCGCCTGTAACCGGAATATGAGGGAGGTCTTCAGGACGATTGTTGTACCAGGTTAATACTGATTTCTGGTCATCTGCGTCGACAATAATCACTCTATTGCCTAGTGACATCAGATACGCAGCTATAGATACCGCTAGTGTACTTTTACCAACCCCACCCTTTTGACTACCTAATACTATTATCATTATAGCCTCATATTAAGTTGTTAAGTTAACAACTTAATATTGCCAAACAAGCGGCGTATTTACAATATATTATTAAGATAACATATTGTTATGTTGTTAAGTTCATGATTTAAAATAAAATTAAGATAACAAGATAACAAGATAACAAGATAACAAGATAACAAGATAACAAGATAACAAGATAACAAGATAACAGGATCACAAGATCACAAATAGATAAGGTAACAAAATAGAAGAATGGCAAGGTGTTGGGCTTTAGAGAGTCATAACCGTGCTACGGGCAAATCTGTCCACTTGGTTGTATAAGCCGGTGAAAGCATTTCACGCTTCATTTGCCATTCAGGGGCAATCCCCCGCCCCGCAAACCATACTTTCCCCAGACCGGAATGGTTGATGCCGTCGAGCACCTTCATCAGCTCATCACTGTGTGCTCTGGGCTGTACGTCATCAAACAGATTCAGCTGAGAGACGCCGGTCGGGGAGAAATCGTTCAGCATGATGCCGGCTTTGGCATAGCGATGGCCGGAGACCCAGATCCTGTCCAGCACTCTGACTGCAGCAGTAATAATGTCCCGGGTGTCCCGCGTGGGTGTCATCAGTTTCTCTGTTGCCAGATTGCCGTAATAAGGCTCGTTGATGGCGAACGGCGACGTTTTAATGAAAGCCGAGATATGCCGGCAGTACTGGTGCTCTCCGCGCAGCTTCTCCGCTGCGCGTTCTGCATGCTGGCAGACGGCCTGACGCATCGCCTCGTAAGTCGTGACGCGTTCTCCGAAAGAACGACTGCAGACAATCTGCTGTTTGGGCGGGGGCGCTTCTTCCAGCGAGATGCACGGCTCTCCGTTCAGTTCACGAACCGTTCTCTCCAGTACCACATTGAAGTTTTTCCGGATGAAGGTCGGATTCGCGCGCGCCAGCTGCAGCGCGGTGGTGATACCCATTGTCCCCAGCGTCTTCGAAATTCTCCGGCCCACGCCCCAGATTTCTTCCACCGGCTGCAGTGAGAGCAGTTTCTCCGTCCGGCGGGGATTGCCCGGGGTCAGGGCCAGCACGCCACCAAATTGCGGCCATTCTTTTGAAGCCCACTGGGCTGACTTCGCCAGCGTTTTGGTGGGGCCCATACCGACACCGATGGTGAGTCCTGTACCGTTACCAACATGGACACGCAGCTGCCGGCCGAAGTCTTCAAAGTCAATGCAGCTGTTGATGCCCCGGATATCGAGGAACATCTCGTCAATGGAATACTGTTCCACGCGCGGCGCCAGCTCTTCCAGATGAGTCATCACCCTGGCGGACATCGAGGCGTACAGCTCATAGTTGCTGGAGAACACGTGCAGCTTCTCGGGAAACTGTGCGTCCTTCAGCTGGAACCACGGTACGCCCATTTTGATGCCAAGTAGTTTTGCTTCTTTTGAGCGGGCGATAACGCAGCCGTCGTTGTATCTGAATGTGACTAACAGTTAGTTGTTAATAATATGCTGATTTTAAATGATATTTAATTACTAACTTTTTTCTGTGATTTTGGCCTTGATGGTTACTTATGTTGGTAGGATCTAGAGATGAATCTGGTGAGAAACAACTCGCATCTTTACCGACAAGGCATCCGGCAGTTCAACAGATCGGGAAGGGCTGGATTTGTTGCGGATGAAGGTAGAGGAAGGAGATATCATTCTGGTGAAGAAACTCGACCGCCTTGGCCGCGACACTGCCGATATGATCCAACTGATAAAAGAATTTGACGCTTAGGGTGTTGCTATCCGATTCATGGATGATGGGATCAGCACCGATGGCGAAATGGGAAAAATGGTGGTCACTATTCTGTCTGCGGTGTCGCAGGCCGAACGACAGAGGATACTTGAGCGCACGAATGAAGGCAGGCAGGAAGCAAAACTGAAGGGCATCAGGTTCGGTCGCAAACGAGTTGTAGACAGGAGGAAAGTCTTGGAACTCTACAGTGAAGGTATGGGAGCGACAGAAATTTCACGCCAAGTAAGTGTTGCACGATCTACGGTCTATAAAATTCTTTCTGAAGAGAGATGAAGGGTCTGGATATAGAAGGCAATATTTTTAACTAAAAATGGATTAAATGTGAATTCAGTGTAACCTTTTGTTAAAAAATAAAACAATCTAACACCATATGTGGTTGATATAATTGATTAATTTTAATTTAACGGTTTGTTAAGAGAAAATTTGACATTGTCAAAAAAAGAAAATTGCGGCAAGAAAATACTGTTGGCCAACACACTATTCAGATGTCATAAGCGTTAATTTTCCTTAAAAAGGAGTTCTTATGGAATTAAAAGCTAGTGAATTCGGTGTAGTTCTGTCAGTTGATGCTCTTAAACTGTCCCGACAGTCTCCACTAGGAATTGGTATCGGCGGCGGTGGCGGTGGCGGTGGCGGCGGAAGTAGTGGTGGCCAGGGCGGTGGTTGTGGCGGTTGCAGCAACGGTTGTAGTGGTGGAAACGGTGGCAGTGGTGGAAGTGGTTCACATATCTGACGCGCTGGATTAACCGGTCAGGGGGCATGGTGCTCCCTGATATTCAAAAGGAATTAATATGTTGAATATTCTGCCATTTGAGATAATTTCCAGAAATACAAAAACCTTGCTCATCACCTACATTTCTTCGGTGGACATTTCCCATGAGGGAATGAAAAAAATCCTAGAGAGCCTGCATACCCAACGGGGTATTATTCCTGAATCCTACCTTGACGAACTACTGGATTATGAGGCTATTGACAAAGACAAAGGCAAAGAGTTTCTTGTAACAACTGGCGTGATAAACAAAACTAAAGCATCGTCTCTCTGGGAACATTCGGTCATAATAAGCGATGTTCCGCACCTTTTCAGGGACGTAGAGGACCAATGGAAAGCGGATGGAATTCTAGTTTCTCATGTCCAGGACGTACGAGAACTGGATTTTAATTTACCCGACTCGACGTTGATCTGGTTGCACTTTGAAAAATATGACCCAGAGATTATCCAGTCAGTGTACACTAAATTCGAGAAAAATAATGGCGTTGCATTCATACAAAGCTACTACCTCAAAGAATCGTTCAGAATAGATGGAGTATATTCGCCAGTACTTGGAACACCTTGTCATTTTTGCCACATTGAGAGATGGCTGAACAGGGAAGAAAAAAGCTTCAGGCGCAATGAAATGTCTTGGGCAAATCTGCTTAAGTTAATGAAAAAACAAAAAATGTCGCTGCCAGCTCTGGCTTTAAGTGAGTCAGAACGAGGGTTCAGCCAGCATTTGATTAAACGGAGGCTTCAGGAACTGGTTGGCACCTCACTCGTTAAAAGTCATGTAGATACCTTCATGTCATCTGTGAGTGCAGATTTAATTACCTGCGTTCTGAGTAAAGAGCCGGTAATTCACTGGCAGGCTTGTGGTTGCGTGGAGAGATAAAATGTCAAAACATGAACTCTCTTTGGTTGAAGTAACACATTACACTGACCCTGAAGTTCTGGATAGTGTAAAGGATTTTCATATTAGAGGGAATTTTGCCTCCCTTCCCGAATTCTCTGAACGAACTTTTGTTTCAGCAGTACCGACGGCCCATCTTGATAAATTTGAAAATAAAGAAGTTCTTTTCAAACCGGGCTTCAGTTCAGCAGTGAACACCTCCCCCTCACTTCACTTCAGCAGGGAAAGATGTCCATCCGGAATTGGCTTTTGCGACAGAAATAGATGTTCTGTTCACACTATTGAAAAGCTGCTCGTTAATGCGTTCAGTTCTCCTGATCCAGCCTCCGTCAGGCGGCCTTACCCTTCAGGTGGTGCTCAGTACCCAATTGAGGTTTTTTTATGCCGATTATCTGAAAACACGGAAAACTGGCAGACCGGAACTAACGTTTATCACTACCTGCCACTAAGTCGGGCATTAGAACCGGTCGCTGCGTGTGATACCCAGGAGCTTTACCGAAGCTTGTCCGGTGGAGATGCAGAACGTCTCGGTAGACCCCATTTTGCACTTGTCTATTGCGTCATTTTTGAAAAAGCTTTATTCAAGTACCGGTACAGAGGTTACAGGATGGCCTTAATGGAAGCAGGTTCGATGTATCAGAATGCGGGATTGGTTGCAGATCAAATTGGGCTAAGAAACCGCGTATGGGCGGGATTTACTGATTCATACGTAGCAAAAACCATGAATGTTGACCAGAGGACTGCCGCACCGCTGATTGTTCAATTTTTTGGAGATGTCATCGATGATTAATGTCTACAGTCACCTGATGTCCGCATGGCCAGCCACAATGGTCATGAGCCCAAAGTTGAACAGAAAAATGCCCACCTTTTCTCAGGTATGGGACTACGAGAGAATTACACCAGCCAGTGCAGCTGGTGAAACACTGAAGTCAATACAGGGAGCCATAGGTGAATACTTTGAACGCCGCCATTTTTTTAATGAGATCGTAGCTGGCAGTGAAAAAACATTATACGAAATGATGGATCCGCCAGCCGCAGATGCTTTTACAGAAGCGTTTGTTCAGACTTCTTCGCTGACAGAGGATGCGGTCAGAACCCACAGATTCAAGACTACTCGCGCCTTCAATCTGTTTAGCCTGGAGAAACAAGAAATCCCAGCGGTCATTATTGCTCTCGACAATATAACAGCTGCTGATGACCTGAAATTTTACCCTGACAGAGATACATGCGGATGTAGCTTTCATGGTAATTTAAACGATGCTATGGACGGTGCCCTGTGCGAGTTTATGGAAAGACAGTCGTTACTGCTTTACTGGTTACAGGGAAAAGCAAACACTGAAATTTCTGGAGACGTTATAACAGGGATCAACTATATAGATGAAATTTTAGTAGCCCTCAGAGCTGAAGGTGAGCTCAGAATTTTCGATATCACCCTCCCCGGAGCGCCAGGACACGCAGTACTAACGCTTTATGGTACAACAAATAAATGTAGTCAGATAAAATATAGTACCGGGTTATCTTATGCCAGTAGTCTGAAAAAAGCCCTGTGTAAATCTGTAACGGAACTATGGCAATCATATATATGTATGCACAATTTCCTTATTGGTGGCTATACCGATGAGGATATCATTGACAGCTATCAGCGCCATTTTATGTCATGCAACAAATATGAGTCCTTCACTGATTTGTGCGAAAACACCAGGCTGCGGCATAAGGATGTCATATTGTCTCTTGAAAACAATACATTAGAAGGTGATTTACTTAGCTACCTAGAAAAAATATCTAGTAATATTTTTGTTTACTATGCGAGAGAAAGAATTAGCGACCATCTTGTCTGGTATGCAAAAATAGTAAGCCCTGATTTTTTCCTTCATATGAACGGTTCAGGAGCACTAAATTTTAACAATAAACTATACTGTGCCGGAAACGGTATTAAACAAAGAGAATCTAAAATGGTTCCATTTCCATAAGGATATATTGTGGCAACATTAAGAATGACGATTATTTTTTTAATGGAACAAATCAGAGCTCCTTTTAGCATAATATGGACTATTATGTCTCCAACCGTGTTGTTCTTTTTTCTGCATTTCAATGAAATTGAACAGCATTTCGGTGATACATTATGGCTGAGGCATCAGATATCGTGGTTCGTAGGATATATTTCATTTTCTGTTGTTCTTTTTAATTACTGTCTGTATCTGACAGGCAGAAGAGAAAGTGGTTTTATTGCTACCTTTGTCCACAGTATAGAGGGTCGTTTGTTGTTTATTCGTTCTCAATTGATGGCTTCTCTTATCATGTCAGTTATGTATGTGTTATTTTTTATTACAGTCGTATTCATTGGATTCCAGGCACGGCCAGACTATCAGACGGTTATATTAATTTTAAGAACTATATGCATAAATGTGATGATGATGATTTCACTGACGTTTATGGCATCATTCCGTGTGACTTTCCAGACAGCCAGCACTATCTATTCCGTGTTGATAACGGTGTGTATGGTTTTAGGGATCGTATCATTAAAATATAACGATGGACTAGTTTACTGGATTAATATCATAAATCCGATTGCCATATACTCCACACTTCTCCAGCCAGGCATTGAGTTATCGTACATCACTATTTTAGTCTATGGCCTCATGTTTATCATAAGTCTGGTTTCAGCGCTGACCTTCAAAACAGAACCAGTGTGGAGTTCTCAATGACCATACCACTTTTAGAAATAAACTCCCTTAGCTTTTCATACAAAGGCCATCCTCCTGTATTCAATAATCTGTCGCTTGAAATAGAGCAGGGAGGACTGATAGGTCTGCTTGGTGAAAATGGGGCCGGGAAAACTACCCTCTTTAACATAATAAAAGGGGGGAGCGACAATTATGAAGGTTCTGTCAAACGTTACTTCACTGGTGGTGAAATGGTAAGTCTGCCTCAAGTGATAAATCTTTCCGGGACGCTTAGAAATGAGGAGGTTTTTGATCTAATTTGCTGTTTTAATAAATTGACTAAAAAACAGGCGTGGGCAGAACTTAACAGTAAGTGGAATGATGATTTTTTTATCCGGTATGAAAAAATAAGACATAAAAGAACCTATACGGTAAGTTATGGTGAAAAACGATGGCTTATAATATCCCTGATGTTAACTCTCTGTAAGGATGCCCGTTTCTTTTTGCTGGATGAACCAACGGTTGGTATTGACATTCAATACAGAATGATGTTGTGGGATCTTATTAGCGAAATTGCCGCTAATGGGAAAACTATTTTTTTCTCAACACATATATTTGATGAACTTACCAGGGGGTGTATTCCATTCTATATGTTGTCTAGGAATGGTATTAAGCACTATACTGATATGGATAATTTCATGCATGTAAACAACGAAAATACGCCAGAAAAGGCTTTTATCAAAGAAATTATGGGAGCAGAGGGTTGATTGATGGAGATTAATGGTAAAAAAATAACAAAAAGGCAACTGAATGAAGCGAAAATATCGAATGCTAGCTACTATAATTGTATTTTTGAACGTATTCAACTAGACAATATAAACCTTCGCGATTGTGAGTTTGAAAATTGCCTGTTTATAAACTGCTCATTAAAAACCTTGAGTCTCGATTTTTTTAAACTTATTGATTGTGAGTTTAAAAATTGTTTACTACAGGGTGTGAATGTCTCTGATATTATGTTCCCCTGTACGTTTTCTCTTGATAATTGCGAAATGAGATTTATTGACTTAGTCGGTTTGCGATTGCAGAAATCAAGTTTTTTATTTACAAAGTTCAGAGATTGTTTATTTGAAGAAACTGATCTCCGTAAATCTGATTTCACCGGGTCGGAATTTTATAATACCGAATTCAGGCATTGTGATTTATCTCGCTGTGACTTTTCATCGACTGATGGCCTTGATATAAATCATGAAATAAATAAGATTTCTTCTATAAAAATCCCTCAGGATGCCGGTTTTAAAATCCTTAGAAGGATGGGGGTTATTATTTCATAATTCCGGTTGAGTATTAATAATTTACTCAGTGCGATATTTATTAAAGTTATTTCATCTTTCAACTATTGTCATAATAAAATCATATAGTTAGGTTTTTTAACGTATGTTTTGCTTCCATTGACCGTCAACCCACTTAGTAGCCCCTAAAAAGGATCCATAATAGATCCTTTTTAACAATTAAACCTTAACGTAAATTTTCGTTCCACTGAGCGTCAGCCCAAGTAAAAAACATTTTAAATACAACATGTTAATACCATTATCGTACGTTTCCGTTCCGTTGGACCTCCCCCCCCAACCCGTTCCCAAATTACTTGACCATATCCAAGACAGGATCGCCTACCGGAGAGGAGACAGTTCAAATTGCAGGGGAAATTACCTAGTATGATTAAGCAATGTGACCGCCTCCTCATTCAAAGTAGTTCGAATGCCCACATCTAACTGCTTCGTAACAACAGCGGACTTTGCCAAGTCCGCATTTTAAATAAACAGTATCGAGAACAGCCCCCCATGTCAGGGTAGTTGTCGCCTCTAACTGAAATAAATCCAGGGGGCTGGAGAAGCTGTTCATGGGAAGCTAT
>OFRN01000143.1_pt1 | contig 20660 bp, 18 predicted proteins | sample 1541701 | NCBI WGS metagenome assembly OFRN01 (sample SAMEA4413046, study PRJEB24355) | metagenome | biome: human; feature: gut; material: faeces | place: United Kingdom | collected 2010 | reverse complement strand
CGCCCGCCCCCCCCCCCCCCCCCCCCCCCCCCCCCCCCCCCACCCCCCCCCCCCCCCCCCCCCCCCGGGGGGGCCCCATATCAAACAGGTTTATTTTTGTGAGGGAACAGAATAGACGTATTTACACTTCACTTCAGGACGTAACGCCACAGCACAATCAGGGCTGTGGCTTTTTCTTAACCTGTACTAAATAATTGCTCAGAATAGTAGATCACTTCGGGGGTACTCAGTCCGGTTTACGCGATCTGACCAATCGCTGAATATCCCAAATCACCAGCCGGACTGAGCAATGCCGATCATAGCACCAACAGCCAGAACCGAACGATGCCTGATGCAGAAAACTATCTATAAAACAAAGGAGAAAAAAACACGCCCGGCGGCTCACCGCCATGCTGAAGCAGCATCGTGGTGACACTGTCAGTCATGTTTCCAGAACGCTCTGCTCTGCCCGTTCATCGATTGATCGCTGGTTTAACTTGTTCACGCTGTCTGGTGCTGAAGGTCTGAAGTCATTACCGTCAGGACATAGGAGACGCTGGCCGTTCGAACATATTTGCGCATTGCTGTGTGAGCTTGTTAAGCATTCTCCCGGCGATTTCGGTTATCAGCGTTCCCGCTGGAGTACCGAACTGCTGGCGATAAAAATCCGTGATGTCACTGGTTGTCCGCTACATGCTTCAACCATCCGGCGACGGTTACCTTCTGCCGGACTGGTATGGCGGAGAGCCGTGCCGACACTGCGTAAAGAAGTAAAAATGGTCGCTATCCATCAAGAACTGACGAAATGCAGTGTGTAAAACCCCGTGTTGTACGAAAGATGAAGTGGATATTCACCTCAATCCCAAAATTGGCGCAGACTGGCAGCTATGTGGGCAGCAAAAGCGCGTTGTCACGCCGGGCTTGAATGAAAAGTACTATCTTGCCGATGCGCTGCACAGCGGTACGGGAAAAGTCAGCTACGTTGGTGGAAACAGTAAAGGTTCGACCCTATTTATCAGTCTGTAAAGCATCTGAAGGCTACATACCGGCGGGCAAAAACGATTACGCTGATTGTCGATAACCACATCAACCACAAAAGTCGTGAAACACTGCACTTGCTGTAAGCAGACCCGAAGTTCAGGGTAATCTATCAGCCGGTTTACTCGCCGTGAGTCAATCATGTCGAACGGTTGTGGTAGGCACTTCATGAGACAAAACCCGAAATCACCTACCAGTGCCGTTCAATGTGGCAACAGTTGAAATAGGTTCGTCACTTTATGGATACCGTCAGCCCATTCCCCGCTGGGAGACATGGGCTGGTTAAAGTGTAGCGGTATTAGGTTCAGTTATTTAGCTCAGACTCGAACTGACAGTTTGCGTAGCCAGAAGGCAATCAAATCTGCTTGGCTATCTGTTAGAAGAAACATAGCTAACGGTTCAGACTATGCGTTCTGGACAATCTAACCCTCGGCCCGACGCTTGTGCGTAAGCTGGGTCAGAAGCAGGCGACGGAGCTGGCGATGCATTATCTCGAGAAGGTGCATATTGCGAATCAGGCGCATAAGTTTCCGCTCCAGCTTTCTGGTGGCCAGCAGCAGCGCGTGGCGATTGTCCGAGCCTTGTGCATGGAGCTGGAAATTTTTCTGTTCGATGAGCCAACGTCCGCACTCGATCCGGAGATGATCAAAGAGGTTCTGGATGTGATGTTGGTTCTCGCTGACGGCGGGATGACTATGATTGTGGTAACCCACGAGATGGGCTTTGCCCGCGTTGTGGCGGACAAGGTGATTCTGATGGCTGACGGGAAAATCGTCGAAACCGCACCGCCGGCGCGTTTCTTCATCAGCCGGAGCATCCGCGTACCCAGCAGTTCCTGGAACAGATTTTGAGTCATTAATGGTAGTAGAGAGTCGTCTGTTCCTCTCACCCTATCCCTTATGTCTTGATTTTCTCCGCTCAGGTGGAGAAGATCTTCGACTGTAGTCGTAAACTAATCTTGGCCACTAAAAGCAGTCTCATCAGTTCCGGTCGATTTAAAACTGCATCTGGGGCGTTCTCAACAGACCAGCCAGCCATACCCATTTGATACCCAGCTTGACATAATCACTATTTGCTCCGAAAATGAACAGGTCTATACGTTGCTTATGCAACCACCAATGATTCAATAGCCTGTGAGAATCGCCTTCGGGTGGCTAAAAAAAGCTCCTGCAACCTGAAAGGGGGCAAACTTTGTTAAATCTGCACACCTTTGAGAGCAGATATCGTCAATGTAAGCGCACTATGACGCGACGATAAAGGTTCCTTCTGTACTAACCAGACAGTCAGAATGTTGTTTTTTCTGACTCCCCGACGGGAAACACTTCCCGGTCGGGCAGGTGTTTCCTTCTTTTATGGCGAAACACAATGTCTGTCATCTCTTCTGCGGTTTTCCCTGAACATCTCCTTACTCAGCTTCAGCAGTCTGCTGACGCAGTTGTCCGGAGATTGAAATCTTTCATTTATCAGCATCGCAACAGCAGTTGGTATGTCAACGGCTCGGGCAATTATGCCGTCCGTGCGCATATCACCTCTGTCAAAGATCAGGGCGTTAACGTCTTTCTTACCATTCGTACAGGTTGCCACCGCGCTGAGTATGTATTTCACCGCCTGCCGGTTTCCTTTCCTGAGGGAATTACAGGTCGTCGAAACGCATACCTCTATGCCTGCCGTCAGGCACAGCATCTGGCACACCTGCGCTACCGTTTTCTTTCCGGAGGGCATTCTCATGACTGAAGCACTGCACGATGTCTCTTTCCGTATTCTGTCGATGTCTGAGACGCGACGGGATGTATGTCCCGCTCAGTATGGCCTCGTAAGTGGCGTTTTCATCCGGGGCGAAATCCTCAGAGATAACGTCTCCTGTGGCGAACAGGTTTTTGTCGCACCGCTCGGTGATTGTGATCCAGCTGACCCCGAACTCTGTGTCTGGTGTCAGTATTACGGATATTCTTCCCGGGTTAAGGCCGGCGACATACTGGATGGTGTGGCCGTTTCTGGCATAAATCTCACCGATCCACTGTCGTTAGCTGTGCTGCAACGCCTCCGCTTTAATCCTGAATATGTGTATCAGGAGCAATCTGATTCATATGCACTGAACTGATCGGCTGATGAAGGCCGTGACCGTAAAATGTTGTGCACCCTGACGGGGATATCTCTCCGTCGGAGGGAATATCCCGTTATTTACCTGAGGATATACCCATGCACACAGACGTTTATACGCTTAAAACTCCACTGGACACGCTCAGCTGGCTTTGCCTGCTTGAGAGTGAACTCCTGAGCATCAGGGCATTTCAGCGTCTCGATCTACATACGGACCGGGATGAACCGAATGAACTGACGTTTCTGGAAGATTCCATCATTGGGACCGGCACAGCTTATGGCTGGTTTGTCTTTTTACTTGGGGAAGGCGATATTCCGCCTTTGCCTGATACGTCTAAAAATCTGCTCTTCACGTTGGACGAGCTGGGAAAAGAAATTAACCGGCCCTTCTGGGAGAAGGCCGTGGATGAAGGTATCCAGGATGCCCGGTGTGATCGGGCTATAGCGGCTCTCGAACGGATGTAACCAGCAGACAGAACACACCCTGACGGGGATTTACTCCCGTCCGGGGGATAAATCCCCTTTTTTTTTCTTCGCGGAGGATTTATCAATGAAAGACCTGTCTTCTTCCCCGGCTTCCATGTCGGTTGTCTACACCATCGAGCACGTCAGCACGGTTCCGTTGCGTCACTGGCATGCTTTCGTTCTGGCCGTAACAGAAACCTTCTGGCAATTGCCGGTGTGTCTGCGTCCGGGAAATATGTATCTGCCGTCGCTTAACCGCGCGGCTGACCTGTTTCCGGTTGCTGATGTCATGGCGTTCTGTGGCGATTCAGGCGGCTGTTTCTGGCCGGTCAACATGACCATTGAGCGGGAGCGCAGCCACAATACGTTGAGTATCCAGGAGCTGGATTTTCAGCATCAGCCCTGCGATTTCTTTGCGCGTGTTGTGATGGTCCTGCTGCATAACCTGTGTCCGGACAGCTTCCGGATACATTCTTCAGACGAGGGTCGCAGCTGGGCGTTACCGTTACGCTGGATTGGACAACATCTCGGCCTGCCTGAGCAACCGACGCTGAGCGCGCCTCAGCCGGTACTGAAAACACCGGTAGGCGAGGGCGCGTTTGATTCCCTGCTGCTGCAGCTGCTCTCCGGTGGTGAGCGGGTGCTGAGCAATGAGGACTGGAACGCATTCGTGCTGGCGGAATTCCATCTGTACGAACTGAAGCGGGTCGCGGAAACATCTGACTCGTTTTAAACAGTAATGACTTTAACCCCGTCGGGAGAGATGACTCCGGACGGAGCGGCTCTCCCGTTTTTACAGGAGAGCCCCATGCTTTTTTTCGACAATAAAGACCTGACGAACGTCCTGCTGACCGCCCGCATGCGGGGAGGCCAGCTTCATCTGGCAAAGGATGAGGGTGTTTATCTGATGCCGGCCACCGGTGCCTGGCAGGGCAACGATCCGGTGCCGCGTACTGCGTATGCCGCAGGGTGTCACCCTCAGAAAAATGAGGACTGGTACGACACGGCGCGCCTGCTTGCCGGCGGCGATGATTTCATTGAATCACTGACGATAAGCGACGCGATCGCCACCTCTGTACTGTCCGGCAGGACGGACCTGAGGATCCTGATTACCGACACACAGATACAGGTGCTCACCGCAGCGACTGACCGGGTGAAAGTGGCGCAGTATCGCCAGAAAACCGGACGTTAATTCACCCCGGCAGGGACTTTTCCTGCCGGAAAGGTTCCTGCCTCTTTCTGAACCGAAGGAGGCCCGTATGGGACTGGATATTTTTCTCTACAGCCAGCACCGGCAGATCGTCGCAGTACCGGCACCGTATCATCCGGTGTGTGAACTGAGCCGCGATTTTTCACTGATTACCTGGGTGGATAAGCATGTCGGTGAGGTGGAAAACGCGACCTGTCTGGAACTGTCACGCGAGCATATTCAGCAACTGAAAGAGAGGCTGGACTGTGCGATTGCGACATTTACAGAGGGTAATGAGGATAATCCGCTTCTTCAGCGCCGGCTGCAGTACGTTTTCACCCTGCGTGACAGGCTGGAAAGCCTGCTCAGTGATTTTGACTTTGAACATGAATACCTGTGGTTTTATGCCGCATGGTAACTGACTTCTGAATTTCCCGTCGACGGGCGTATCTCTGCGCCCGCCGGCGCAGGGGTATGCCTCTGATTAAAGGTATATCTCATGAAAAAAACGACTTCACACAAGGCGGCCCGCCGTCCGGCAAAACAGACTGACCTTTATCGCCAGATCACCGACCGCATTGTTGTCGCGCTGGAAAACGGCGTCGCGCCCTGGCGTAAGCCGTGGCGCGCGGCTGCCGGCAGCGGTCTGGCCGGTCTGCCCCTGAATGCCACAACCGGACGTCACTACAGCGGTGTGAATGTCCTGCTTCTCTGGATGTCAGCGGAAGAGCAGGGTTTCCGCAATAACCGCTGGATGACTTACCGGCAGGCGCAGCAGGCTGGCGGGCAGGTGTGTAAGGGAGAGAAAGCCACCCTGGCGGTGGTTTATAAGGACTGGACGAAGCAGGCGGAGGATCGCGAAGGCAACCGCCTTTATGACAGTGACGGTAAACCGCTGATGGAAACCGTGCCGATGCTCAAACCCCTGCAGCTGTTCAACGCTGAACAGTGTGAGGGGTTGCCGGCAGAGGTTGCGGCTTCTCCTGAACAACCCCCGACGGTGGATGAGGACGGCATACTCTGTCCGGATGTGATGAACAGGGTGATCCGGATGTTTAACGCCACAGGGGTTAAACACCGGATGCTGCCTCAGAACCGGGCTTATTACCGCCCGCTGACGGATGAAATTGTGATGCCGGTGGCTGAGCAGTTTTTTACGGAGGCGGACTGCTGGTCCACGCTGTTGCATGAGCTGGTACACAGCACCGGTCATGCGAAGCGACTTAACCGGGAGGGGATAACCTCCTCATCCCGCAAGTTCGGGGACCCCGTGTATGCCTTTGAGGAGCTCATCGCCGAAATGGGCAGCGCGTTTTTGTGTGCTCAGCTCGGCGTGTTCGGTGAGGTTCAGCACGACAGCTATGTGGACCACTGGCTGAAGGTGCTGAAATCTGACAAAAAGGCCCTATTCCGCGCCTGCCGGCATGCCCGGGAAGCGTCGGAATATCTGCTGGCACTGCCTTTAAGTCAGGCGGTGGCGGCGTAATTAACTTATCCGGTGACGGTTATTCCGTAACTGTCGCCGTCCCGTGAGGACACCGCTCCTCACGGGGCTGTGTCCTCTTTTTTTTATGAAAGAGGAGTATTCACTATGTCCGAATGGTGTCATAACCGCCTGGAAATCACCGGTAAATCCGTCTGCATCGATGTCATGCTGCAGTGGATAAACGGAACTGACGTACCGCGTCACCGCCACGCAGTGCAGCAGAGCATACAGCTGTTTCTGGCCGGCGCGGCGGGGATGCTCAAGCCGGTGCGCACCACGTCGTATCCGCCCTGTCAGGGGTTGGTCCGTGCAGGCACAGGGCTTTCCACTGCGGCCAATCAGGCGTTTGAAAGCTGGCTGGCATTGTTGCTGAAGGATGCCGTCCTCGATACGGAAACCATCCGGGCCATTGACCGGCTTTATCACCAGTCAGGTCTGGGCGCGCTGAAATGGGAGAATATTCCCGGCCCGGCACGTGAGATTATGGCGGAGCTGATTGCCAGACAGTATACCGACTGGTTTGGTCTGGTCAGCGCCGGCGATGAGTCTGATGCCGCAACTGCCTGGGAGCGGCTCAGCCAGTATCCTGAACGCTCCCAGCCCTGCGATATGCTGGCCGTCATACCTACGCGGCTGACAGCAGAGCTGAACGGCGCCGGGGGGCTGATGTCCGGTGTGTCGACCACAACCAGCCTCTACTGCCGGCAGTACGGCATGGAGTGGCCGGCCGGGCACAATGTCACCTGGCAGCGCCATACGCCAAACAGTCTTACGCTGCAGATGGATACGCCCTGGCTCCCGCCGTCAGGTGAGGTTGTCGGGGAAATCTCAGCGGTGTTTGACTGCGAGGTGCGTCACAGCTACAGCGAGCCCGTGAGCGGGCTCAGCGGTTACGACTGCTATGACGGCGGCGAACATGTCGACGGACATAAAGGTGCGGCCGGCGCGTCTCAGCCCGGTCAGGTGCTTTATCTCGTCAGCGATGAGCCAGCGTTACCTGCTCAGGAACCTGCATCATATCGTGAGGTCCGGGGGTAAAATCCTGCTCCTCCGTTAACCCGGCCACGGCAATGCCGTGGCTTTCTACCCTCAGGGGACACGTCCCCTGGTCAGGGTGCGTGTTCCCTTTTTTATGGAGAAGACGCATGCCTGGCATGATTAACCACGAAAAAGCCTTTGTTAAGTTATTCAGTCAGACGGCCCGGTATCATCACCGGTTTAAAGTGTTCGAAGACTTCATCAGCTGCAGCGTCATCGCGCTGGAAAACCGGCTTTGCTTCAGTGAAGCCCGGGAGCAGAAGTATTTGCGTATAGTCGGTGGATACGAAAAGGAGGACGTCACGCGCATGGCGCAGCTGCTGGCCCACGTTGTTAACGGGCTGGGTGACGCGTCCGGGGACTTCCTGGGCCGCGTCTTCATGCAGCTGGAGCTGGGTGATAAATACAGGGGGCAGTTTTTCACGCCCTGGGACGTGGCCAGAATGATGGCGGCCATGCAGCTGGGCGACACTGAAGCGCTGTTCCGTGACAAACCCTTCATCACCCTGAGTGAACCTGCGTGCGGTGCCGGCTGCATGGTACTGGCATTTGCCGATGTTCTGCGAAAAGCGGGGTGGCCACCGCACCGGTATCTGTGGGTCTCCGCGACAGATATCGATCCGCTTGCGGCCGGAATGGCATACATACAGCTGTCCCTGTGCGGGATTGCCGGCGAAGTGGTGGTAGGCAATACCCTGGTGAATGAACGACGCCGGATACTTTACACACCCGGGCATTATCTCGGCGGCTGGCCTGTTCGTCTGAGTTCACGGCACTTTCAGGCGGCATAATCACATCTACACGCTCCCGGCCGGGAGCGTTTTTTATTTCTGAAGCAGGGTATCTGGTTTTTTATCGTAGTGAACGCTTCCCGCTGTCAGGCTGTTTTTTTCACATCAGCTGCTGCGGGAGAACACCGTGACCTGGAAAACAACAGCCGAACAAAACGCCATCATCGAATGGAAGGGTAATCATCTTGTGGTAAATGCGTTTGCAGGCACAGGAAAAACCTCTACGTTAGTGAACTACGCTGAAGCCAACCCGGAAAGTAAGATGCTTTACCTCGCCTATAATCGCGCTGTGCGGGATGAGGCTGAACGCAAATTCCCCTATAACGTAGAGTGTAAAACGTCGCATCAGCTTGCATGGGCCCGTTTCGGCAGGCATTTCCGTGACCGGCTGACAGCCAGTCTGCGCATTACGGATGTGGCCAGAAAGCTCAATACCCGCCACTGGCCGCTGGCGCGGCTGGCGCTCAGCGGGCTGAACATGTTCCTCTGCAGTGCTGACCCCGAGCCGGGGCTGATACATCTGCCGTCTGAGGATGATCGCCACGGTCTCGATGCAGGTAAAATTCTGGGGGCAATCCAAATCCTCTGGTATGAAATGAGCCGTACTGATTCAGTCTTTCCCGTCACGCACGACACCTACCTTAAACTGTTCCAGCTCTCTCATCCTGACCTGTCAAAACGCTGGGACACCATCCTCTTCGACGAGGCACAGGACGCCAATCCGGTGACCAGTGCATTTGTACTGAATCAGCCCTGCCGGGTCATTCTGGTCGGCGACCGTTACCAGCAGATATACCGGTTTCGCGGGGCGGATAATGCACTGAGTGCCCCGCAGCTGGCGCAGGCAGACCGGTTATGGCTGACAGCGAGTTTTCGGTTTGGCCCTGAGGTCGCGCGTGTGGCCAACATCCTGCTTGAACGTGCCGGAGAGGAAAAGCGCGTGACAGGTAACGGGGGCCAGGATGCTGTCGTCAGCAGCCTTCCGGCAGGGGCTGAGCATATTGCTGTACTGAGCCGGACGGTATCCGGCGTGATCGGCAGTGCCCTGACGGCAAGCCTTATGGAGAAAAATGTCTTCTGGGTCGGGGGGATTGAAGGCTACAAAACAGAGGAGCTGGAAGACCTGTACTGGTTCTCCGCCGATATGCCTGAAAAGATGCAGTCCCCGCGCCTCAGCCGGGACTATCGGGATTTTGATGAATACTGCTCAATAGCAAAAGCCACACAGGACGTGGAGATGAACCAGGCCATTCGTCTGCTCGATGACTTTTTCCCACTACCGCAAAAGCTGGCCATCATGCGCCGTCAGGTGGTAACCCATGAGAAAGACGCTCAGGTCACGGTTTCAACCGCACACCGCAGCAAAGGGCTGGAATGGCCGGTGGTAATGCTGAGTGAGGATTTTACTGACATTACCGACCCGCTTCTTTCGCAGGATGAGCGGCAGGATGAGACTAACCTGCTATACGTGGCTGTCACCCGGGCCAGAAGAACGCTTGTGCTTAACGAACTGATGCGCTGGCTGAGCGATGAAGGCGGGAAAAACCGCGAGACGACGCACGAAACCGTACCGTCCGGAAATGGAGAGAGCGCCGACAGGCATGAAGAAACGGGAAAAACTTCTGAGAGTGAGTAACTGGTTTTTTATGGTGAAGCGCGGGGAGTGTCACAACACTGGGCAGCCCTATACCAGGAGAAAATCATGCGCGACAGAATCAGGACCCTGAGGTTTCTGTTTTCAAAAGGTGAACCGGAACCAGTACATCATGTATCCGTTGTCACACCTGCCGGCTACCACACTCCGCGTACGGTCGATACGCTGTGCCGTAGTCCGTTAAGAAAAACCTGCCTGCAACAAATATGGGAAAACAGCTCACTTCCGGCGGATGTTTATCACCGGCTTTATATAACGCCACTGCATGGCTTACTGGCCAGGGTACAGAATGTGCCGGCAACACAGCAGGGAAAGTGGTCGCAGTCAGACGGCTTCGGGGACCTTACGCTGCAGTTCACAACCTGTGCGGTCAGACTGGCCAAAGGATACATGTTTCCACCCGGCGCTGCGCCAGAAGAGCAGGCAGAGCAAAACGTGATGTGGAATGCGGTCATTTTCTGGTCTGCACTGTTCTGGCATTTGCCGCTCCTGGCGTCTCTGGAGGGTGAGTTGCTTGACGGTAAACGCTGGCTTCCGGGAATAACCGTTCCGGACTCGCCTTATCGATTTCGCTTCAGTGAAGCTGACAACTCTTCAGCTTTTGCAGCGCTTGCAGCCGGACAACTTATGCCAGCAGAGGCTACAGGATGGCTGGCAGAAAATCCCGAAGCTCTGGGTAATCTTGCCGGTTCCTTATGGAATCAGCATCCGGCGATGCCACTTATCAGAAGCTTAATGAAGCAAGCTGCCGAAAAGGTGGAATCGCCTTCGCTGGAGGTATCCGGGGCAAATGAGAAAGTTAACACCCTCATAGAGCCGGCTCTTTCAGTTCCGCAAACGCCGTCTGATCAAGAGATTGAATTAGAACCGTCAGTAGAAACAACACTGAAAACTACATCGCCAGAAGCTGCAGATTTGCAGGGAATTCAACTCGCATCTTCTATTGTACCGGTGCCGATGGCTGAGGGCAGCAATCTCGTCAGCAATGAAAAGGCAGGCGAGAGTACGGAATGTGATCCAAACGAAACAGAGAAGGCTGATACAGAGATGCTGCTAAGCCTTTTCAGTGCCATTGAAGAGCCTGATATGACCGGGACTGAAGCATGTGATGAAGAGTCTTCAATCAGTACGAGAACAGAAAATGAGCCAGAATTTTCCCCCCTTAATGAACTACTTCCAGATGCTGATAAGCCTGAGATAAATCAGACAGTAGCAGAAGACGCTTTCCCTGAACACGCTGTAGAGGATAACATCCCTTTACACAGCATTAACATTGACGCACAAAAAACAGTGATAAAAAAACAGACTGGCACTGAATTTCTCAGGTGGCTTTCTGAAGGACTTAAGAGCAAGCGAATTGACATTAATCAGCCTGATTCGAGGGCGCATGCAGTTGCAGGGTTCATCTTTCTCAGGGTTCCGGACATATTTTATCTTTACATCAGAGAAAGCGGAGCAGAGCTAAGCAGGGATACCATACAAATGGAATTTGAGAAGCTGCATATTCACAAGGTGCGCCGGGGAGAGCGTTTTATTAAAGCGAAACTGTACCACTCTCCTGGCAAAGAAGGCACGTTTAAACCTGTAAGTGGATATCTTGTCAAGACTACACACCTTTTCAGAGGAGCGTCTTCCCCTGAAGACAGCGGGCTTCTGTCTTTCCTGTGAAGGAGGGGCAGTCCATGAGGGCCCTTAAGGGCAGCTTGATTTAGAAAAAGGAAATGCTGTATGTCTGACAAAAACCATTATACGACATGGGAAGAATTGCTTGAGGAGTACTTCTTCGCCCGAAACCTGCGCGCTGCAACAGAATGGAGCTACGCAAAGGTTGTAAAGGGGTTCCTGAAATTTACGGGGGCTGACATAACCCCATCAATGGTTACTCATCATGAAGTTCTAAGATGGCGGCGATATGTACTCAGAGAAAAACAACAATCGGCGCAGACCTGGAACAATAAAATTGCACATCTCAGGGCCCTCTATAACTATGCTATGGAAAGTGGTTTATTGCCTGCGGGCAAAAACCCTTTTAACAACTGCACTGTACAGCGGGACAGAAAGAAAAAACGGACTTTAAACCGCTCTCAGCTAACCCGGCTTTATCTGATAATGCAGCAGGCTGAAATTGAATCCAACCGGAAAATTTTCGCACGTGGCGGGCGGAGTGCGCTTTACCCGGCATGGTTCTGGATAACCGTCCTGGATACGCTCAGATATACGGGAATGAGGCAAAATCAACTGCTGCATATTCAGCTCAGGGACGTCAATCTGACAGAAGGCTATATAGATCTGCGCCTTGAGGGGAGTAAAACGCACAGGGAATGGCGCGTTCCCGTTGTTAAGCAGCTGCGTTTGCGGCTACAGCTTCTTCTTACACGGGCAGCGGAGGCTGGAGCCGGGCCAAAAGATAACCTCTTCGATGTCAGTTTTTACATTGCCGGGAAAAAAGCAAAATTTGACAGAAATGATGTGACCGTGATGCATCAAAAGATCCGCTCCTTTTTTCGCCGCCTATCAAAGGAATGTGGTTTTGCCGTTTCGCCGCACCGTTTCAGACATACCCTGGCTACAGAACTGATGAAAGCACCGGAAAGGAATCTTCAGCTGGTTAAAGATTTACTGGGTCATCGTAGCGTAAGCACAACAATGGAATATGTGGAACTCAATATGGACATTGTGGGAAAAACACTGGAAGAAGAATTGTCCCTGCACACAGATCTCTGTGTAGAAAGGGAATTACAACTATTGACACAAAACTGATTGACTGGGATTATTGCCAGTTATCGAGAGAAGGGAGCCTGCGCGAACAGGCTCCCTCACTTGAGGGACTGATTCAGAAACGTTAACCAGTGCAGATACGCCTACACCGGAGGACATTCCGTAATGACCGGCCCCTGTATTAACCGCCCGTTAAGGTTCTCATCTCTTAACCAGCGTGCTTTGATGCAAAATTAGTGGTGCCCGGACTCGGAATCGAACCAAGGACACGGGGATTTTCAATCCCCTGCTCTACCGACTGAGCTATCCGGGCAACGGGGCGCATTAAACCGTAATCCGTACGCTCCGTCAATCAAATTTCTCGATTTATCTACCGGTTGCTTAACTTTACGGCAATTCTGCGTCTGAGCGCGCTATTCTGCGGGAAATTACATCATGCCGTTATCGCCTTCGCGGTTCTTCCAGCCGCTGGTCACTGAGATCGCGTGGCGAAGTCCGGAGATCGCGTAGTCGCCGACGACGTCTTCGTCATCGCGCGGCGAGCTGATGGTAATTTCCGCGTCGACGCCGTGACGGTATGCGCCGTGGTGGCTAAAGATGGTGCCGATAAAACATTTATCATTCAGCCAGACCGGAATATAGGCGACGGTTTCATAAATATAGTTAGACGCCACGCCGCTGTAGTAACTTTCCGCATCGTCGGCCGACGTGCCCGGAGGAATAGGGCAGATTGGCGCTTCGCCGTCGCTCTGCGGCTTATCCTTAAGCAGGCTGCTCTGCATCACCTCCAGCGACTTCAGCAGATCCGTTTTTTCCCCGTCGCTTAACGCGGGCGTCAGCGGCTGGCCTTTTTCCGGCGAGCGGATGTCATTGAGAGTATAGCGATAGCGGATTGTCACCGCGGGCGCGCTACTGCCCGAGGGGGCAAACGGGCGCAATAAATAGAGATTATCTTCGCCAAACTGACCGTTGTACCAGAGGGCATAAACCTGGCCATTAATGCGTACCCATTGGCTCCACTGGTTGGCGCCGCGGCCGTTAAGGGAAAAAAGCGCGCCGGGAACCCCTGCGTCAAAATCATCGCCGTTGCCGCTATCGTCGCTGTTGACCGTTTCGAAAGCGTCGTCGTTGCGTTTTAAGACTCCGGTATAGCTAAAGAGTCCGGTGCCGCCGACGTAGCTGTCGATAATTAAATCGCGTCTGCCGTCACCGTCGAGATCCACCAGGGTGAAGCTGACTTTGCCGTTTTCGGAGTCGGCGCTGATATCGGACTGGAGAAACGCCTGCCACTCATCATCGCTGATATCGGCGGAAGGTTTGCTCGTCGAGACCAGAGAGTCGTCCGCGTAGGTCAGCGTAAAATGGCTGACCTTGCCGCTGAGGGGAAACTGTTCGGCGATCTTATTCAGATCCAGTTCAGGGTTGACCTTCTGCTCTTTTAACACGGCGTTATACAGCGCTTTCAGCGCATTATTATCGGCTTCTTTTTGCTGCCTGGGGATAACCTGACTGACGAAAGTGGGCAACATCCATGCGCCGCCGGGGGCGATTTCCCGGCAGTCGCCGGTGGTGTATTTCAGGCTCTGAACAAAGGTCCGGCCGTCCCACACGCGCTCTTCTCCGCTGATGCAGTCGGCAATACCGCGGCCCTTGTTGAAAAAGGTAAGCACGCCATCGCCATAGCTGGAGGCGTCGGTAGCGATCAGCTGAGGCTGAGTCATAAATGCTTTGTCGACCACCCATATGGCGTAGCCGTCGTTGTAGGCCGCGCGCCAGCAAAGGGCCTGAATCAAGGTGTGGTTTTTATCCAGCGGGGTGGCGGTGAGCTGACGCTCGGAGGCCGGGATGTCGGCGTTTTGCCAGTCGTCGCAATGGCTGTTAAGCACGGGGGTTAGCTGCGGAAGAAGCTTCTGCCGCTGTTTTGCCGTCAGCGTCGCGGCAGCGGCATTGTTAATGACCGGCGCGGCGATGATTTCCGGCGCGGGCGCCGCCGGCAAAACGTTGTCATCGCCGGCATCTCCTTGACGCATCAGCGCATCGGCGGTGCCCAGGCGCTGCTGGAACTCATCCATTTTCAGAAATGCGGCGCTGCTGCCTGCGCTGGACAGCACCTTGCGCTCGCCGTTAATCGCCAGCTCAATTTTGCCGTTATGCTCCAGGGCCTGAATCAGGCCCGACGTCTGGCTATCATCAAAGCGAAAATGGCTCTCGTCGACGGCTTCGAGGGCGCCGTTGTCGCGATCGTCGATGAACAGAGTGACCGTGGCGTCGGGCGGAATATCGCGTTCGGTTTGCGCGAAGGTCGCAACGGCGACGACGTGCTGCGCCGCGCCCGCATTGCGGGTCAGCAGAACGCTGACTTCGCCCATGGTGACGCCATAGCCTGCGGCCCGGCAGGTGCCGGTGTTGTCGCAGGCGAGCTCCCAGTCTTTATGCGCGAAAGAGAAACCTTGCGGAGAGGCTGCCAGAAGCGGTGTCGAACACAGCCCCATAATGGCAGCCCAAAGAAGAGAGCGCATATCAAACCCTGTCAGCATATCGATGAGTGGGGAATTATATGCGCGATGAATCGGTTAAGATATCGGAATCAGGTCAGCGCACCGCCCATCCGGCACTGGGCAAAACGCAAAATATCTTCTGCCAGGCGACGTGCGGTATCGACGTCAGTCTGGCTACGTTTGATCAGCAGGCGGCTCAGGCAACCTTCGATGATCAGCTCCATCTGCTTCGCGACCATCGCCGGATCGTCAACCTCCAGCTGGCTAAGCAGTTCGTGGGTATAGGCCAGAGAAGCCTGCTTCTGCTGCTCGGCCAACTGATGGATCGGGTGCTGAGCGTCCGGGTAAAAAGTACAGGCGGCGATAAACAGGCAGCCGGGATAACGATGGTTGCTAACGCAGGTGGTCAGCGCGGCGTAGCGGGCCAGCAGTTTCTGCTCTGCGCTTAGCGACTCGTCGAGTAAAAGCTGACGGCGCCAGGCATCGACCTGATGGCTAAGATGGCGAAGCGCGTCATACAGCAGCGCCTCGCGATCGGGCCAGAAACGTTTGAGGTCATTGAGCGGGTAAGCCACGCGCTCGGCGACCATTTCCAGCGTGGTGTTAGCGATACCCTCGATTTCGAGGATTTGGATGGCTTCACCCAGGACTTCTTCACGTTGCACGGTCTTCTCCTCCATTTTCCCTCCTAAAGTGTCGCTCACGGTTATCGATCGCGCAAATGGGCGCTGAATGCCGCGGCATCCATAAACCCGGTGACACGCTGCGCGGGCTGCTCCTCGCCCTGTTCGTTGAAGAACAGAATCGTGGGGAGGCCAAGCACCCTGAGGTGCTTCAGCAGCGCCGCGTCTTGTGCGCTATTTTTCGTGACATCCACTTGTAGCAGAACGGTCTCTTTCAGGGCCTGTTGAACCTCAGGTGAGGTAAAGGTGTATTTCTCGAACTCTTTGCAGGCCACGCACCAGTCGGCGTAAAGATCGAGCATCACCGGTTTGCCTTTCGCCTGCGCCAGCGCCTGATTGAGCTCATCGACGCTATGGATACGGGTAAACTGGAGATGGGATTGCCGTTGCACGACCGGTGCATCGAAAGCCCAGTCCTGCAGCGGACGGGCGCTGACCAGCGCGGCGCCGAGCATGGCGATTTGTACGAGACGCAGCCAGGGGCGCGTGCCGCCCAGCGAGGTGATAAACGCCCAGCTAAAAAAGGCGACGCCCAGCAGCGACCAAAGCCGCAGGCCCCACAGGTCTCCCAGGATGCGTTCCAGTAAAAATACCGGCAGCGCGAGGATCACGAAGCCAAAAGCGGTTTTCACGTGAGCCATCCACGGGCCGCTTTTCGGCAGCAGGCGGTTGCCAAATACGGTCACCAGGATCAGCGGCAGCCCCATTCCGAGCGCGTAGAGATACAGGGTTCCACCGCCCAGCCACAGATTACCGCTCTGGGCGATATACAGCAGAATGGCGCTCAGCGGCGCGGTGGTACAGGGCGAGCAGATTAATCCGGCAATTGCCCCCATGGCGAATACGCCGCCGGGTGAACCGCCCTGGCGTTTATTGCTCATCAGCGTCAGACGCGTTTGCAGCGACGAAGGCAGCTGGAGCGTAAACAGACCAAACATCGACAGCGCCAGCAGGATAAACACGACCGACAGGCCGATCAGCACATAAGGGTGCTGCAGCGCTGCCTGGAACTGCAGGCCCGCAGCGGCGACGACCAGACCCAGCGCGGTGTAGGTTAACGCCATTCCCTGAACGTAGATAAAGGCCAGCAGCAGCGCGCGGGCGGTGGAGAGGCGTTTTTGACCGCCCAGCACGATGCCGGAAATCAGCGGATACATCGGCAGAACGCAGGGGGTAAACGCGATGCCGATACCAATTAATAGCGCCCAAAGCGCGCTAAAGGGGAGATCGGCGCTGTGGTTGTCCGCGACGGGAGAAGGAAGGTCGGACGGCGACTCGACCGGCAGCGCCGGGCGCGTTTCCAGCGGCAGCGGCGGGTTCAGCCTGGGTTGCCCGGCGTGCGCATCGTTGCTGGAGCGCGCCAGCGCTTTGCCAAGCGGCACGATTTTGGTTTCTGGCGGATAGCAAAAACCCGCATCCGCGCAGCCCTGCCAGGTGACGGTAAGGGTTGCGCCAGCGGCGGCGTGCGTCAGAGTGACCGGGACGGTCAGGCGCTGGCGGTAAATTTCACTTTTACCGTAAAACTCGTCCTCATGCCATTCGCCTGACGGCAGCGAGGGTTCGATAAACGTCGCATCGGCGGAGGTCAGCTTAATCTGTTTGCGGTAAAGATAGTAACCCTCCTTGATTTGCCAGGTCAGATTGAGATCGTGTTGATTCTGCTGAAAATCGAAGGCAAAAGCCTGGTCAGCAGGAACAAAGTTCGAACGACCGGGGGCGTCGAACAGGCCGGCAATGGCCGATGTGCTGCAAAGCAGCAGGATCAGCGTAATGATGCGTTGAGCCATGAGAGGTAATCATTGTCTCCGTGAATAACGGGCAGAACCAAAAGTTCAGGGGTTTGATACGGGTGATGGGACTTCAGACAGTCCAGCAGCGCCTGCTGATGGGCAAGGTCGGTTTTCAGCAGCATTTGCACTTCATACTCCTGCTCCAGTTTTCCTTCCCAGTAATAGAGCGACGTCGCTCCCGGCAGGAGCGTGGCGCAGGCGGCAAGTTTTTCCGCCAATGCTTTGGCCGCCAGGTCCTGGGCGGTCGCTTCATCCGGCGCGGTACAGAGTACAACAACAGCATCAGGCGTAGTCATCGTGAACCTCGTATCAGCGAAAAGAGGCACTATAGCACGCAAGATAGGGAGGATTAACGAAACGGGCCAGGATCTGGCCCGAATTTGAAGAGATTTACAGCATGATGCCGCCAAAAATAAACCCGAGGATCACGCATAGCGTAATGGCGATGACGCCGGGGATCAGGAAGGCGTGGTTGAAGACGTATTTACCGATGCGGGTGGAGCCGGTGTCATCCATTTCGACCGCCGCCAGCAGAGTTGGGTAGGTTGGCAGAACGAACAGCGCAGAGACGGCGGCAAATGAGGCGATGGCGGTGAGAGGGCTTACGCCCAGCATCAGCGCGGCGGGCATCAGCGCCTTGGTGGTGGCTGCCTGGGAATAGAGCAGGGTTGCGGCGAAGAATAGCACGACCGCCAGCAGCCACGGATAGTTGTGCAGCAGGTCGCCTGCTACCGTCTGGATATCGCTGATGTGGGCTTTAACGAAAGTATCCCCCAGCCATGCGACGCCGAGAACGCAAACGCAGGCGCTCATGCCGGATTTAAACGTGCTGGCGTTGAGTACTTCACCGGTGTCGATTTTGCAGGTGATGCTGATCAATGTCGCGATAGTCAGCATAAATACCACGATCGCTTCGTTGCGCGGCAAAACCGGATCTTTAATCAGGCCGACGGTGTCGCTAATGGCGGTGGCGTAAAACATTACCGCGACGATACCAATCAGGAACAGCAGCACAGAGCGTCTGGCGTGCGGTTTAAGCTCGAAAACCTGGCTGCCGCGCAGCTTGACTTCCCCTTTCGCCAACCGCTCCTGATAAATCGGATCGTCTTTTAGCTCACAGCCGAGGAAGTTACAGACGATGGCGGTGAGCATCACGGCAATCAGGGTAACCGGAATACAGATTGCCAGCAGAGTCAGGTAGCTGACGCCCAGCGGTTCAAGGATGCCGGCAAAAAAGACCACCGCAGCGGAAATCGGCGAGGCGGTGATCGCAATCTGTGAGGCAACCACGGCGATGGAAAGAGGGCGCGAGGGGCGAATACCCTGCTCTTTCGCTACTTCGGTGATCACCGGAAGCGTAGAGAAAGCAGTGTGTCCGGTTCCGGCCAGTATGGTCATAAACCAGGTGACCAGCGGGGCGAGAAAGGTGATGTATTTGGGGTGACGTCGCAGCATACGTTCGGCGAGACTGACCAGGTAGTCCATCCCTCCGGCGACCTGCATGGCGGCGATAGCGGCGATAACCGCCATAATGATTTCGATGACGTCGAAGGGGATCGCGCCGGGTTTAATTTGAAAAAAGAGGGTCAGGACGAGGACGCCCAGGCCACCGGCGAAACCGATGCCGATACCCCCGAGTCTGGCTCCCAGATAAATAGCCAGCAGGACAATAACGAGTTCTGCACCAAACATATATGCCTTCCTTGTTTTATTAACAAGTTGATATTGGATTGTTGTAATTTAGTAGATCAATAAGAACAAAAAAGGCATGTCATCGCTGACATGCCCGTGATTAGTTTAACCTGAAACTTTACTGTTCGCTTTCATCAGTATACCGCTTCGCTTTATAGGCCGGATGCATCAGGTTTTGCGCGGAGAAGATATCGTCCAGCTCCGCTGCGGTCAGCAGCCCGCGCTCAAGCACCACGTCTCTGACGCTCTTGCCCGTTTCGGCGCAAATCTTGCCGACGATATCGCCATTGTGGTGGCCGATATACGGGTTGAGGTAGGTGACGATGCCAATGGAGTTGTAGACGTAGCTTTCGCATACCGCTTTGTTGGCGGTGATGCCGCTCACGCATTTTTCCAGCAGGTTGTAGCAGGCGTTAGTCAGAATATGGATAGATTCAAACATCGCCTGGCCAATCACCGGCTCCATCACGTTCAGCTGCAGCTGCCCCGCTTCGGAAGCCATGGTGACGGTTGTATCGTTACCAATCACTTTGAAGCACACCTGATTGACGACCTCAGGGACCACCGGGTTTACCTTGGCTGGCATGATAGAGGAGCCCGCCTGCAGTTCGGGCAGGTTAATTTCGTTCAGGCCGGCGCGCGGGCCGGAAGAGAGCAGGCGCAGGTCGTTACAGATTTTGGACAGTTTTACCGCCAGCCGCTTCAGGGAACTGTGGACCATCACATAGGCGCCGCAGTCGGAGGTGGCTTCGATCAGGTCTTCGGCTGGCACAACCGGCAGGTTGCTGACTTCCGCCAGTTTTTGAACTGCCAGCTGCTGATAACCATCCGGGGTATTCAGGCGGGTGCCGATAGCGGTCGCGCCGAGGTTTACCTCCAGCAGCAGCTCAGCGGTGCGCAGAATGCATTTAGTCTCTTCGTTAAGCAGAACGTTAAACGCGTGGAACTCCTGCCCCAGGGTCATCGGCACCGCGTCCTGCAGCTGGGTACGACCCATTTTCAGAATGTCCTGGAACTCAACGGCCTTTTGCTGGAAACCTTCGCCAAGCTGGTTGATTGCATCGATCAGTTTGAGAATGGAGGCGTAGACCGCGATGCGGAAACCGGTCGGGTAAGCATCGTTAGTGGACTGACATTTGTTAACGTGGTCGTTGGGGTTGAGATACTGATATTCGCCTTTCTGATGGCCCATCAGCTCAAGGCCAATGTTCGCCAGGACTTCGTTGGTGTTCATGTTAACGGAGGTGCCTGCCCCGCCCTGGAACACATCAACCGGGAACTGGTCCATGCACTTGCCGTTATTCAACACCTCATCGCAGGCGGCAATAATGGCGTTGGCGATGCTTTTAGGGATAGTTTGCAGCTCTTTGTTAGCCTGCGCAGCGGCCTTCTTCACCATCACCATTCCGCGGACAAATTCAGGAATGTCGCTGATTTTGTTATTGCTGATGTAGAAGTTTTCAATCGCTCTCAGAGTATGGACGCCGTAGTAAGCGTCAGCTGGAACTTCCCTGGTGCCCAACAGATCTTCTTCGATAC